>ERZ772937.2296-NODE-2296-length-12166-cov-3.132524_pt1 | contig 12166 bp, 8 predicted proteins | sample MGYA00512113_ERZ772937 | MGnify/ENA primary metagenome ERZ772937 (study PRJEB29015, sample SAMEA2737649) | human gut metagenome | biome: human gut; feature: human-associated habitat; material: faeces | place: China | collected 2012 ... | reverse complement strand
GACATCGGTGCCATCTCGAAGGCGACGATCACCGCGTCCTCATTCCCGCAGACACCTGCGTAAGCCGCTCCGCGGAGCGCCCCTAAGACGACGATATTTCCTTTCGCGCTGACCTTCGCTCCCTTTTCCACGTCACCGATCACGACGATACTGGCTTCCGATTCCAGTTCATCCCCGTCCCGGAGATTTCCCTTGTAAAACTGTCCCGTGAGGGACGACAGCTCCATCAACCTCTCGTTCAGCGCTTTCTCACACTTCTTTGTCCTGTTTCCGTCCGTGTCGAGAAGACACAGCACCTCGATATCAGAATTATCCGTGATAGTCTGAACGACGCGGTACTCCTCCTCCGGTGTCAGATCCCGTCCTTCCAGTGTCAGTGTCATCTGGGCAGCTCCCCAGAATTTCGCCGTCGCCTTGAATTTCTTTGCGATTGCCTGAAGAACCTCATCAAAATCCAGGTCTTTCTCCAGATAGACCGTCATTCCCGCTTTATTTCCCTTGATTACGACAGCATCTTTCATCTTGAAATCCCCCTTTATGTAACTTCGGCAGGTAAACCAGACCGCCGGTCCGTCAACGCCTTACAGCCCGGCAGGTTCGCCGGGCTGCAGCTTTTTGTTTGTGCAGTGCGTGGATTAGTCTCCGATCTCTACGTTCGAAGAGTTCAACGCACTGTTATTCAGAATGTAATTCAGGTCTGTATATCCGTAGTAGAAACGATATATATTTTTCGCGGCCGTCGCCGCGTTGGATGACGAATATCCATAGGGAATATTTACCGTCACCGCGATTTCGGGATTCTGGTACGGTGCAAAGGAAACGAAGAACGCATGGTTGATGCGGTGTCCGTTTTTGATCTCCTCGGCGGTACCTGTCTTGCCGGCGATATCCACCTCAAGATCGCTGAAGATCTTTCTCGCGGAACCGTCGGAGATAACCCGGCGCATACCGGTGTGGACCGCGTTCCATGTGGAATCCTTCACATCGATGACAGAGCGGACCTCCGGAGGGAAATCTTCTAAGAGATTTCCCTGAGAATCTGTCATCTTATCGAGAAGACTCAGTTTGAAGACTGTTCCCTTGTTGGCCACAGCCGTGATATATCTGGAAAGCTGGACGTTAGAGTAAGAGTTCTTACCCTGTCCGATGGAGGACGCCTCCGGCTTCTCCGTTGTCATCTGCGGCTCTCTCTCAGCGATCTCGATTCCAGATGTCTCATCCAGACCGAACAGCGACGCGTATTTCCGGATCTTCTCGATACCGAGCTCCGGTGAATAGTTGCCGTTCTCGTCCATGGAGAGACGGTGTCCCATCTCGGAGAAGAACACGTTGCAGGAGTTCTGGATACCGTGGACCACATCGAGAGGTCCATGCTGTCCCGGATAGATCCAACATCTCAACGCCGGTGAGATCTCCTTATAGATGCCGGTACAGTTCACCGTGTCGTTTAATCCGATGACTCCCTCCTCCAAAGCCGCTACCGCGATGATCGGTTTGAAGGTGGAACCCGGCGCTTTCTGTGCCTGAGTGGCATTGTTGAAGAGTGGCAGGGACTGGTCATTATTTAACTTATTGTAATACTCCGCATCCACAGTTCCGGAGAACTTGTTATTGTCGTAGCTCGGGTATGTCACCAGCGCCCGCACCTCACCGGTGTGGACGTCCGTGATGACCGCGCTGGCAGAACACGGATCCAGAGCCAGCTGGGCCGGTGTGATCTCGATATCGGAGATCTTCTTTCTGATAAACTGGAACGCGTACTCGTCTCCTCCCGCCTCCAGCATCCGGACTTCATTCTCGTCGTATGCCAGGATATTCTGGTCATAGAGGGCGAGGCAGAGTTCCTTTCCGGATACGGTGCCGTTGTTTACGAGATACCGGAAGATCTTCTTTGTGAAGGCCGCATCGTTCTGCAGGTCATCCAGCACATAATCCACGATGGTCCGGTAAATGCTGTCCGCGTCGGAATATCTGGACTCGATCTTTAACTTTGTCGTGTCGATCCAGCTCTCAGCGATTCCATCGTACAGGTAATCCCTGAGGCTGATGGAATCGTCTTTCCATGCCTTGTAGGTGTCGGACTCCTGGTCGATCTTATCCGTCTTGATGATCTGACGTTCGGAAAGCAGCGTGTAGATATACTGCATATAGGCAAACATATCTTCCGGCAGGTCCACCATCTTTCTTGCGGATCCGTCCGTGAGCTCGCTCCTGATCTGAGCCAGGATCTGCTCTCTCGACTGACTGTATTTCGCGTAAATATTTTTCTCTGTCTGGGATGCCTCCGGCGCGGAGAACGCAGAAAGATCCAGAACATTGTTGTTGATCAGCTGATAGTAAACATCCTTCACCGGAATCGGGATATTCGCCGCTTTCTTGTAATCGTTGTCATCCAGGTCACGGTTTACAAGCTTGTCCGTGATGATACCGGCGAGCTGCTGTTCCAGAATATGGTACACACCGATCTGAAGATCACGGTCCAACGTCAGGTAGATGTCATGTCCGGCCTCCGGCTCCGTCCTCTTAACAACCTCCAGGATCCGTCCCATACTGTCCACATACATGGTCTGGGAACCTTTCTTGCCCTGAAGTTCCGTCTCCATGGACGCTTCAATTCCGGTCTTACCCACAAGGTCTGTCAGCTCGTAATCCGGGTTCGTCTCCCGCAGTTTTTCGAGCTCATCATCCCAGACTTTTCCGATATAGCCGATGATCGGCGCAAAATATACACTATCATTGTATACACGGATCGTGGATTCCTCGATTTCTGCACCCTTTAAGTTTCCGGAGTTTTCCAGGATATCCGTCATGGTCTCCTTGCTGACGTCAGAGGCGATCGTGGTGGACTCATATTTCCGGTACGCGGTAAGTCCCATCGTATAGCGGATATTGATGATCCCGAGAGCTTCCTCGTCGGTGAACTCGATAGGAGCTCCGTTGTCATCCTTCAGCTGGTCAAGACCGTAGTACTTCACCCTGTCGTCAAAGACTTCCCTCGCCGTCACATCGGAAGGATATTTTCCTTCCGCGTCATCCAGCTCGTCCGTCTTTTTTAATCCGTAGTAATCGCTCAGGAAACGTCTTCTTGCCGTCTCACTGGTTGTCGTGAAGATCATCTCGCCGGAGGAATCATATCCAATGGAAAAATCACCTTCCACGCTCTCGCCATGGCGGTTCAAAATCCGGACAAGCTCTAAAAGCATCCGGTTTCTGTCATTGGATCTCTTGTAATCTCCGTTATCCTGAAGCGTCACATTGTACGACAGTTTATTATATGCAAGAACATTCCCGTTTCTGTCATAAATATTTCCACGGGTACCGGTAAGACTGATCTTTTTCTCCGTCTTTGCCATATAGTTTTCCTGGAACTGCTCTCCCTCAATGATCTGCAGCTTGAACAGGCGCATGCCCAGGATCGCATAAAGGCCCACAAATACCACCGACAGGATCACAAGTCTTGACGACAGCAGCTTTTTCAAAAACTCTTTCAGGATCTCAGAAAAATCGTTAAACAATCGTTGTGTCTCTCCTTTTTTCCATCTCTTCCAGTTTGCGGACGATAAGTTCCTGTTCTTCGTCACAAAGCAGGGCGTTGCCAAGCGCATCGTGCTGAGTGACCTTCAGAACATCCGCCGCGCGGGTCTGCGCGCGCTGAACCTTAACGAGGACGACGCGCTGGTTGACGTCCGCCTGACCGACGGCGAGCAGAACATCCTGATTGCGACCCACGGCGGCAAGGCAATCTGCTTCGACGAGAACGAGGTTCGCGCAATGGGACGCATCGCTACCGGCGTTCGCGGCATCAAGCTCGCCGAGGGCGATTATGTTGTCGGCGCGGCTCGTGCACGCAAGGGCGCGTTCGTGCTGTCCGTCACCGAAAACGGCTACGGCAAGCGCACGCCGGTCGAGGAGTTCACCGTGCATCATCGCGGCGTCAGCGGCATAATGCTGCACAACCTGACCGAAAAGACCGGTCTGGTGGCCGGTATCGCGGTCGTTGACAACGAAAACGACGTCATGATCATCACCGACGACGGCGTTGTTATCCGCACCGGCGTTGAGGAAATCCGTGAATGCAGCCGCGGCTCGCAGGGCGTTATCGTCATGCGCACCGGCGCGGACGTCAAGGTTATCTCGATTGCCCGCACGGACAAGGCGGAAGAGGACGAAACGGCTGAGGAAGCCGCAGAGAGCACCGAAACGGCGGAAACCGTGACCGACACCCCGGAAACCACCGGCGAAGAATAAATTTTATCGGGAAATCCGGTTTTCCCGCGACTGAGAGCATCGTTTAAAAGAACGGTGCTCTTTTATCGTGTTTTTGTTTCGATATTGAAACCTGCAATGCCTTGACAATGCAAAAGCGGAAACGTAAAATAGAGGATAGTATGAAGGATACGGCGCATCGTCAGGGAAGAGTCAGTGCGCCGCAGGACCAAAGCAATAAAAAGGGGATATTTTCAGTGAAAAAACGGATGATAAGCGGCGTTCTGGCCGCTGTGATGCTGCTTTCCACCGCGTACGCGGCTGAGGGCAGCACGCCGGACGGCACCGCCGCAGCCGATACCGCTGTTTCGGCGGACGCGGCAGAGCAGACCGTAAAGCTCGTATTCAAGGCGGACACGCCGCTCACCGGCGCAAACGGCGACATGGTGACGGAAATTCTGAAGAACCGTCTCGCCGCGCTCGGCTACAAGGACTACACCGTAACCGTGTCCGAGGACGGCACGGGCATTACCGCTGCGTTCCCACAATCGACGCAGGTTTCCGGCCTTGCGGACTACCTCGTGCAGCCGGCGGCCTTCACCGCGTCCGATGCGGACGGCAAGGTCTGGCTGACCAATGAGGACTTAAAGCAGGTAACGAGCAGCAAGGGCAGCAAGGACAGCACCGGCTGCATCGTGCTGACGCTCACGACCAAGGGCCGACAGAGCCTCCGCGAGGCTACCACCGACATCGCCTCGCGCGACAGCGACCGCAAGCTGTACATCAAGATGGACGGCAAGACCATCGCCTCCCCGACGATTTCGGGCAAAATCGACAGCAGCAGCGTCAACATCGAGAACAATTTCACCGAGGGCGAGGCGTCTAACTACGCGCTTCTGCTGAATGCGGGCGCTCTGCCGGTGGGGCTGACGGTTTCCGAGGCACCGGCAGGAAACGACAAGCCGATTGACGGCGACGATAACAACGGCGGCACCACGACCGAGCCGACGAGTCCGACTACCCCGACCAACCCGGACACCTCGGACACGACCGAATTTCCGGATATGAAGGGTCACTGGGCGGAAGCCGCCCTCAAAAAGGGCATTACCCTCGGTCTGCTCAAGGGCTCGAACGGCAAAATGCTGCCGAACGACCCGGTACGCGGCTCTGAGGCGCTGACTATTCTCAACCGTGCGCTCGGCGCGAGCGAGCAGGACAGCACGGCGTCCCTCGCCGCCTCTCAGCAGAACCAGTGGTACACTTCTGAGCTTGGCAAGGCAATTCACCTGAACCTCATCGACGCTGCCGACCGCCGTAATTTCGCGAACGCCGCGACCCGTGCGGAAGCCTTCGTCTATATCATGCGAGCCTTCGTCTATGACCGCGCAGAGTCCGGCACGGACGAGCTGAGCGTGTTCACCGACACCGGCTCCATGACCACCGCGCAGAAGCAGGCGGCGGCGGCTCTCGTTGCGTCCGGCGTTATCAAGGGCGACACCGCGACTACCCTCGCACCGGATAAAAAGCTGACCCGTGCGGAATTTGTCACCATGATCACCCGTATCACGGGCAATATCTCCGCGGAGTACACCGGCGCGGCCGGCGGCAGCATCGTTTCGGGCGATACCACCCTCACGGCATCCAACCTCACCGGCGACCTGATTTTCTCGGCCCCGGTACATACCGTAAACCTCTCGGACGTTTCCACCCCGAACCGTGTCGTGCTCAAGGGCTGCGACAACGTGACCCTGACGGCGGACGGCCAGGCAGGTATGTCTGTCCTCGCGGCTGACCCGGCGGACAGCGCGAACATCACCCTCGGCGACTCGGTGAGCGTCAACACGCTCGTTATCGCGGGCGACGGCGGCGCAGTCACCTTCTCCGGCAAGGTGGCGAACATCGAGATCACCGCAAGCAACCGCGTAATCGACCTCTCCGGCATGACGGCGGACACGCTTACCATCACCGGCAGCGGCAACACCGTCACCCTCGGCGGCACGGTCGGCGCGGCGGCCATCGAGAGCGGCGCGAAGAACACCCGCCTTTCGATAGACGGCTCGGCAGGCTCGCTGCTCGTAGCGGGCTACGGCTCGACCGTCGGCGGCGCAGGCCATGCCGACAGCATGGAAATCCGCGCGGCAGGCTGCAATGTAACGCTTGCGTGCGATAACAAGGTCGAGAACATCGACACCGGCATCAAGAACGTAAAAATCAACATCGGCGTGCCGACCAAGGTCACGGCAGGCGGCTCTCTCGTGTCGCAGGCGACCTTCTCGGGCGTCGAGGGCACGAAAATCTGCAAGGCGCAGTGGTATCAGGACGGCAAGCCGCTCTCCGGTCTCGGAAACGATAACTTCGAGCTGACCGACGGCAAGGTTTCCAAGCACACCACCTACTTCACCTTTACGAAGAACATGAAAACCTCGGTCACGACCGGCTTCAAGCTGACCTACGTCAACCCGTCCACGGGCGAAACCGAGGAGGTCTACGCGGAAAAGACCGTTCCGATCGAGAACTATTCGAACGAGTGGTATCAGCAGCGCGATGTTGACCGCGTGCTCAAGCTGGTTTCCTCGACCTACCGCGGCAACTACACGACCTCCTACGCGGTCAATAACGACTACAAGAGCTACGAAAAGGAAACTTGGGTCAACGCCAAGGGTTATTCGAGCAAGTCGAGCTATCTGGTCTGGATCAACCGCGCTTATCAGCACGTAAACGTCTTTACCGGCTCCAAGGGCAACTGGAAACTCGTCAAGAGCTTTGTCGTCGGCACGGGTGCGGCAGATACCCCGACCCCGACCGGCCTCACCACAGTCACCTACAAGCTTAAGGCAGGCTGGACCACGAGCACCTATACCGTTCGCCCGGTCATCGGCTTCTACCCCGACACCGGCTATGCGTTCCATTCGCGCCTGTGCACGCCGAATACGGATAGGGAATACGACTTCAGCAGCGGCTACCCCGTATCGCACGGCTGCGTCCGTATGCAGAAGAACGACGTCAACTGGATCTACGACAACGTGCCGATCGGCTCGACGGTTGTAATCTTCTAATGACTGTCGCAAAACCACAGCATTTCAGAGCAAACACAAAACCCCACCGTTTTTGCGGTGGGGTTCGCTTTTTCATCTCTTTTTATACAAAATCAATTCGGGGTCGGCGCCGTCCTTGCCGTAGGCGGACACGAGGAGAAAATCCGTTCCGGCGAGCACGCCGAAGCAGCGGGTTTCGTCGGCGTCGCTCGGGAGCTGATTGCCGAGGTAGGTCTTATTATCGTCCAGAAAGGCGGCAGACCGGCCGCTCGGGAGCGGATAGGCGAGGTTGACGTATTTTACGACCAGAGCGTTCAGGTGTTCGAGCGGGGGCATTCCATCGATGTGAAGCGCGTTGATTTCGCGGATAAGCTGCGCTTTGAAGGCTTCAAACTGTCCGTTGTCGTTGAGTTCGCCGTGGCGCTTCCAGTAGTCGAGCTGCGGCAGACGCTCTTTCAGGTACGTCCGCGCCTGCTCCTCGGTGAAGCCCTCCCCTGTCATGTGCGGCACGCAGACGCGGATTAAATCGTCCATGTCGTGATAGGCGTAGGTGCCGTCGGCGTAGCACCATTTGCAGTAGTCCTCGTTCGGGGTGCCGTCGCTGTCGCGGCCGAGCATATCGTCGCTTTCGAGCGGCATGCCGCAGCACTGGCAGACAAGCTGCCGCGGCGAGCCGAGAAGTGTGTTGATGGACACATCAAACAGCCGGGAAAGCAGCTTGAGCGTTTCGGTATTCGGCACCGTGTCACCGTTTTCCCAGCGCGATACCGCCTGCCGCGTGACAAACAGCTTTTCGGCAAGCTCGTCCTGCGAAAGCCCTGTTTTCGTGCGCAAGGTTAGAATAACCTGTTTCGTTTCCATGTCGGAACACCTCCCTGTTGTCTTCATTGTAGCCGAAAACCGTACCGCCGGCAAGCAACGCGCAGTTGCGAAAATTCTTCCTCGAGAGCTTGTACCGAAAAACGAACCCCCGCTGCGTGTAAGCGGCGGGGGTATCTGCACAGAATAAAATCGAAGTATTTTCGCGCGGCAGCGCGCGTGAGGAAACGTAGTTTCCTCTGTTTCCTTTACATGGAGCCGCCCTTGCTGCCTTCCCAGACGCCGGTGGCGAGGGCGGACAGATACGCATTGATAAAGCCGTCGATGTCGCCGTCCATTACGGCGTTGATGTTGGCGTTTTCGAAGCCCGTGCGGGTGTCCTTCGCAAGCGTGTACGGCATGAAAACGTAGGAGCGGATCTGGCTGCCCCATTCGATCTTCTGCTGTACGCCCTTGATGTCCGAAATCTTCTCCAGGTGCTCGCGCTCCTTGATCTCGACCAGCTTGGAGCGCAGCATGCGCAGACAGTTCTCCTTGTTCTGGAGCTGGCTTCGCTCGGTCTGGCAGGCAACTACAATGCCCGTCGCCTTGTGGATCAGTCGAACCGCAGACGAGGTCTTGTTGATGTGCTGACCGCCTGCACCGGACGAACGGTAAACCTGCATCTCGTAATCATCCGGCTTGATCTCGAAGTCTGCGGAGGTATCCGGAATGTCCGGCACGACCTCGACAGCCGAGAACGAGGTCTGACGGCGGCCGGACGCATCGAACGGAGAGATACGCACCAGACGGTGTACGCCGTTCTCGCCCTTGAGGAAGCCGTAGGCGTTCTCGCCCTCGATGAGAATATCAGCAGACTTGATGCCGGCGGTGTCGCCGTCCTGATAGTCCATGATCTTGTAGGTAAAGCCGTGGCGCTCCGCCCAGCGGGTGTACATACGGTACAGCATCGCGCACCAGTCCTGCGCCTCGGTGCCGCCCGCACCTGCGTGGAAGGATACGAGCGCGTTGTGGCTGTCGTACTCGCCGGTCAGCAGCGTGCCGAGCTTCTGCTCCGCTACCGTTTCCTCCAGCTCCTTGTAGCCGGTTTCCAGCTCCCCGAGCATGGATTCATCGTCCTCCTCGATGGCCATTTCGCAGATGGTCAGCAGGTCGTCGCACAGCGCACACATCTTGTTGTACGCCTCGACCTTGCCCTTGAGCGAACCCATGCGGGAGACGATCTTCTGGCTCTCCTCCGGATTGTCCCAGAAGCCCGGCTGCGAGGACTTGATTTCAAGCTCCTCGACCTCGCGCTTCGCCTGCTCCAGACCGAGGGACTTGTACAGCTCCTCAAGCTCCGGCTTGAGGTTGTTCAGTTTCACCTTGTATTCTTCAAATTGCAGCATAGAAATGCTCCTTCTTCTGTATTTTCAGCTATCTTATAGTATACCGTTTACGGGCGTTCTTGTAAAGATTTTTTCGAGAAATACAGGGGAAGCGGCGAACCTTTTCGTAAAGAAAGCGTCAAAAACATAAAGTTCGGCTTGACTAATCCGCCCTTTTCGCATATGATAGTTGTGTAAGAGGGAGTAGCTCACGCCGCAGGGCGTGGCCGGCAACGCCATCCCCGGCGGGAAACCGCCCGGTGCCGGACCATAAGCAGCGAGACTTTTATTGCACAGAGGGTGCAATGAAGGTCTTTTTTTTATGCGGTGCGCGTTTTCCTCAAAAAATACGGCTTGTACGCAGTAACATGGTAATTATGAAAACAGGAGGGCCTGCTTATGCTGTCATTTGTCATGCTTGTCGTCGGTTTCGCGCTTCTTGTGTGGGGCGCGGACAAATTCGTTGAGGGCGCGTCCGCGCTCGCGCGGAAAATGGGCGTTTCGCCCCTGCTCGTCGGTCTGACCATCGTCGCGTTCGGTACATCCATGCCCGAGCTTGCGGTCAGCGTGACGGCGGCGCTTCAGGGCGCGAACGAAATCGCGGTCGGCAACGTCGTCGGTTCGAACGTGTTCAATCTGCTCGTGGTCGCGGGTCTTTCGGCGGTCATCTGTCCGCTCGTGATGGATAAGATGCTGCTGCGGCGCGACTGGCCGCTGTCCATTCTGGCGGCGGTGCTGCTGTTCGCGGCGATCCTCCCCGACCAGACCATCGCCCGCTGGGAGGGCGCGGTGCTGCTCGTAGTGTTCGCCGTTATCCTCACCCGTCAGATCCGCTCTGCACTGCACGACCGCGACCAGCTCGCGAGTGCCGCCGCGGAAGCCGAAGCGGAGGAAGCCGAGGCGCCGATGCCCACGATGATGATCTGGGTGAATATCGTGCTCGGTCTGGCGTGCATCGTTATCGGCGGTCAGCTGGCGGTCAACGGTGCGACCGGCATCGCGCGGATGTTCGGCCTGAGCGAAACGCTCATCGGCCTGACCATCGTCGCCCTCGGCACGAGCCTGCCGGAGCTTGTCACCTCCATCGTTGCGGCCCGCAAGGGTCAGAACGAAATCGCGATGGGCAACGTTATTGGCTCCAATCTGTTCAACATTCTCCTTATTCTCGGCGTTTCTTCGGTCATTACGCCTATCCCGGTGCAGGCGACTTCTATCATCGACTGCCTGTTCCTCATCGCCATCAGCGTCATTTTCTATATCCCGGCGCGAAAGGGCAAGCTCGGCCGCCTGCCGGGCGCACTGATGGTCGCGAGCTATGTCGCCTATACAGTCTATCTTATTATGCGATAAGTAAAAGGGTGAAACGATGTGTTCACCCTTGGAGCGGCCGGCTTTGCCGGCCGTTCATTTTGTCGAATAAGGCTGTTTTTCGACAGTCTTAGCCCTGCTGCTGGCCGTTCTTTTTGTTCTGGGAATTCTGCTGGGACTGGTCCTGCTGATTCTGCTGGGACTGGTTCTGCTTTTCCTGATACTGATTGCGTTTCATAACGGTTTTCGCCTCCTGATTTTGAAGTTTCGCTCATAGTCTGCACGGAAGAGCCGAAAAATATACGGCAAGGGGTTGCGAAAATGCGCAAAAGCTGATAAAATTGTTGTGCGTGTTATGACGCATGAAAAATGTTAATAATATTTGTTGATAGAAAGAGGGACATTTAACCATGTCGGGACATTCGAAATGGAACAACATCGCAAAGCGCAAAGGCGCTAACGATGCAAAGAAGGCCAAGATCTTCACCAAGATCGGCCGTGAAATGGCAATTGCGATCAAGGAAGGCGGTTCGGCAAACCCGGACTTCAACTCCCGTCTGCGCGACTGCATCGCAAAGGCAAAGGCAAACAATATGCCGAACGACAACATCAAGCGCACGCTCGATAAGTATTCCGGCGCGAACGGCCAGGTCGATTACGAGGCAAACAACTACGAGGGCTACGGCGTAGGCGGCGTTGCAGTCGTTGTCGAGACGCTGACCGACAACAAGAACCGCACGGTTGCGGACGTCCGTCACCTGTTCGACAAGTACGGCGCAGGTCTGGGCGCTTCCGGCTGCGTATCCTGGCAGTTCGACAAAAAGGGCGTTATCATCATGGAGAAGGGCGACCTCGACGAGGACACCGTCATGATGGATGCGCTGGAGGCTGGTGCCGGTGACTTTGAGGCGGATGGTCCGGTTATGGAGGTCCGCTGTGAGCCGGACGATTTCAATGCGGTGGTCAAGGCGCTGGAGGATAAGGGCTATACGTTCCTTTCCGCCGACATTGCCATGGTGCCCCAGAACTACATCACCCTCACGGATGAGGGCGACCTGAAGAATATGCAGAAGCTCATTGATATGCTGGAGGACAATGACGATGTCCAGAACGTCTGGCATAACTGGGAGAATGACTGAAACCGTTGCGCCGCAGCGGATTGACGGATTTGCATATTTGCCAGTTGTGACATACAGGACCTGAGCTGTGACATACATTCATCCTCCAGTTGCGATATACATGAGGAGGAATCCGTATGGAAATCGGTGTGGCGGCAAAGGAATATCTGATAGAGATTGAGGTTCGGAAGTATACCCCTAAGACCATTAGGAGTTACCGAAACAACCTCAATCTCTTTCTGCGTTTTTGTGAGGAAGAAGCGAAGGTTTCAGAGATAGAAGATGTGTCCCTTGCAGTTGTTCGGCGCTTTTC
>ERZ772937.2293-NODE-2293-length-12170-cov-5.155262_pt1 | contig 12170 bp, 10 predicted proteins | sample MGYA00512113_ERZ772937 | MGnify/ENA primary metagenome ERZ772937 (study PRJEB29015, sample SAMEA2737649) | human gut metagenome | biome: human gut; feature: human-associated habitat; material: faeces | place: China | collected 2012 ... | reverse complement strand
GTTAATATAATTTTAATAAAATGTTTATGTTGTAAGAGTTAAAAGTTCACATCCAAAAATCTTTCGTGCCTGCATGATATGACTTTGATCTTGCGACCCTTGCATCATATTTGTCATAGGTTAGAAGTCACGAGGGATTCTGACCTGGGTTTTATTATTTAATTATTTTTATAATTCGGAGGACATTTATGTTAGGAAATGTTATCGTAGGACAGTCTGGCGGACCAACTGCCGTAATCAATTCAAGTCTTGCAGGTGTGTTTAAGACAGCCAAGGACAGAGGGGCTAATAAAGTATATGGTATGCTTCACGGAATCAAGGGTCTTCTTGACAAGCAGTATGTGGATCTTTCTGAAAAGATTAAGACAGATATCGATATTGACCTTTTAAAGAGAACTCCTTCTTCTTACTTAGGTTCATGTCGTTATAAGCTTCCTGAAATCTCTGATGACAGAGAAACATATGAGAAGATTTTCGAGATTCTTAAGGAACTTAATATATCATACTTCTTCTATATTGGTGGTAACGATTCCATGGATACTATCAAGAAGCTTTCTGACTATGCACTTCTTATCGGAAGCGATATTAAGTTCATGGGTGTTCCTAAGACTATCGACAACGACCTTGCTGTTACTGATCATACTCCTGGTTTTGGTAGTGCTGCCAAGTTTATTGCAGCTACTATGAAGGAGATTATCCGTGACGGTCTTGTATATGATTACCCAACTGTTACAATAGTTGAGATTATGGGACGTAACGCCGGATGGCTTACAGCCGCTTCTGCTCTTGCAAGAGGCGAAGATTGTGAAGGTGTAGATCTTATCTATCTTCCTGAGAAGGTATTTGATATCGACCACTTCCTTGAAAGAGTTAAAGAGATAGCTTCTAAAGGTCGTTCTATGGTTATTGCTGTTTCAGAAGGTATCAAGGTTATGGACGGAAGATATGTATTCGAGCTTTCAGAGCATGTTGAGTTCGTGGATGCTTTCGGTCACAAGCAGTTAGCTGGTTCTGCCAAGTTCCTTGCCAACAAGGTAGGTTCTGAACTTGGTATCAAGACAAGAGCTATTGAGTTATCTACTCTTCAGCGTTGTGCAGCTCACATGACTTCACGTACTGATATCACTGAAGCCTTCAACGTTGGTGGTGCTGCTGTAAAGGCTGCATTTGAAGGTGAAACTGGTAAAGTTGTAGTACTTAAGAGAGTATCTGATGATCCATATATGTGCATCACTGAAACTCATGATGTTCATCAGATTGCTAACATCGAAAAGAAAGTTCCACTTGAGTGGATCACAGAAGATGATTTCGTTACAGAAGACCTTATTCATTACATAAGACCATTGATTCAGGCTGAACTTTCACCAATCATGGTTGATGGTCTTCCAAGACATCTCAATGTAAATATGGACTAGTGCCAGCATTAATAGATAATGCCAATATTTTATTTAAGATATGAGCAGCATTTATTAATCCCCCGTGTGGCAGCTATTCCGCACATCAAAGCTTACAGGCTTTATAGCCCCGGATACCTTTATCATAACGGGTATCCGGGGTACTTTTATTTTCATCTTTATTTTTAACTTTATTTTTAATCTTATTTTTTCCAAAATATTACAATTATGTGTTATGATGTGATTGATACATGCATGTTGTCATAACTGATATACATCATATAAAATACATGAATGGAGATTAATATTAAAATATGAATAAAGAATACCATGATAATGAAGCTTTGAAAGAAGCAAAAAAACGTACTAAAAAAAGGTCCTTATTAAGCCCTCATTTTCCAGGGTTAAAAACAATAATAAACATTATAATAATAGCCCTGCTTGTTATAGCCTTGATATACACTAAAAAGACTGCATCAACGAGTTACAAGACAGATGGCAAGGTCACTCAGATAGGCTTTGAAAATATCGGCGAGCTGGCTACACAGTCTGTAACAACAACGTCTGTGCGTGTTGAAACTAAGGACAGAAAGCTTTTTAATATATCTATACCTCTGACAGAATCAAAGTATATATACACATATAACACTAACATCAAGGCTGGAATCAACTTCAGTGATGTAACATGGAGTTTGGGGGATACAGAAGACACAAAGCATAACATATATGTAACTGTACCTGAGGTTAAAACTCTTTCTGCCGACCTTGACCTTGATTCCTTCAAGGTGCTCCACGAAAGTACAAGCATATTTACACCTATAACTCTTACTGAACATAACGATGCATTAAAGCAGCTAACAGATGAGGCATTAAATGATGCCATAGCAAATGGATTATACGACAAGGCTCTTGAAAATGCCAAAACACTGCTATCCTCTTTCATATATCAGGTATATCCATCTGATCAGTATGATATAATATTTTCTGAATCAGTAAAAAAATAGTAAAAACAATGTAGTAAAACTAATTTAATAAAGCTAATGTGATTTTTGATAATCATTACAAGCTTTATAAAACAGTAATCCCGGTTTAAAGTTCATATGTAACTTTAAACCGGGATTATGTTAGATTATGATTCCAATTATCTTCTTAATATTCTTTTTATATTCTTCTTTTTCTTATGCAGACATATCCAAGTGCTATAAGCGATGCAACACTTACTGTAAGTAATGCAGCATATATACCAGCATGTGATGTATCTGCTGTCTTAACATTCTCTGTAGAATCAGTCTGTGCTGTTTCATCTTCAGCAGTCTCTCCTGTTGAAGGTTCATCTGTCGATGGATTATCTGTCGTTTCTTCTACAACAGGATTCTGGTTTGTATCACCAGCCCATTCTATGCTTAAGCTGTGAAGCATAGTTGTATTCTGCCATCCACCAGTTCCTGTTGTTCCTGTATGCTGTATAGCTGCTCCGCCATATGTGTTAGCCTCTATATCTGCATTTAAGTCAACCACATGAACATAGCCAGCTGCTGCCTGGTCTGCAAGCTGTGCTGTAGGTGTTTCTACATGTGCTGTAAGCTTGCTTCCCTCTGCCTTTAAGGTTATCTCGCATCCTGTAAGGAAGCATGTTGCTATAACTTCATCTGATATATATGTTGTATTGCCATTATCATACTTAACAAGTACAAATGTAACTGCATTAGAAGCTGCCCTTGTTCTTATTATTCTTAATGCATAGCCTGTAAGTGTTTTAGTATCAAACTTAATGCATACATCCATATACTGTCCTGCACTACCAAAGCCCTGACCTGCCGTCTTTGCAGGATCAGCCACAACCTTGACAGTCATATCACCATATTTGCCTTCAACTGGTGTATACATAAGTCTTGCTCCCTGTGTTCCCTGATAGATTCCGGCACCAACTGAACCGTTACCAGTTTCACCATATACCCAAGGTGTTTCTGTATCTTCACCCTTCCAGCTTCCAAAGCTCTCTGTATCTGTTGGTCTGTACGAATCCACTGTCCAGAAGCCTTCCTTTATCTCTGGCTGTTTAACAGTAGGGAAGTCTGAAAAATCTGTTGTGTAATTCTTAGCTTTAATATCCTTTGCACTTACAGCCTCTGAATATACAGCTTTTACCGCATCACCTAAGTCACTTCTTATATTCTTTGGAGCAACAGAAGCACAGATATAATATCCTATATCACCTGCTGTAAGTGTATATGTGTACTGAGGATTATTCATTGTAGACACTGCTGTTAACACAGGATTGCTTCCACTTGCATCACTGCATCTATACCAGTTAATAACTGACATATCTGCCCTGTCACCAAGATTCAGCTTATAATCTGCTTTAAGTGTGCCATCACCATTGTTAACCACCTCTGGAAGCTTTGTCCATGATGGAGCTGCAAGCTTGCCTGGTTTAACTGTTATGGCTATAGATGCTTTTAAGCCACTCTCCGTACTTGCTTCAATAACTACTTCCTTTGCTTCATCTTCGTTATTAGTACCATTAACTACGCATGTTCCGTCCTTATTATCAACTATTGATACATATGGCTTATATTCATCAGCCACACTGTAGGTAATCTTCTGATTCTTATCTGTATCACCATAGAAATACTTAACACCTGCCGTCAGCTTAGCTGTTTCAGTTCCTGACTCTATAGCTTCTACCTTACCTTCGCTTTCTATATTAAGCTGTGTAGCTATGCTGTCTGCACCATTCTTAACTGCTATATCCTTAACGCCAAGTGGATCCCAGTTATCATTGCCCCTTAAAAGATTGTAAGTATTGTAATATACCTTTCCACCATCTTCTATTCTATATGCATTAAGAACCTGCTTTCCTGTCATATCAACCGTTTCAGCAGCATCCTTTCCTGCTATTATTATGCTTTCATTGTTATGTGTTATGTTATACTGATAGCACTTAAGTGACTTATCTGGGTACTTTGTCCATGCAATTCCAAAAGGAATACTGAAGTTGCTCTTATATGCACAATCAACTGCTGTTATTGTTCCGCCTTCCTTTGTGAAGTACTGCATTGGCTCAGCTTCAACATTTAAAACAACACTGTTAAAGATACAGCCTAAAAATGTTGAACCTGTGTTATATGATGAATATAATGGTCTGTTTCCGTAGAAATCAAAATCACAGCCAACAAACACTGCATTACCATTAATCGCATCGTCTGTACTCTCAAAATGGCAGTTGTTATAAAGGCTTCGTGCTGCACCGCCTATAGGATCAAGATTCAGACGGCTGATAAAGTTACAGTTATCTGCAAACATCTTATCTCCAGACATATCAGCAAGCTGTGCCTGTGTAATAGTTTTTGTTCTCTTATCTATATCCAGTTTTGGAAGAAGAGGATATTTAAGATCAACGCTGCAATAGTTACCTATCGTTATGTTCTTTACTGTAAGTGCTCCCTTACAGTTGAATCTGAACATCGTGTAGTTACCATTACAAGCATGTGACTGGCCTCTGTTTCCAGCAAATACTACATTATACGGATCCTTTGTAAGTCCCTTTATAGTAAGATAATCACTGTTAATAATCATTCCATAAGGAACACCATATGTCTTATCCGGCTGCTTAGTATCAGTAGCTGCCGGATCATCTATCCAGTATACGAAAGGTGCCACATATACCGTCATAGGTGCTTCCTTTGTTCCATTCTTTAAACTGCTGTCACTAAGTGCCTTTGTAATATCGTTATATACATATGGATATTTATCAGCAACTTCATCTGATAATGAACCATCAAGATAAATCGCTGTTTCAGACAACTGTATAGTTTCAGAATCGTACTTAATATAAGTACCTCCAAACTCTATAGGGTCGCTTACATCAAGCGACTTGTAGTTATTCTCATCATTGTTTATATCCTTCACTGCTGTATAAATGTTTTTTGTCTGCAAAGCAGTACCCTCCTGCGCCACGATTCTGTCTGGAAATGCTCCTATATTTCCAACAACCAGCAGGCCCGACATAATACCTGCCATAATAGATGAAACTAATCTTTTCCTTCGTATCATATCTATTACCATACCTTTCTTTAAAATAATAAGATGATAAGTGTCAAAAATATTTTATTATCTACGTTGCAACTATGAATTTATTATAATATATATTGTACTTATATTAATACATAAAAACTGTAAGAAACTTGTAAAATCACTTAAAATATGTTAGCTTTTAAACAATAAAGTTTTACAATACTTATAAAAGAAGGTGTAATTTTATGCATCATGAATATATACCGGCGAATTTTCTGCCAGACATAAAAACAGTTCCTACTTCATACAAAATGTCACATTTTCATACGCATAACAGATGGGAGCTTTTATATCTTATATCAGGAAACTGTACATTATATATCAAAGAAAATATGTATATGCTAAAAAAAGGTTCTCTTGCTCTCATTCCTTTTGGAGTAGAGCACATGACTACTTATATGTCAGGTGAAGAAAATATAAGAAGCCTTCTTTACTTCGATGATGAAGAGCTTTTATGGTTTAACGAACATGGAATAACAGATATATCTGACATTTTAGGAGGAAACTTTGTCGTTCAGATTCCCGCACGAAAACAGTCATACATTAAAGAGCAGCTGGATAAAATATCATATGAATTCCATGGTGTAGATAGCATTTCCCCTGCATATGCAACAGCTTACTTTCATGAGCTTCTTTTATATGCCCTCAGATGCCAGACATATAAAGATAATGTAGTTTCCCGCATGGACTTATCTAATGAAACTATACAGCGCATAGTTGAATATATTCTTGCCAATTATAAAGACAATATCACTCTTTCAGACACCGCAGAAATGTTTAATATGAGTGAATCCAGTCTTTCCAAAAAATTCAAAGCATTTACAGGACACCGCTTCCGTGAGTATCTTGTTGATGTACGAACGCATGCCGCTGCGGAGCTTTTAAGGCAGTCCGAGCTTTCTATGACCGAAATAGCCTGTGAATGTGGTTTTTCTGACAGCAACACATTTGGAGATACCTTTAAACGCGTATTTAAACAGTCTCCAAGCAGTTATAGAAAAACTCTGTAGAAGACTTCTTATTTATTGAGAATAATAACAAGGAAAGCATCAAAATAATTTCAAATAGAAATTTCAAAATAATATAAAATAAATACAAAAAAGGAAATATAGATATGTTTAGATTATGGTGTAAATTATTTGACAGTTCAAACCACATGATTAAAGATATGGTCGCAGTTAATGACGACCCAAAGCTTAACAGGACTAAAAAAATATTTGATGGAATAAAAGAAGCCTGCTATGAATTCGATTTAAGTGAACCTATGTGGTTCGATTCGAATATAGCAGACTTCAAACGTCATTCCAAGGTACGCTTCACAAGCGATAACTTTATTGACGATATTGATTTTTCTTATATGGAAGTGCAAGTTATCGAAGAAGATTAATACTGCATTATTTATTAACCTATGGCACTATCCGTTTATATCAGGATTAACCCCTTTAAGCCCTATAAATGCTGTATCATCAAGTCCACCCTCTTCATGGCCAATAAGCCACTTGTTAGTAGCTGCAAGAAGTGCATCCTCACTGTCAGCAATATTATTGTGCACTCTTGCATGCTTTGATGTAAGTGGATAGTTAGTCCCCTTTGGAAGTACTACTGCTACCTGAAAGCCCTTTCCATCCACACCACAAGGTGCATAGTGAAGTGTTGTTGCATACACTTCAACTGCTGTTCCTGCTGGTACTAAAAAAGCTTTAACTTTAGATGTGTCATATGTATGGTCTTTTTCCACATCTGTTAAAAGTCCAAGCATAAGTATCATATCTGTTGCTGCCACATTAATCTCTGAATCTCTGTGATACTCAAGAGCATTAAGCTTTGAGTTATGTCCGTTGCAATAACCTATCTGCACAGGCATCTCACCATATGCAACCGCTGATATATCTAGTCTTACCGGAAGTGCTTCAAGCTCCTTTACTGCCGGCTCATATACAACACCCGCTGGTATGGGTGTTCTTTTCAATTCCTCTACAAGTGCCGTAAAATCAATATTATCCACTATACGACCATATTTTCTGAATTCATTATCTGTTACTGATAATATCTGCATATATTTTATATCCTTTCCACAATTCTGTTTTGTTCTGATTTGTTATGATACTACATTTCTCTTTTCGCCTTTACTAAATGCGGCTATATTCTCGTAAACCTCATCCATAAGCCTTGTTCTTGCTTCAACTGTTCCCCATGCAACATGTGGTGTTATAACAAGCTTTGTACTGTCCTTGATTTCCATCAGTGGATTATCTGCCTCTATAGGTTCCTTTCCAAGCACATCCAGTCCTGCCGCTGCTATCTTTCCATCAGCAAGCGCTTCTGCAAGGTCAGTGTCATTCACTATAGGACCTCTTCCCAGATTAAGGAGTATGGAACTTGTCTTCATCTTATCAAAAGCTGCTGCATCAAAAAGATTCTGTGTTTTCTCATTCAGTGGTGCATGAATTGATATAATGTCTGATTCTTTCAAAAATTCATCAAGTTCCTTTCTTTCATATGGAACATCCTGTGTCTTTCCACTCGCAGAATAATATATAACCTTACATCCAAAATCTGCAGCAATCTTTGCCACTCCTTTTCCTATAGTTCCAAGTCCAACTATTCCCCATGTCTTTCCTGTAAGTTCATGGAACACATTTGAAAAATGTGAAAAAATCGGATATTTTGCATACTCACCAGACTTTACATATCCATCATAGTAGCTCATCTTCTCTATAAGATATAATCCAAGTGCAAATGTATGCTGTACGACTGAATCTGTAGAATAACCGGCTACATTAGCCACTCTTATATTCTTTTCCTTTGCATACATAATATCAATATTGTTATATCCTGTAGCGGTCTCAGCTATCATCTTAAGAGCTGGAGCCGCATCTATAAATTCCTTATCTGCTGCTATCTTATTGATAATAACGACATCCGGATTATGCTCGGCAACCCTTTTAAGTGCTTCCTCCCTTGTACTTGTTGAATAACTTTTTACTTCACCTAATGCATAGAACTTGTCTATGTTAACATCCTCACCATATGTAGATGCATCCAACATAAGAATCTTCATAATAATCCTCCATTCTTGCGCTGCTTCTTTGCGCATCTTAAGTTTGTGCGAAGCACAAATCTTACGTGTGAAAAATCTTATTTTTCACACTAACCTCCATTCCATATATACGCCTGCATATAATAATCCCTTTTCTATATCTGCAGGCAGTATCTTTTAGCAATATATATAACAAAAGTTTTCTAACGTCATTATAAGTCCTGAACACATATTTTTCAATGTATTTATCAGACATAATTGTCAAAATATTAGTATAAGATATTGTGAAATGTTGGATTTTTTATGGCAAAATATCGGATTTGTGCCTTGTTTTCGACATTTAATAATAGTATAATTCTTGTATAATTAGATGTCGGATTCAACGGGAATTTTGCCCCTGACTGATGTACGATAAAAAAGGAGGAGATATTTTTTATGATTAATTGGAATAATCTTGATACACTTGCGTCTTTTACACAACTGAAAAAGACTAAAGAGGTAAATCTTTCAGATGTCATGTCTGGTGAGGCTGGAGCTGAACGTGTGAAAAACTATAATGTTCCTATGGCATGTGGCCTGAACTACAATTACGCTGCTAAAAAAGTTGATTCAGAGGTGTTAAATGCACTTGTAAAGCTTGCTGATGAGGCTCAGCTTGCTGATAAGTTCAAAGCTCTTTACAATGGTGAAGTAATCAATACCGGCGAGAAAAGACTTGTACTTCATCACATGACTCGTGGTCAGCTTGGTGATGCTGTTAACGCCGATGGTGTTGATAAGAGAAGCTTCTATAAAACCCAGCAGGAACGTATCGCCGAATTCGCCAACAAAGTACACAACGGTGAAATAACTAACGCAGCTGGTGAAAAGTTCACTACAGTTGTACAGATAGGTATCGGCGGAAGTGACTTAGGTCCACGTGCGATGTACATAGCACTTGAAAACTGGGCTAAGAAGAATAATACATTCAAAATGGAGGCTAAATTCATAAGCAACGTAGACCCTGATGATGCATCTGCCATACTTGCCTCTATCGATGTTGCCCATTCATTATTTATACTTGTATCTAAGTCAGGAACTACGCTTGAAACACTTACTAACGAATCTTTTGTTAAAGATGCACTTAAGAAAGCCGGACTTAATCCAGCCAGACATATGATTGCTGTAACAAGTGAAACCTCACCTCTTGCCAAGAGTTCTGATTATCTTGATGCTTTCTTTATGGATGACTACATTGGAGGTCGTTTTTCTTCTACTTCATCTGTAGGTGGTGCCGTATTATCTCTCGCCTTTGGACCAGAAGTATTCGCTGCATTCCTTGATGGTGCCGCAGCAGAGGACAAGCTTTCCATGAACAGTGATCCACTTAAGAATCCTGAAATGCTTGATGCTCTTATAGGTGTATATGAACGCAACGTACTCGGTTACGGATGTACAGCTGTTCTTCCTTACTCACAGGGTTTAAGCAGATTCCCTGCTCATTTACAGCAGCTTGATATGGAATCTAATGGTAAGTCTGTTAACAGATTCGGTGAACCTGTTGATTATCCAACTGGTCCTGTTATCTTTGGTGAACCAGGTACCAACGGCCAGCACTCATTCTATCAGCTTCTCCACCAGGGTACTGATATAGTTCCTCTTCAGTTTATCGGCTTTAGAAACAGTCAGCTTGCTAATGATGTTACTATCCAGGACAGCACAAGCCAGCAGAAGTTATGTGCTAATGTAGCTGCACAGATTGTAGCATTTGCCTGCGGTAAGTCAGATGAGAATCTTAACAAGAACTTCAAGGGTAACAGACCTTCAAGCATAATCACTGGTGATGTCCTTACACCTGCCACACTTGGTGCCTTACTTGCACACTTTGAAAACAAGATTATGTTCCAGGGCTTCTTATGGAATATAAACAGCTTTGACCAGGAAGGTGTACAGCTCGGAAAAGTTCTTGCAAAGCGCGTACTTGCCCACGACACTGATGGAGCACTTAAAGTATATAGTGAACTGCTTAATATATAATTGATATTCAGGCAGCTTATGACATATTAAAAGGACTTCAAACTAGTGAATGTTAAAATATTTTTATGATATCGACATTTGCACAGCACACTCAATCCCCATATATGTATTCTATATCGAATTTGAATATCCAATTTATTTTGCTGGGAGATTGGGATGCCGGGAGATTGGAATGCTGGGAGATTTTGAATGTAATTATGACCCAATAGGCAGAAAATGAACTGCTTATATGGGTCATATTTTGTTGTTGAATAAAACCTAATCCGCAGAATCAAGATAAATAATAAGTTACTTAAACAATATATCAGCTATACAACAACATTTCTACAGTTCCAAAACAAGTTCCTTTATCAGCTTAACTGAATTTTCTATAGCCTTTTTCTCAAATGTTGGATAATCCATAGTAGCACTATCATCAGCTTTATCAGATATGGCTCTTAATATTACAAATGGCACCTTATTAAGATATGCTGTCTGTGCTATAGCTGCACCTTCCATCTCTGTACAACAGCCATTAAAGTTAGAAGCGATTCTTTCTTTAACCGCTTTATCTGATATAAACTGGTCTCCACTTACAACTCTTCCTATATGTGTTCCTATCTCTGGCAGTACCTTCCTGCACGCTTTATCGGCAAGCTCGATAAGCTTCTTGTCTGCCTCAAACGATAATACATCCATTCTTGGTATCTGTCCAAGAGGATATCCAAAACCAGTTGCATCCATATCATGATGAAGAACATCACTTGATATAACTATATCTGCTATATCAATTTCCGCCTTAAGAGAACCTGCAATACCTGTATTTATAACATAATCTGCGTTGAAATCATCTACTAATATCTGTGTACATATAGCTGCATTAACCTTACCAATGCCACTTCTTACAACTACAACATCCTTACCATTAAGTTTTCCTGCCATAAATGTCATACAAGCCTTGTTCTCTTTTCGTTCAACCTGCATAACTTCAACAATCTGAGCTACTTCTTCGTCCATTGCTCCTATAATACCTATCATTACTTATACCATCCTTCTTATCTGATTATGACAAAGTCTTTACACGTATATCAATAACTTAACGACTTATTTTCATCGTAAATATAGTACCATAGTAATTGGCTGCATTCAACATTATGATATGCTGCTTTCTATATCTATTTTTACATCTATTTTTATCTATCTTTGAACATTTTAAAACTCTTTCTTGTTCTTCAAAGTATCTCCCCGCGATCGTCGAAATTACTTCTTTTGTGCCCCAATATCTCAGTAACTTTTTCCATCCATCTCTTTGAGTACTTTCACTCAATTTGTTCATCCAACAATCAATACAATCAAGCCGATTAAAGATTTCAAGGCTGCCCCCGGATTATCCTTCAAGGCAGATCCGAATTGGAACAATACACCAACCAACGTAGCAATTACAGCTACAGCCAACAGAGCATACGTCAAGTAAATCAATGCATCTGTCTGAGCCGGTTGCCACATTTCTGAGTCAACGCTCATCAATACTGCATCACCTTGAGCATCTCCACCGAAGTAGAACAAGCCCAGCACTACCAAGATGATAGCGAACATGGCATACAGTACGTAGTATGATACTTTATATGATAACTTAGCCATCTTAATTATTTTTTGTATTTCAA
>ERZ772937.2286-NODE-2286-length-12204-cov-4.039427_pt1 | contig 12204 bp, 10 predicted proteins | sample MGYA00512113_ERZ772937 | MGnify/ENA primary metagenome ERZ772937 (study PRJEB29015, sample SAMEA2737649) | human gut metagenome | biome: human gut; feature: human-associated habitat; material: faeces | place: China | collected 2012 ... | reverse complement strand
GAGCTCATGACCCGCCTGGGCTACCCCGTCCGCCCCGAACGCCCCGTCATCCGACGCCATACCATCAAGCGGTAAATCGAGGACCGAATCTAACCCCCGGATGAAATAAATCCGGGGATTTTTCCTATCTTTGAATCCGTAAAATCAAGAAACAGAACAGCGACAAGAGAAAAAGACTATATCAACATATAACTAATTGAGCTTTTAGCTCTTATTCCCAAATCCAAAATACGGCCAATTTTTTGAATGCACGGGAATGAGCGGCGAAGGTTCGCGTCCGTCTGGGCGTGAACCGTTCGTGCTTATCTGTGCATTGGGTTACTTGGCCGTGACCTTGGATTTGGATAGGCAATAACGAACGGTATCACGCTCTTCTTTTTTGCCTGTCCGAATACGGCAAAGGCTCTCCATAAAAGAAGCCTATGCCCTCCACCAAATCCCATACACCGCAAATCATCTCGCGTCAGCGCGTGGCCGACCACGGCGAGGTCTTCACCGCAGAGCGTGAGGTCAAGGCGATGTGCGACCTCGTGAAGAACGAGACCGAGCGCATCGAATCCCGGTTCCTCGAACCCGCATGCGGGCAGGGCGCTTTTCTGATCGAGATCCTGCGTCGCAAACTCGCCGTCGTGTCGTCCCGTTATGCCGCGACGCAATCCGAATGGGAACGCCATGCCGCGATTGCCGTATCGAGTCTCTACGGAATCGACATTCTGGCAGACAACGTGACGCTCTGCCGCAATCATCTCTACGATACGTTCCTGACAGCATACCGGGCTCTTTTCCCGAAGAGCATGAAGCCCTCCTGTTGCCGTGCGGTGCGCTATCTGCTTGCGATCAACATTCTGTGGGGTGATGCACTGACCCTCCAAACCCCGGACGAATCGGCGCGGCCGATTGTCTTTGCCGAGTGGTCGGACATTGGCGGCGGGCGGTTCAAACGCCGCGATTTCACGCTAGCCAACCTGCTGCAAAGCCAGCCGATGGAGGGTCCCAACCTCTTCTCCGACCTCGGAGATGCCGCCTTTATTCCGACCCCCGTAGCCGAATATCCGCTTGTTCACTTCCTCAAACTCGGAGCCGATGAAGAACTATAACCCCGATGTGCTGACCTGCCTGGCCAATTTAAGCAACGACGAAGTGTTCACCCCTCCGGTCGTTGTCAATCGCATGCTCGATCTGCTGCCTGCGGAGTTGTGGCGCAATCCCGATGCGCGATTCCTTGACCCCGTAAGCAAAACGGGAGTCTTCCTGCGCGAGATTGCCAAACGGTTGATGGAGGGGTTGTGCGAGCGGATTCCCGATCGACAGCAGCGGGCCGACCACATTTTCACCCGGCAGTTGTTCGGCATAGCCATTACCGAACTGACGGCCCTCCTGTCGCGCCGTTCGGTCTATTGCAGCAAACAGGCGAACGGGCCCTATTCGGTTTGCACGGCCTTTCACGATGCGGATGGAAATATCCGCTTCCGGTCTACGGAACACTCCTGGCAGAACGGCCGATGCCGCTATTGCGGGGCGAGCCGGGAGGTATACGACCGCGACGACACACTGGAGAGCCACGCCTACGAATTTATCCACACCGAGAATCCCGAAACCATATTCCCCGATATGAAATTCGATGTCATTATAGGCAACCCGCCGTATCAGTTGAGCGATGGCGGTGCACAAGCAAGCGCTATCCCTATCTATCATAAGTTTATTCAGCAGGCTCAAAAATTAAAACCCCGCTTTCTGTGTATGATTGTCCCGTCACGATGGTTCAGCGGAGGACGAGGGTTGGACGAATTTAGGAATGAAATGCTTTCGGATTCTCGTATTCGGGTTATACATGATTTTCCCAATGCTTTGGAGTGCTTCCCCGGAGTAGAAATTAAAGGCGGAGTATGTTTCTTCTTGTGGGACAGAGATAATTCGGGACTATGCGAGATTACAACGCATTTGGGAGATAGTCTGTCTATAATGAAACGCCCTTTATTGGAGCGGGGCTGTGATTCATTTATCCGATATAATGAGTCTATTTCTATTTTGAGAAAAGTGCAGCAGATAGATGGGAATAGTTCTAATTTCAGTTCTTTGGTTAGCGCCCAGAAGCCTTTTGGATTGAGAACCTACGAACAAGGCGAATCCTCGTATGTCGAAGGCTATCTAAAGTTATATGCCAATAAAAATACGGGCTTTATCTCTCGCGAAAAGATCGTGGATCCCAACCACCTGATCGGGAAGCATAAAATATATATATCCGCGGCGTATAATGCTGGTGACACATATCCTCATCAAATAATAAATAAGCCGTTTTATGGTGAGCCTGATTCTTGTTGTACGGAAACCTATTTGGCGATTGGGCCTTTCGCAAGTGAACAAGAAGCGGATAATGCCATCTCATATATGCGGTGTCGTCTGTTTCGCTTTCTAGTATTGCTTTTGAAAATATCTCAACATGCTGCGCAGAAAGTTTATTCATTGGTGCCCATCCAAGACTTTTCCCAGTCATGGACGGATGAAAAACTCTATGCCAAATATGGGATCACCAACGAAGAGATAAAATTCATCGAGTCGATGAATTTTATCTCTTCGTTGGATAAAATTCATCGAGTCGATGGTGAAGATCATGAAATAAACACTATTTTTGTATTAAACAAAAACACCCCTCCCTATATGAGATTAAATGTTCATATTCACAAGATTAAATCAATTGATGATCTTACTATCGCTTTGCCTGTTGATAAAGGATTGTATGCTATAACTGGGCAAAATGGATCAGGGAAAAGTACGATTGTAGCGTGCGCGTCTAGAGCCTTCTTTAGAATGAAGATGGCGGATTATTTTGGAGCAATTGAGGATGATGCTTTTATTGAATGTGAACTAAATGGGATAACCAGAAGATGGGAAAAGAAGCGAAGTGATACTAAAAATTTAACCGATTATTGGGCGCATAGTAGTAATGGAAAAATGGAAATTAACGGTTTTTACGAAGGTAGCCTTATATTCGGGAATAGATTTCGAAATACGTCTTATGAAAAAATGCGAAATTTGGAGAATGCCAACCCAAAAATGTTAAAAGAAGCAGATGAATTCATTAGACAAAATTTAGGAGAAATTCTTCAAGGAGACTCGAATTTTTATGAAAAAATATGGTATGTACAAGGTGAAGATGTTGGTCTAAAAGGTGGATATATTTTTTATTATGAAAAAAAGGGAAAGCGCATTAGCCAGTTTCATATGTCTACTGGCGAAAACCTGTTAATCAGCATTCTAAACTCTATATCAATAAGAAAAAAAGAGCGAGATAATATTGAAAAACCTTGTATGTTTTTTTTAGATGAGGTTGAATTAGCCTTACATCCTTCTTCTCTAAAAAAATTGATGACTCTTTTAACACAGGTATCTGACGAATATAACTATGCTATATATTTTTCCACTCATTCCATAGAATTAATTCGAGGAATAAAACCGGAGAATATATTTTATATAGAGCGCCATTCTGATAATAGTTTAGAAGTATTAAATCCTTGTTATCCGGCATATGCTACAAAGTTCCTATATGATCATTCAGGCTATGATAGGATCATATTAGTAGAAGATGATTTAGCAAAAGAGATTATTCGTCGAATTCTAAAAAAAGAATCTATGATGAATAATAAATTAGTCCATGTTCTTCCTTGTGGAGGTTGGAATAATGTATTAGATCTGGCAGATGATGTTATTCGAAATAATTTATTAGGGAAAAGAGCATCTATTTGTATTATATTAGATGGGGATATAAAAGATCAAGCGGATAAGTATAGAAAGAAAATCCATAATTCTATTCCAACAAATTATTTGCCTATAAAAAGTTTAGAAAAATATTTACGTTCTAAGTTGGTTTTATCTGTTGATCATAAGCTATATAGACATCTAACCGATTATATTTTTCAACAAAAAAGTCTTGCTGAAATAATTGATGAATACAAACGTATATCAAGATATGATTGGGAGAAAGACTCTAATGGAAAAACATTTTATAGTTTATTAAATGATGAATTACAGAAAAGGAATAAAGATAGAGCAGAATTAATTGAAACCATAGTTGATTATTTATTTGATCAGCATAGTCCCGAATTAATATCTATTATTGCATTCTTGCACAATCAACTAGACTAAAAATAAGTGACAAACTTTTTCCCCTCCCGCCCGGCGGCGCATCCGACCATCTATGCCTACGAAGATACCCACCCGCAATACCGTGGGCTGCTGAAGGTCGGATACACCTCCGTCGATGTGCAGCATCGCGTGGCGCAGCAATATCCAACGCTGCGGCCCGGAGCGCGCCCCTACCGCATTGTCTTCGAGGAGTCGGCCATGCGTGGCGACGGCACCTCGTTTACCGACCACGAGGTACACCGCGTGTTGCGTCGAATGGGAGTGGAGAATCCCGAGGGAGAGTGGTTCCGTTGTACGGTTCGCGAGGTCCGGGCGGCGGTACGCTCCGTGCGGGAGCAGCGCGAAGCCGAATTCCAACGCACGGAGCATTTTGCCATGCGCCCCGAGCAGGAGGCAGCCGTGGAGAAGACCTGCGAATATTTCCGTGCCTGCCGTGCCGACAACAACCGTACGCCGCATTTCCTCTGGAATTGCAAAATGCGTTTCGGCAAAACCTTCGCGGCCTACCAGCTGGCACGCCGCATGGGATGGAAACGGCTGCTGGTCCTGACCTTCAAACCCGCCGTGCAGAGTGCCTGGGAAGAGGATTTGCGCACGCATGTCGATTTCGAAGGGTGGCAGTTCCTGTCGCGCAATTCGGAACTGAACTACGAAACGGCCGACCACAACCGTCCGATCGTCTGCTTCGGGTCGTTTCAGGATTTTCTCGGACGCAGCAAGTCGGGCGGCATCAAGCTGAAGAACGAGTGGGTACATGCCATCAACTGGGATTGTGTGATTCTCGACGAATATCACTACGGTGCCTGGCGCGATCATGCCAAGGATCTCTTCGAGAACGAAGACCGTCGCGAGCAGGCCTTTGCCGAAGGGGAAGGCCGCGACTGGTTTGACGAGGAGGCGATGCCCATCACCACGGGAGCCTATCTCTATCTGTCGGGGACACCGTTTCGGGCCATCAGTTCGGGAGAGTTCATCGAGGAGCAGGTTTACAACTGGACCTATTCGGACGAGCAACGCGCCAAGGCGTCGTGGAACGATGCCGACGGGCCAAACCCCTACGCCGCCCTGCCGCGCATGGTGATGATGACCTATCAACTGCCCGACGAATTGCGGCAGGTTGCCATCGACGGCGAGTTCGACGAATTCGACCTCAATCTCTTCTTTCGGGCCGAAGGTAACGGCGACGACGCCCGGTTCGTCTTCAAAAACGAGGTGCAGAAGTGGCTGGACCTGATTCGCGGCGCCTATGTCGAAAATATTGTTTCCGACTTGAAGCTGGGGCATTCACGGCCTCCGATGCCCTTCTCCCACGCCCCGCTGCTCTCGGTGTTGACACACACATTCTGGTTCCTGCCGTCGGTGGCGTCGTGTTATGCCATGCGGAATCTGCTTGCCGAGCGTCAGAACCGTTTCTATCAGGATTATCGGGTGGTGGTCGCTGCAGGAAGCAGTGCCGGAATCGGAGTCGATGCGCTGGCTCCCGTGCTGAAGGCCATGGGCAATCCGTTGGAGACGAAGACCATCACGCTATCGTGCGGCAAACTGACGACGGGTGTATCGGTGAAGCCCTGGTCGGGTATCTTCATGCTGCGCAACTCATCAAGCCCCGAAACCTACTTCCAGGCGGCCTTTCGCGTGCAGACGCCCTGGACGGTATGCAATGCCGACGGCGTTTCGCCCAACCGGGTGGATATTCTGAAACAGGAGTGTTACGTATTCGACTTTGCTCCCAACCGGGCATTGCGGCAAATTGCGGATTACAGCTGCCGGCTGAATGTCGAGGAGAATAATCCCGAACGCAAGGTCGAGGAGTTTATCTCGTTCCTTCCGGTGCTGGCCTACGACGGCAGTTCGATGAAGCAGATCGATGCCGCCGGGATTCTCGACATTGCCATGAGCGGAACGACGGCGACTCTGCTGGCCCGTCGCTGGGAGAGCGCCCTGCTGGTCAATGTCGACAATGCAACGCTGCGGCGATTGATGGGGAATGCCGAGGCAATGGCTGCGCTGACGCGCATCGAGGGATTTCGCAACCTGAATCAGGACATCGAGACAATCATCAACAAATCGGAGGCGGTCAAGAAGGCGCGAAAGGAGACCCCGGACGAGGCAATGACCCCGCAGAAGAAACGGGAACTGACCGAGGAGGAGAAGGAGTACAAGAGCCTGCGGAAGCAGATTCAGGAGAAACTGATCAAATTTGCTACGCGCGTACCGATATTCATGTACCTGACGGATTTCCGCGAGCGGAGCCTCTATGATGTCATCACGCAACTGGAACCCGGATTGTTCAAGAAAGTAACGGGGCTGTCGATCTCGGATTTCGAGCTGCTTGTGTCGCTCGACGTCTTCAATTCGGCGCTGATGAATGATGCTATCTATAAGTTCAAGCGTTACGAGGATGCTTCGCTAACCTATGTAGGCATTAATCGACATGCGAATAAAGCTATTGGACTATATAACACAGTCATATAACATAAAACGCTAAAAAGACTTTTTAGTTATATTCCTATCTTAACACTCAACAATAATGAACTTCAACATAATATAGCCATATACAAAAATATCTGCCATCTAATAAATAGATAACAGATATTCATGATTAATATTTTGTACAGAATTGAACTATTGCTCCCGTTTCTGCATGTTGGCCATCATACTGTGTAATACAGCTTGTGCATCAAGCATTGGCAACGGGTATTTTGCCAACGAGGTACCTGCAGTTTTAGCAACGATAATGCCTCGCATAGTTCCAATTGCAACATTAATAAAATGAGGCATTAATTCTTTAATCTCTATCTTATCTTTTTCAATCTTTACAACAGCGTCTATAGGATTTACATTAAACGTAAACGCATAGCGACATTCCAGAAGAGGCGTTTTCTCTACAGCATATTGCACACCAAAAATAAGAGTAATCATACTCTCCTCTTTATTTACCGAAATTGCGTGCGCAAAACCAATATTAGGTCCATTCGGTTCTGATTTTGCCAATAAAGCCTCATCCAAGTTTAACATAAACTTGACTTCAGAAACGGAAACCAAACGAACCTGTATTTTATTATCTTGTCTCATATTCTAGTTTATCATATCATTATTCGCTGTGCAGAACGAAAAATTATTCCACAATACTGGAGTATAATCTGAATTATCTCGTATGGAAATCGATTTTGATCTATTAGATATATTAGTCTTCGGAGATGAATCTATCAAATTAATAAAAACATATTCATTGTTAGTTTTATGCTCCCCGGCAACTTCAATAATAGGTTCTTCTAAGACAGCTGAGATCTTCGCAATAGTTCTTAAGGTAAAATTATGAGTACCTTTTAACCATTTTGATATCTCAGATTCTTTTTTACCTATCATAGCAGCAAAATCCTTCTGTGATATTTTTCTATCAGATAATATCTTATCTATCTTATTGGCAATATCAAAAGACAGATCTATTTCTATCGTAATATCGTTTGGGACATTTGCCAAACATTCATTAAATAATTTTTCTGTCTTCATAGCTATATGCTTTTTATATTAAATTTCTATAATAAGTTTATCCTTCAATATAACGGTCTTATCGATAATCTTTATTTTACCTTGCCCCGTAAATTTTGTTATAACATGGTCTAATTTTGCTAAATCGGAGACATAAGTATTCAGTTCTTCATTATCGTTATATGCATTGCCGTATTTTATACCTCCATTACCAAGGATTAGAACTTCATCCGATATCCGCAAGCAATATAATCGTAATGTTCCACTACCTTTTTTTCTTCTCCTTATATCTAGTGGAATTGCAACAACCCTATCATTGATTTTACTTTCACATGTTCTAAAAAGCCGTTCGGAGGCCCCTTTGGCAATTATTTTTCTCAAGATCGCTATTATACGATTGAAATCTTCTTTAAGTATAGGGTCTGCGATATCTTTATATTTAGACATAAAGTCCATAAATTCAGTTTCTGCTTTATCTAAAAACTGAATAGTATAGACCCCGACAGCATCATAGATATCTAGGCGTCTGATCTCCAGCGATTTCTTCACTTATAAGTGCATTTTGGATATGCAAAGATAATACCTTTTTAGAGATTTGATACTAAAATTTGCAGAAAAATTAAATTATAAGTGAATTTTTACATATACCCCACAATCAGTATATCGGTATTTCTCAACTAAAACACCGCCTCATAACAAAGGAACATCGCCTAAATTTATAGTCAGCCATGAGTATCACCCGAAAAAAACTTCTCAGCAAAAGAATTTAATAAAGCTAACAATAAAAAAGACCGCTTAGGATAAAGTATCTACGCACCCAAACAATTCTCCAAAATAACTTACGTATCAAGAAGGCCAAATATTTTATCAATCAAAAAACAAATCAGCACTATCAATGAGCGACCAAATCAAGGACCTTGAAGATATGCCGTACAGCCGTATGACAAATGTATGACAAAACAAAAAGAAAACCGCGTTGCAGACATCTGCAACGCGGTTTCTGTGAGGTCTGAAGCGGATTCGAACCGCTGTACAAGGTTTTGCAGACCTTTGCCTAGCCACTCGGCCATCAGACCATCATCTTTCCCGCTGCGCCCTCTCTACACCAACCTAACCCTATCAGCCCTCTCCGCTCCCTTTCACACAACCGGAACTCAAACCGAAAAACGGCCCCTCTCCGGCCCGGGGAGCGTTCGGAACTAATTTCCAAGCGCATCGGGAGTGCAAATATACGAACAATTCTGATTTTTGCAAAACTTCTGCCCAACTTTGCATTATTTCCCGAATAAATTCCCGTTATTTCCCAAAAACCGCTACCTTTATCATCTGCAAAAACGATTTTTCATTCGCGGCTATGACCATCGAAGATATTGCCCTTCAGATGACTCCGGGCATCGGTATAAAAGGAGCCGTGCATCTGCTGGAGCTGTTCGGCGATGCGCGGAGCATTTTCGCCGCCACCGCCGATGAACTCGTCGCCAAAGCCGGCCTGCGTCCCGACACGGCGCAGCAGATCGTCCGCCGGAAGGGATTTCCGGCCGCCGAAAAGGAACTCGCCCACTGTCGCCGCAACGACATTGCGGCCGTCGCCTCCACCGACCCGGAATACCCGGCGCTGCTGCGCGAAATCCCCGATTATCCCCACGTAATATACATAAAGGGCTGCGTCGAAGCCCTCTCGGCACGTTGTATCTCCATCGTCGGGACACGCGAGGCGACCCCTTACGGACAGACGGCCTGCAACCGGCTGGTGGAAGGGCTTGCAGAGCGCATACCGGGGCTTTCGGTGGTCAGCGGGCTGGCGTTCGGCATCGACGTTGCGGCGCATCGCGCTGCGCTTGCAGCAGGCGTACCGACCGTCGCCGTGGTGGCCAACCCCCTGCCCGGGGTGACGCCCGCCCAGCATACGGACGTGGCGCGCGACATACTCGCCCGCGGGGGTGCGCTGGTCACGGAACTGCATTCGCAATCGAAACAGAACGGCAACTTCTACCTGGCGCGGAACCGCATCATCGCAGGATTGAGCGCGGGGTGTATCGTCGTCGAGTCGCCCGACAGCGGCGGTTCGCTTTTCACGGCCCACTGCGCCGACTCCTACGACCGCACGGTGATGGCCGTGCCGGGACGCATCACCGACCGGGCGTCGGCCGGGACGAACCACCTGATCCGCAACCGCAAAGCGCAATTGGTGCTGACAGCCGACGACGTGATCCGCGAACTGATGTGGGACCTCGGGGAGAATCCCGCAACGCTGCGCGCAAAACCCCCGACACCGGAACTGACACCCGACGAAGCGGGATTGCTGGGTTGTTTCCGCACGGACGACCCGCTTTCGGTCGAGGCGCTCGGCGAGCTGACGGGGCTGAATCCCGGCGAGCTGGCGACGCTGCTCGTGGGTCTGGAGCTGGCAGGAGCCGTGCGCCAGCTGCCCGGGAACCGATATATGAAGCTATGAAACTGACAGATACGCATTCACACCTTTACGACGAAGCGTTCGACCGCGACCGCGAAGAGGCTTTGGCGCGCGCCGCGGCCGAAGGGGTCGGGCAGCTGCTGCTCCCGGCCATCGACTCCGAAAGCCACGAACGGCTGTTCGGGCTTTGCCGCCGCCACCCGCAGCGGTGCATCCCGATGATGGGCCTGCACCCCACGTCGGTGAACGACAATCCCCGCTGGCGCGACGAACTCGCTCTGGTCGAAAGTTACCTCCGGACGCCGCCCGAGGGAATCGCGGGGTTCTGCGCCGTGGGCGAAATCGGGCTGGACCTCTACTGGAGCCGCGACTTCCGGGAAGAGCAGGCCGAAGCCTTCCGCCGCCAGATCGACCTTTCGCTGCAATACGGACTGCCGATCGCCGTGCATACGCGCGACGCCTGGCCCGAAACCGTCGCCATCATGCGCGAATACCGCGGCCGGGGCGTCCGGGGCGTTTTCCACGCCTATTCCGACGGAATCGAAACCTATCGCAAACTGAAGGAGTGCGGCGATTTCGTTTTCGGAATCGGCGGCGTAGTGACCTTTAAAAAGAGCAGGCTGGCCGAGGTCGCGGGCGAAATGGAGCTGCGGGACCTCGTGCTCGAAACCGACTGTCCCTATCTGACGCCCGCGCCTCACCGGGGCGAGCGCAACGAATCGGCCTGGGTGCGTTACGTCTGCGAAAAAGTCGCCCAAATCAAGGGACTGACCCCGGAAGAGGTCGCGGAAGCGACGACGGCCAATGCCGAAAGGATGTTCGGACGGCCGCAAAACCGGCCCGCCCCCAGTCATGGCCGGAAGATTTTCGATGCGCCCGAGGCGAATCGGCAGGCCGCAGCTCCGCCCTGCGGAGGCCTGCCCGCAACTGCGTTTCGAGCGGACCACCGCGAGCTGCCGCCTGAAAACGCGACCGAAGTTCCGGAGAACGAATCTTCCGACCACGCATCCCCCTCGTCAGACAACGGCCTTTCCCGGCCCGAAAGAGCATAACACGACACCGGACATGAAAAAAATAAAGATCACGGTCTTGCGCAAGACCTGCCACAGGGATCTGATGGAGCAGTACGAAAATCCCATCGAACATGCCTGCGACCTGTACGAAGGGCAGGTTTTCACGACCGACGGCTGGCGGAAACCCGACGGATTGTGCGACAGCGCCTGGCAGACGCTTTCGCCGTTCGTCATGACGCTGGCACACGGCGGCACGAACATCTACGACGGCTGGATGAAGAATCCCGCCTCGGCGATGATCTCCTGCAACGACGGGTTTCGCCCCGTGAGCTTTCTGATCGAAACATTAGAGAAATAAAAACGCTATGCGATCCTCCATTCTGATCATCTACACGGGCGGGACCATCGGCATGAAGACCGATGCCGCCACCGGGGCGCTGGTCCCCTTCGATTTCAGCGGCATCTACGACGAATTCCCCTCGCTGAAACGCCTCAACGTCGACATCGACGTACACACGGTGTCGCCCGTGATCGACTCGTCGAACGTCGAGCCGGCGAACTGGGTGGCCCTGGCCCGCCTGATCCGCGACAACTACGCCCGCTACGACGGATTCGTCGTGCTGCACGGAACCGACACCATGTCCTATACGGCATCGGCCTTGAGCTTCATGCTCGAAAATCTCGCCAAACCCGTGGTCTTCACCGGAAGCCAGATTCCGATCGGCGTGCTGCGCACCGACGGGCGCGAGAACCTCATCACGGCCATCGAAATCGCCGGAGCGCGCATCGGCGACCGGCCCGAGGTCCCCGAAGTGTCGCTCTATTTCCAGAACCGGCTTTTCCGCGCCAACCGCACCACCAAACGCAGCGCCGAAGCCCTGAGCGCCTTCCGCTCCTACAACTACCCGCCGCTGGCCGAAGTCGGCGTCAACATCGCCTACAACCTCCCGGCGATCCTGCAACCCGAAGAGTCGCCGGCGGAACTGCGCATCGCCACGAAGCTCTCCGGAGGCATCGAGCTGATCAAACTCTTCCCGGGAATGGGCGAGGAGATCCTGCGGGCCATGTTCTCGGCTCCGGGGCTGCGGGCCGTGGTGCTCGAAACCTTCGGCGCGGGCAACGCCCCCACCTCCGAATGGTTCA
>ERZ772937.2271-NODE-2271-length-12233-cov-2.311053_pt1 | contig 12233 bp, 11 predicted proteins | sample MGYA00512113_ERZ772937 | MGnify/ENA primary metagenome ERZ772937 (study PRJEB29015, sample SAMEA2737649) | human gut metagenome | biome: human gut; feature: human-associated habitat; material: faeces | place: China | collected 2012 ... | reverse complement strand
CGGAACAACGTCTGCTGGTTGGGGCGCTGTTCGAAGGCAAAGAGCACCTGAGCATCGATGCCCGCACGTTGCCGGCACTGAAAAATTCGCTGGCCACCGGAGCCGAAATTGAAGAGAGCGATCTCTTTTACAGCTTCCTGACCCGGGAATATATCAACCTGCGTAACAGCAACGTACCGCCAGCCGAAACGCTGGCAATCCTCAAAAACAAGCTCAGCTCGATTTTTGAATATGGTCTCTATAGCCGCGACAGCGTGGCGCATCCCCCGCGCTATGGCGATCAGATTGAAGAGCGAGTCACGCTGCTGATCGGCTGTGTTGAGCAGGTGCTTGGTTTTACGCTGCCGGAAAATCTGGTTAACCCGCTGCGCAAACACTTTCTGGCGCTGATTGGCTACGTGCAGCGCGGCCTTATTCCGCAACTTTATTCTTCCAGCCTGATCCTCGATCGCTGCAAAGATGAATACGAAAACGCCACGCTGTTATGCCGAAAAATCAATGAACTGCTGCATATTCAGTGTCCGGCGACGGAAGTGGTCTGGCTGTGCCTGTTCCTCAAAGAGTGTCGCCATTACCGCCAACGGATTGACGCCAGTCCTGACTGCGGGGTGATTTTGATTGCCCATGGCGCCACGACCGCCACAAGCCAGGCGCAGTACGTGAATCGCGTGCTGGAGCGCGAGGTGTTCAGCGCTATCGATATGCCTTTCGAGCAGTCGGTGCATGACACGCTGGAAGCCCTGACGCAGATGATCCAGACCCGGCAATATCGCCGATTGATCCTGATGGTGGATATTGGCTCGCTGGTCCATTTTGGCAGTACGATCAGCAAATTATTCCAGATAGACGTTCTGCTGATGCCCAACATCACGCTCACCAGTCTGCTGGAAATAGGGTTGGATTTAAGCTACGAAACCAGCGACTTGCCGCAGCTGGCGGCGTTGATGCAGAGCAAAAATATTCCCTGTCAGCTCTGTACGCCACAGCAGGAAAACAGCGGTAAAGTGCTGGTCATTTCTTGCATTACAGGGATGGGAACAGCAGAAAAAATCAAAAAGGTGCTGGAAGAGAGCTTCGGTGAGTTGATGTCGCAGGATACGCGGATGGTGATCCTCGATTACAACGAAGTTCGCAGCCTGGAGCGTGTTCAGCAGGCGATTAACGCCAGTGAACGTCTGGCGGGCATAGTGGGTACTTTCCAGCCAGGACTGCCGGATATTCCGTTTATCTCGCTCGAGGAGTTGTTCTCTGAGCAAGGCCCTGAGCTGGTGCTCAGCCTGCTGACGCCAGATCTCTCCAGCAGCGAACGCCGGCTGGAGATGGAGCGTAGCGCGATGCGCTTTATCAGCGCGTTGACTATGGAGAGCATCATTAACCATATTTCGGTGCTCAACCCGCAGCGTATTCTGAAAGAAATGGAAGGCGTGCTGAATCATCTGACCGCCGCGCTGTCGCTCAAACCGAGCCGTCAGGTGACACTGCGCTTCCTGATCCATTGCTGCTGTATGGTCGAGCGTATTGTGATTAACCGCAAACCGTTACAGATGGCGCTGGAGAACAAGCCGGATCTGGATGTTCGTGCGTTTAGTGTCATTAAATCCGCTTTTCTGCCGATTGAAGAGGCCTATGCCATTCGGTTATCGGACGCGGAATATATTTATATCTACGAACTGTTGTATAGCTAACCCCTTGTCTGGCGGGGCGTTACGTCCCGTCAGCCTCCACCGTGACACAAATTCTGGCACAGCCTTTGCTCTTACTTTGATGAGTTTGCCGGATGGCGGCATAAAACGCCTTATCCAGCCTACAAAAGCACTTCCCGTAGGCCTGATAAGCGAAAGCGCCATCAGGCATTGCAAGTCTCATGTAATCGAGCCAGGAGGCCATTTTGACTACCACTGAATCCTTGCCCCAGATCCTGCTGCTGACCCATGGCGGCTGGGGGCAACAGCTTTGCAACAGCCTGCGCATGGTGATGGGTGAAATCAAAGGCGTGACGGAAATTGCGCTGATGCCCGTTGATACGCTCGGCGAGTTTTATCAGCGCGTCGAAGCCGTAGTGAAAACCATGCCGGAAGGCTCACTGATTCTGACCGATTTTATTGGCGGCACCACCTCTAACGTGGCGGCGCGGCTGAGCGCCGATTACCCGGTGGCAGTGATTTCCGGGCTGAACGCCTCTTTGTTACTGGAGGCGCTCGACAAACGCGAGCATGGCCAACTGACCACCTGCGTGGCCGATCTGGTCGAGGCCGGGCGTAGTAGCTGCCTGGACGTTGTTGCCCACGTACGTCAATTACAACAATCACAATAAGGAATAAACATCATGGCAAACATCGTTTTATGTCGTATCGATAGCCGTCTGATTCATGGACAAGTGGTGACCAAATGGGTTGGGCAATCTCAGGCAAACCGGATTGCAGTGGTCAGCGATGAGCTGGATGCCGATCCGTTTATGAAAAACATCTACCTGATGGCCGCGCCGCCGAACATCAAAGTGGATTGCTTTGGTAACCAGAGTTTTGCCGCCGCATGGAAAGAAAACCATCTTGGTGACGGCAAAGTGCTGGTGCTGTTCCCTTCTCTGGCGGCGGTTCAGGAAGCGGTCCAGTTGGGGTTTGACGTCACTACCATTCAGGTCGGTGGACTGGGCGGTGGGCCAAACCGCAAAGCGGTATTCCAGAACATTACGCTGGATGAAAAAGACGTCGGCATTCTGAGCGACCTGAAAAATCGTGGGATTCAGGTGTTCTTCCAGACTATCCCGGAAGATAAGCCTCAGTCGCTGGACGATATCCTGAAAAAATTCTAATTCTTTGATAACAGGGTACTTAATTATGGATACTTTAGTCTTTGCAAGCCTGATGGGGTTGTATTACTGGTTTGCCCGATTACGCCTTGGCTACACCTTCTCAGCCATGCTGCTACAACCAGTGGTGATTGCCGTATTCGTTGGTCTGCTGTTAGGCAACATGGAAACGGCGATGATCATCGGTGCAGGTATGCAGCTGGTTTATCTCGGCGTGACCTCCACGCCAGGCGGCAACGTCCCGTCGGATCCGGCGCTGGCTGCCTGCATTTCAATTCCTATCGCCGTGAAGGCCGGAATGGACCCGAACCTGGCTATCGCACTGGCGATCCCGTTTGGCGTTATCGGTGTGTTCCTCGACCAGTTGCGCCGCACGCTAAACGCGGCGTGGGTACATATGGCCGACAAGCATGCGGAAACGGCAAACATGGCGGGCATTATGCGCTGTGCGTTCCTCTACCCGGCTTTGCTCGGGCTGGTACTGCGTTTCCCGGTGGTCTTCGCCGCCAACTATTTTGGTCAGGACGTTGTGGAAAGCTTCCTTAAGCTGATGCCGCACTGGCTGACGCACTCCTTTGAAATTATGGGCGGCATTCTGCCGGCGCTGGGCTTCGCCATCACCATTATGGTGATCGGTAAAAAGAGCCTGCTGCCATGGTTTATCGGCGGTTTCTTTGCGGTGCTGTACCTGAAGGTAGACATCATGGCGATGGCAATCTTTGGTACCTGCGTGGCGTTCCTGATTAAAGGTCTGGCGAAAAATGAAGGAGCAGCATGATGAGCAGCGACGTAATGCAGCATGAACTGGTGGAGCGCGCGCGTGAAAGCGGCACGTTGACCAAAGCAGACATCACTAAAGCCTGGTTTATCTACTGGCTAGGCGCGGAAGTTTCCAGCTCCTATGAACGTTTGCAAAGCCTTATTTTCTGCGCCTCAATGACGCCGATCATCAAAAAACTCTACCCGCAAAAAGAGGAGCAGGTTGAAGCGCTGAAACGCCATTTGAACTTCTTCAACTCAGAGCAGACGTTCGGGGCGGTGATTCAGGGGATCTCCATTGCGATGGAGGAACAGAAAACCCGCGGCGAACCGATCAGCGACGCCTCAATTACCGGGATTAAAACCGGGTTGATGGGACCACTGGCCGGGATGGGGGACTCCATCATCTGGGCCGCCGTGATGCCGCTGTTAATTGCTATATTCATCCCATTTGCGGCGAATGGCAGCGCGATGGGCGGAATTGTACCGTTAATTCTCTATCCTGCTATTACGCTGGCAATCAGCTATGGCATGGTTCACAAAGGCTATACGCTGGGGCGTGACTCGATAATTGGGCTGCTGCAGGGAGGGCGAATAAAGGAACTTATCTACGGCGCTAACGTGCTGGGTTTGATCATGATGGGCGCGCTTTCTGCAAGCTACGTCAAGATCACCACGCCGTTAAAACTTAGCGCCCTGAAAGGCTCTGAAGTGGTGGTCCAGCAAATCCTCGACTCTATTGCACCCGGCCTGTTGCCGCTGGCGGCGGTGTTCGCCATCTATTTCTATCTGGTGAAGAAAGGGCCGCGTTACACAACGATTTTACTGTCGATTGTCGCGCTCAGCGTGGTCTGTTCGCTGCTGGGAGTACTGTAAGCCATGACACAGAATATCTACCAACAATTGGGGCTAAAACAGGTCATTAACGCCTGCGGCAAGATGACGATTCTGGGTGTTTCCAGCGTAGCGCCGGAAGTAATGCAGGCCACCGCGCGGGCTGCTTCAGCCTTTGTTGAAATTGATCGGCTGGTGGACAGAACTGGAGAACTGGTTTCCCGCTACACCGGGGCTGAAGACAGCTATGTCACCTCCTGTGCATCGGCGGGCATTGCTATCGCTGTTGCCGCCGCCATTACCCGTGGTGACCAGGCGCGAGTCTCGCTGATGCCGGACAGCGCAGGTATGGCCAATGAAGTGGTCATGCTGCGCGGGCATAACGTTGACTACGGTGCGCCCATCACCAGCGCCATCCGTTTGGGCGGCGGGCGGGTGGTGGAGGTTGGCTCAAGTAATCTGGCGGCCCGCTGGCAGCTGGAGAGCGCGATTACCGATAGCACCGCCGCGCTGCTGTACGTGAAATCGCACCACTGCGTGCAGAAAGGGATGTTGAGCATCGCCGATTTTGTGCAGGTTGCGCAGGTTCACAACCTGCCGCTGATTGTCGATGCTGCCGCCGAGGAGGATTTACACGCATGGGTGGCGAGCGGGGCGGATATGGTGGTCTACAGCGGGGCAAAAGCCTTTAACGCGCCGACCTCCGGATTTATCACCGGGAAGAAACAGTGGATTGCCGCGTGTAAAGCGCAGCACCACGGGATTGCCCGGGCGATGAAAATCGGCAAAGAGAATATAGTCGGACTGGTGTATGCCCTGGAAAACTACCATCAGGGACAAACCGTGGTCACCGCCGAAGCGCTCCGCCCCGTGGCGCAGGCGATTTCAGAGATTCGCGGACTGGATGCGGATATCGAGCAGGATGAGGCCGGACGCGCCATCTGGCGGATTCGAATTCGGGTGAATGCGCAGGTGCTGGGAATGGATGCTTACGCCGTAGAAGCGCAACTGAGAGAGGGTGATATCGCGATCTACGCTCGCCGTTACAACCTTCATCAGGGCGTCTTTAGCCTTGACCCGCGTACGGTAGCAGAAGGGGAAATGGCGCTGATCGTGGCCCGATTAAAGGAGATTGCAGAACATGCAGCACATTAATTTTTATCGTAATAAAGTGGCCATTAACGTGCTGGCGAAGGATATCGCCAATGCGAGGGAAATCTATGATGCTGCCGAAGGCCACGCGGTGATTGGCATTCTTTCGGCGCAGTTTTCCTCGGTTGAGGAAGGGGTTCTGGAAGTAAAACGTTGGATGACCGATGTGCCATCAATTTCCGTGGGGTTGGGGGCCGGTGACCCGGCGCAGTATTACAAAGCGGCAATGATTGCCTCACAGGTCCATCCGGCACACGTCAACCAGACCTTTACCGGTTGTGGGTTTGCGGCAGGCGCCTTGGCGGCAACGGGCGGTGAACAGACCCATATCAACGCGTTAGTCAGTCCCACGGGCACGCCGGGGGACGTGTTGATCTCGACCGGGGTCAGCAGCAGCCAGGGCACGCCAGCCCGCGTTTCCTGCGATGCAGCGGTCCGTATGATGTTGGATTCAGGAGCCCATGCGGCGAAGTTCTTCCCAATGGGCGGTGAGCAGTCCCTGCCTGAGTTGTACGCACTGGCGACGACAGCGGCGCGAAACGGCATGACGTTGATTGAGCCGACCGGCGGTATCGATCTCGATAACTTCGGCGTTATCCTGCAATCCTGTCTGGAGGCGGGAGTACCGCGCGTCATGCCGCATGTTTACAGCTCGATTATCGACCCACAGACCGGTAATACCCGGCCTGCAGACGTCGTCAGGTTGATGGAGATAGTTAAAACCCTGGTGTGATGTTGCTATTGCCGGATGGCACTTCGCTTATCCGGCCTACAGATAACCTCATGTCACCAGCCCGGTCAGCGTAAGCGCTATCGGGCATTTTAACGTATATAAAGGACACGCTAATGACAGTCAGGTAGAAACGCTATTTAATTACCTGGTGCAGTCTGGCAGCGCACCGCGTTTCGAGGCGTTTATTCGCGAGGTGGCTTTACGCGTTCCCCAACACAAGGAGAGATTAATGACGATTGCAGAATGCTTACGTGAGTCGGGTCATCGCAGTGGCCTGCAGGAGGGACTGCAAAAGGGTTTGCTAGAAGGCAAAAAGGACGAAGCGTTGCGGATAGCCCATGCCATGCTTGAGAAGGGGATCGATCGTGAACTGGTGCTAATTATTACCGGGCTTGCAATTGATGAACTAACGGTATCTTCCGACTAATTTATCTTAGCCCCATTATGCTTTTTTCTTCTTGCTGATGCTTTTTCGTTTTTTAAACCGCAGCGACCTTCCCGCTATAGTCATTTCATTACTCATCAGGCGGTTATTGCAAAAGGATAAAACGTGAAGCTGAAGATACCTTATTTCGGGGCCGGGGCGGCGGTAATACTGGCGGGATTATTGCTGGCAGGGTGCGATCAACAGAGCAGTGATGCAAAGCATATAAAAGTGGGTGTAATTAACGGCGCAGAGCAGGATGTGGCGGAGGTCGCGAAGAAAGTCGCTAAAGAAAAATATGGCCTGGAGGTGGAGCTGGTGGGGTTTAGCGGTTCTCTGCTGCCCAACGATGCCACCAATCATGGTGAGCTGGATGCCAACGTCTTCCAGCATCGTCCGTTCCTTGAACAAGATAATAAAGCACACGGCTATAAGCTGGTTGCGGTGGGCAATACCTTTGTGTTCCCGATGGCAGGGTATTCGAAGAAAATCAAAACTGTTGCTGAACTAAAAGACGGTGCAACGATTGCGATACCTAACGACCCGACCAACCTGGGTCGGGCGCTGTTGCTGCTGCAAAAAGAGAAGTTAATTACGCTGAAAGCGGATACCGGCCTGCTGCCAACAGCGTTGGATATCACTGATAATCCGCGGCATCTGAAAATTATGGAACTGGAAGGCGCACAGTTGCCGCGCGTATTGGACGATCAGAAAGTGGATGTGGCGATTATCAGTACCACCTACATCCAGCAAACCGGGCTTTCCCCGGTACATGACAGCGTATTTATTGAAGACAAAAACTCACCGTACGTGAACATTCTGGTGGCGCGAGAAGACAACAAAGATGCCGAGAATGTGAAAGAGTTCCTGCAATCTTATCAGTCACCTGAAGTGGCGAAGGCGGCAGAAACTATCTTTAACGGTGGCGCGGTTCCGGGCTGGTAATCATGACCTTTTGCCGCGCCGGTTGGTGTTAAACCGCTCTGGCGCGGCGACGTGAGTCCATTGAGATAAGTATTACCGAAGAGAGGATCAAAAGCGTGCCCAGCCAGTCTGGCAGGGTAAAGGTAATACCTAACAGCAGCAGGGACAGCAATGCGCTGCTCAACGGTTCCGCGCAGCTTAAAATGCTCGCTTTCGGTCCGCCAATCATCTGCGCGCCTTTCAGGTACAGGCTAAACGTCAGCGATGTGCCGATGACCACCAGATAGAAAAACGCCAGAATCAAACTGCCATTCACCACGAAATTAGTGCCCTGTCCGGCATAAAACGGCAGCAGGATCATGCCGCCGATTAACATACTCCAGCCGACGACCGGCAGCGTGCCGTAGCGCGCGATAAGCGTTGAGGGGTAGGTGGTGTAGAACGCGGCGGCAAACGCCGAGGCAATTCCCCAGAACAGCGCGGCAGGTGAGATAGACAGCGACGTCGGGTTACCGTGGGTGACCAGCAAAAACGTACCGATTAATGAGGTGCCGATAGAGGCAAACACCAGCATACCGGGGCGAGATTTACGCACCAGCGAGAACCACGCCACGATGATTGTCGGGGCCAGAAATTGCAGCACCGTCGCGGTGGCAGCGTTGGATTTCTCAATGGTCATCAGAAACGACAGCTGTACCGTCAGGGCGCCCACCAGAGTGAAGAACAGCAGGCTGAGCGCGTCTTTGCGGTTTTTCATAATGCGGAAGATGCGATCGCCATGCACGAAAGAGAGCATTAGCAGGATCAGGCCGGCAAACAGCAGGCGCGTCATGGTCAAAAACTGCGAGGACATCTGGCTTTGTTCCATAATGTACTGCGCGCATACCCCTGAACTTCCCCACAGCACGGCGGCGATAAGGACGTTCATCATCCCTCTTCTGGTGGAACCCATGTTGTTGTGATCTCGTCTTAATTTTTATCAGACGAGAATCATAGCACGCAGAAATAGAAGCCCCCAGCACAGGCCGGGGGCGGGGGATTAACTGAGATCGACGTTTTTACTGCCGAACAACCAGGTGAGCAGGAAGCCACAGAAGTAGGCTACCGCAAGGCCCGCGGCGTAAACCGCCATCCCGGCGTAGATACCGCTATTGGAGGTCATTAACGGCAGCGCCACCAGGCCCGACGGGCCGAAGACGGTGTTCAGGCCGATGGGCAAGCCCATCCACGCCACCAGGCCGATGAAGAAGCCGCCGCACGCGCCGCCAAAACAGGCGGTGATAAACGGTTTCATGCGCGGCAGCGTGACGCCGTAGATCAGCGGTTCGCCGACGCCCAACAGACCGGGAATGATCGCCCCTTTAATCTGCGTACGCAGCAGCGCGCCATGCTTCGCGCGGAAGTAAAGCGCCAGCGCCGCACCGACCTGACCTGCGCCCGCCATCGACAAAATGGTGAACAAGGAGTTGAAGCCCTGCGCATCCATCAGCGCGAAGTAGACCGGCACGAAACCCTGATGCACGCCAAACATGACCGCCAGCAGGAACAGCCCGGCCAGCACCGCAGAGCCGAACGGGTTGCCGTTGAGATGCAGGAACAGCCAGGACATGCCGGTGAACAGGTAACCGCCGAGAGGCATAATCACCACAAAGGTGACCGCGCCCATAATCAGCAGCGTAATGGCGGAGGTGAGGATCATATCAAGGTTGGCGGGCATGATGCTGCGTACCCGTCTTTCCACCCATGCGCCCAGAATCGCCGCGATCAGCACGCCAATAATGTTGCCGCGCGGATCGATATCGTGACCGAAGAACTGCGTGATGCCGGAATAAAACCCAACCGTTGCTTCCGGGTTATAGCCCAGCACAAACAGCGAGGCGATAATTGCGCCGTTTACGCCCGATCCGCCGAACGCTTTTTGCGTGTTGTAGCCAATGAGGATACTCAGGAAGGTGAACATCCCCTTGCTGAAGACCTTCATATAACCAATCACTTCCACCAGCGTGGTGTTCGGATGGGCGCTTTTCAGTACGAACATCTGTTCCGCCAGCGTGGCGAAGCCAAGCAGCAGGCCCACGGCAATAAAGCCAGGGATTAACGGGGTAAAAATGGTGGCGAACTTCGCCAAAAACTTCTGAATTCCGCTGGTTTGTTTCTCTTTCAGCGCTTTTTTCTTTTCGCTGGCGACGTCAGCCAGTGAAGGTTCGGCCGTGGGCGAATCTTCCAGCAGCGCGTTCATCATTTCGGCGGCCGTCTGCGCTTTGCCGGGGCCGAGGATAATCTGGAACTGCTCTTCGCTGACCACCACGCCCAGCACGCCTTCCACCTGGCGGATGTTGGCGATATCGGCCTGTTGTTCATTACGCAGGGTTAAGCGCAGTCGGGTCATACAGTTCCCGGCCTGAACGACGTTTCCGGCTCCCCCCACCAGGGAGAGGAGACGGGCTATCATCTCTTTATTTATTTTCGCCATTCAATCTGTCTCCAGGACGGTTTAGCCTTGCTGTAACGCCTTGCGGATATAGCCGTTATTTTCTGCGAGCAGGGTGGTGGCCTCGTCAGCATTCAGGTTTGCCAGCACCATCACGATGGCGGTTTTACAGTGGCGATGACAGGCGTTAAGCGCATTGACGGCGGCTTCGCGGTCACACTCGGTCGCTTCCATCACGATGGACACCTGACGCTCAATCAGCTTGGCGTTAGTGGCTTCCACATCGACCATCAGATTGCTGTAGACCTTGCCGCTGCGAATCATCGCGCCGGTGGTAATCATGTTCAGCACCAGTTTCTGTGCGGTACCTGCTTTCAGGCGGGTTGAGCCGGTCACCACTTCCGGGCCCACAACCGGGGTAATGGCGATATCGGCCAGTTGTGCCATTTCGCCGTGCGGGTTGCAGGTAATGGTTGCGACCAGAGCGCCCACGCTTTTGGCGTAGTTCATCGCGCCAATGACGTATGGCGTGCGCCCGCTGGCGGCGATACCGACCAGTACATCATTGGACGTAAAGTTCAGCGCTTTCAGGTCTTCCGCGCCCTGAGCAACGTTATCTTCAGAGTTCTCAACGGCGCTGAGAATCGCTTTATGACCGCCAGCAATCAGGCCAACGACCTGTTCCGGGCGGGTGCCGAACGTCGGTGGGCACTCGCTGGCATCAAGAATACCGAGGCGACCAGAGGTGCCTGCACCGCTGTAAATCAGACGACCGCCTTTCTGGAATGCCGCTGCAATCGCGTCAACCAGTTGGGCAATCTGCGGCAGATAAGGCGTGATTGCGTGAGCAACCAGCTGATCTTCGCGGTTGATCACCGCCAGCATCTCTTCGGTGGAGAGGGTGTCAATATTGGTACTGTTGGCGTTGCGGCGCTCGGTCAGCAGTTTGCTCAGGTCGATACTCATAGTGGCCTCGTCTTCGTCAGTGGCAGTCAGTATAAGGAATTTTTTATTCCTTTCGTGTGAAGGGTATCACGATTAAAGCCTGGCGAATAAGAGGGAATGCAGATGGGAAATTGCGGTAATAGCATTGGAATATTTTATTACCGCAGTGAATTTTATCGGACTTTGCTGAGCGAGAAGAAGAGGGCGATAGCGTAGGAAATTGCCATGGCGAGACTCATTTTGAGCATGGTTTCGCCACCCAGACCGGCAAGCGGAGCAGCAATGCCGCCGCAGACAAACATCAGCGTGCCCATCAACGCCGAGGCAGTGCCCGACTGCTCGCTGCTGACTGCGCTCATCGCTTCAGAGCCGGATACCGTGCTGATCCCACTCATAAACGAGACGGTAAAGAACAGGCCAACCAGCGCCGGAATAGCAAGATGCAGCCAGGCCAGCAGCAGCGTGATGCCCGCGCAGGCGACCGCCAGCAGCAAGCCACGACGCAACAGCACTTCGGCGGCCACGCGGTGAGAAAGCTTCGAGAAAATCAGCGCGGCGATAATCAGGCCAATGCCGTTCAGGCCGAACAGCAGGCTGAACTGCATGGCGCTCATGCCGTACTCGCTCTGAATCACAAACGAGGAAGAGCCGATATATGAAAACAGCCCGGCCATCATAAAGGCCTGAATCAGGCAGTAGCGCAGGAAGCGGCGGTTTTTCAGCAGCGGCGTATTACGCGTTTCCTGGCTGGTGACGGCGCTTTTCGCGGGCAGCGTTTCAGGCAGCACCGCCAGGCTTAACAGCAGCAGAAGCACGCCGATCCCCGCCATACACCAGAAAAGAGTGCGCCAGTCGAAAGCGGTGATGATATAGCCACCAAGCACCGGCGAGAGCACAGGCGCAATACCGTTGACGGTCATCAGCAGGGCGAAAAATTGGGTTAGCATTGCACCCTGATAGCGATCGCGGGCAATGGAGCGAGACAGCACGGAGCCGCCGGCGCCGGCAAAGCCCTGCACGAAGCGCCAGACGATTAGCATATGGATATCGTGGGTGATGGCGCACATTGCTGATGAGAAGATAAACAGCAACAGGGAGATAGCCAGTGGCTTGCGGCGACCGATGCGGTCGCTGAGCGGGCCGAAAAACAGCTGCCCGAGACCGAGGCCGATGAGTGCGGCGGTGAGGGACAGTTGGGTCTGGGTGCCGGTGGCACTCAGTT
>ERZ772937.2265-NODE-2265-length-12248-cov-2.715246_pt1 | contig 12248 bp, 11 predicted proteins | sample MGYA00512113_ERZ772937 | MGnify/ENA primary metagenome ERZ772937 (study PRJEB29015, sample SAMEA2737649) | human gut metagenome | biome: human gut; feature: human-associated habitat; material: faeces | place: China | collected 2012 ... | reverse complement strand
GAGCGAAAGCGAGAGCGCTTCAACTGGAATAGCATTACGGAAATAACGCAAATCTTTGTAAGCAAAGATGGTGACAGTATTATTTGCTTGTGCTGAATTGCAGTATGCACAGCTTTTGTCTAATTCATCATCTTGTTCAGTTGTGTTCGCGCTGTATTTTAGTCCCAATCCAATATATAAATTATAACCTACTCAAATCGACTGATAAAAGCCTTTTTGAGTAGGTTTTTACACTTATAATGTGCGATATTTGGCTCTTTAATTATACGAAAATACTTTGTAATTGTCCAGCGGAATGCCCCCAATTATACAAAACATTTATTTTGTATAATTTATTGTGTGGATTTTTTCATCTACAAAGCCGCCTTCACCTGTTGTCCAGCCATGCAATCGCAGCGGCAACTGCGTCGTGATCATTATCACGCACGATAACATCTGCAAATGTTTTTGTCTCGTTATCCGCGTTTCCCGGAACAAACGCGACGCTGGCTACGCTCAGCATGGAATGGTCATTCGAGCTGTCACCGATTGCCATGACGTTTTCACGTGCAATACCGCAGGCGTCTGCGATTTTCAGCAGTGACGAACCCTTGTTAATTCCCGCCGCCGTAATCTCGCAGAAGTTCGGAGTGCTAGCCGCGACACAGAAATCGTTCTCATAGCTGTGCAGATAGCCGCGCACCTCCGGCATGAGCGCTTCCGGGCCAGTCAGATTGACCTTACACCAGTTCGACGTATCTGTTAAATCTTCGCGAGAAATTACGCTGTATGAGAGATTCAGGACGCGCATATGATGCTCGGTTTCCGCGCTCATTCGCCGCACGCAAATGGAATGGTCCAGAAAAATCTCGCAGCCAATTTGTGAAAATTTTGTCAAAGCAGTTTCAATCAGCTCTATCGTCTTTTCCGGCATCCCGGCGCACCACATCAGCTTCTGATTTTCGTCCATGATCATCGAGCCGTTCAGATGCGTGTACGGCGTGTTAAACGGCAGCAAACCACGATACATATCAATCGCGTGCGGTGCACGTCCGGTTGCGAGCGAAAACCGCCCGCCGTTTTCGACAAAATAGCGTATTGCCTCCAGATTTCCTTCCGAAATCTGCTTGCAGTTGTCCAGAAGCGTACCATCCATGTCGCAGCCAAGCAATATTCCATCGAATTTTTTCATTGCATTCGTTCCAGCTTTCCAAGGATTTCTGTAAAATACTCTGGCAGCGGCGCGGAAAATGTCATGCGCTCCCCTGTTCTCGGGTACGTCAGAGTCAGTTTCGCCGCGTGCAGGCACTGTCCGCCGATGTTGGAAAAACGGTCTTTTTTCAAGCCGTAAACCGGGTCGCCGATAATCGGATGACCGATAGCCGCCATATGCACGCGGATTTGATGCGTCCGCCCGGTTTCCAGCTGAAACGCCATGTGCGTATAGCCGCGATAGCGCTTGATTACGGTATAGTGCGTTATTGCTTCTCTGCCGCCCTCAACGATCGCCATGCGTTTTCGGTCGGTCTTATGCCGCGCAATCGGCTTATCGACTGTTCCCTGCTCCTCACGCGGACTGCCTACCACAATCGCTTCATAGCCGCGATAGGCCGTGTGTGACGCAATCTGTGCCGCGAGACTCTGGTGGGCGCTGTCGTTCTTCGCAACGACAAGCAGGCCGCTCGTATCCTTGTCAATTCGATGCACGATACCCGGACGATGCTCGCCGTTGATACCCGACAAGCTGTCGCCGCAATGAAACATCAGCGCGTTGACCAGCGTTCCCGTCCAGTTGCCTGCGGCCGGATGCACCACCATGCCACGCGGCTTGTTGACCACCACGATGTCCGCATCTTCGTACACAATATCGAGCGGAATATCTTCCGCCGTAATATTCACCTCGCGTAGCTCAGGCATGGTGACGGTCAGGCTCTCACCGCCGACCAGTTTGTAATTCTTCTTGACCGGCTTTCCGTTCATACTGACCGCCTGCTCTGCCAGCAGATTCTGCGCCGCCGAACGGGTCAGTCCCTCCACCTGTTCGGCAAGCCAGCTGTCAATACGTGTCCCGGCACATTCGACCGGAACGACAAATTTCATCTCATTCATGCTTTTCACCGTCCGATTCCGGCTTGTGCGGCTCCTTGTACTGGAACATGAAATAGATGATAAACAGCACGCCGCCCACGCAGATGAAAATATCCGCTACATTGAATACCGGGAAATTTATCAGTCTGAAATCAAACATATCGACTACAAATCCGCGAACGACTCGGTCGATTGCGTTGCCGATGGCGCCTGCCGCAATCAGAACCAGCGACCAGCGTCCGGTTGCCGTCTGCATGATTTTTTTCGACAGTACAACGCCGATAATGACCGAAATCACCACTGCAAGCGCTACGAAAATCCAGCGCGAGTCAAATCGCGCGAACATACTGAACGCCGCGCCGCGGTTTTCGATATAGGTCAGATGAAAGACGTTCTCTATGAGCGGAATGGTGTGCTGCGCCTGAAGTGTCGTGAACGCCCAGTGCTTGACGAGCTGATCCGCAATAATCATAATTGCCACTGCCGCAATATATAAAGGCATAAGTTTACTCTCCTGTCCATTCAAAAAGGGGGAACAGAAATTCCTGTTCCCCCTTCCCTTTTACTTAATTCAATCAGCCGACAACCTTTGCGCAGCGTGCGCAGAGACCCGGATGAGCAACGTCCGAACCAACGGACTTTGCCTGCTTCCAGCAGCGCAGGCACTTCTCGCCTGCTGCACGTGCAACTGCAATCGTCAGACCCGGCAGTTCCTCGCTTGCGAGGCCCTCACCTTCGCCTGCAACAACGTCCATCTCGGAAACGATGCAGAGGTCAGCCAGATTCTGGCCGCAGCCATTCAGGAAAGCAGCGGTGTCTGCATCGGTGTAAACCGTTACGTGTGCTTCGAGCGGCTTGCCGATGGTTTTAGCGTTACGCGCACCCTCCAGAGCCTTGTTGACGTCGTCGCGGAACGCAATCAGCTTGTTCCACTTCTCGGTCTCAGTCTCGTCAAAGGCCAGCGCTTCGTCTGCAACCGGCATCTCGTTGTATGCAACGTTGCGGACATCGTCCTCTGCTGCGTGCGGCATAGCCTGCCAGATTTCGTCTGCGGTGAAGCAGAGAATCGGAGACAGCATACGAACCAGAGCGCTCAGAATGCGGTAAATCGTGGTCTGGGCAGCGCGGCGGCTTACGCCTGCGGTCTCGTCGCAGTACAGACGGTCCTTGATAACATCCAGATAGAAATTGGACATATCAACAACGCAGAAGTTGTGAATTGCATGGAATACCGTGTGGAACTCGTAGCTGTCGTAGCCCTCGCGAACCTTAACAACGAGGTCGTTCAGCTTCATCAGCGCCCACTTATCCAGATCGGTCAGTTCAGCATATGCAACTGCATCGGTCTTCGGGTCGAAGTCAGCAAGGTTGCCCAGAATGTAACGAGCCGTGTTGCGGATCTTCAGATAGTTCTGCGACAGGTGCTTGAGCATATCCTTGGAGATACGCATATCCTGACGGTAGTCAGACGAAGCGACCCACAGACGCATTACATCAGCGCCGTACTGGTTCAGAATATCTTCCGGGGCAATACCGTTGCCAAGCGACTTGGACATCTTCTGGCGTTCCTCGTCAACGATCATGCCGTGGGTGATGACCGTCTTGTACGGAGCCTTGCCCTGCGTTGCAATGGAGGTCAGCATCGAGGACTGGAACCAGCCGCGATACTGGTCGTTGCCTTCCAGATATACATCAACCGGAGTCTTCTGACCTTCGCGGTTCTCGATAACTGCGCGCCAGGACGAGCCGGAGTCAAACCATACGTCCATGGTGTCGGTTTCCTTGTCAAAGGAAGCGCAGCCGCACTCGCACTTGGTGCCTGCCGGGAGGATTTCCTCTGCGGTCATATCGAACCATGCGTTGGAGCCCTTTTCGCGGAACAGGTCTGCAACAGCCTTGATGGTCTGCTCATTGACAAGCGGCTTGCCGCAGTCCTTGCAGGTGAAAATCGGAATCGGAACGCCCCAGACACGCTGGCGGGAAATGCACCAGTCGGAACGCTCGCGAATCATGGAGGTCATGCGCTCCTGGCCCCAGCCCGGAATCCACTTGATGTCCTCGCAGGCCTTGACCGCATCATCCTTGAGCGCGTCAACAGAGCAGAACCACTGTTCGGTGGTGCGGAAGATGATCGGGTTCTTGCAGCGCCAGCAGTGCGGATAGCTGTGCACGATGTCCTCGGTCGCGAGCAGAGCGCCGCAGTCGTCCAGATCCTTGAGAATGACCTCGTTGGAATCGTCAACGAACATGCCCTCGTACTTGCCGGCCTCAGCGGTATGACGGCCCTTGCCGTCAACCGGAACCATGATTGGAATATTGTACTTCTGGCAGACGATAAAGTCGTCAGCACCGAAGCCCGGAGCGGTATGAACACAGCCGGTACCTGCATCAAGCGTTACGTGGTCACCAACGATAACGAGCGACTCACGGTCGTACAGCGGATGCTTTGTCTTGATCATTTCCAAATCGGAGCCGAGGCAGGTCGCCAGAACTTCCCACTCGGAAATGCCTGCGGTCTTCATGACGGACGCAACAAGTTCCTTCGCCATGACGTAAATCTCGCCGGACGGAACCTTAACGAAATCGTACTCAAAGACCGGATTCAGAGAAATTGCAAGGTTGCCCGGAATGGTCCAGGTCGTGGTCGTCCAGATTACGAAGTAAACGTTCTCCTTAGAGCCAAGCAGCTTCGTGATAACGCCCTTGTCATCGGTAACCGCGAACTTGACGAAGATAGACTTGCACGGAATATCCTTATACTCGATCTCGGCCTCAGCCAGAGCAGTCTCATCGTGCGGGCACCAGTAAACCGGCTTCTGACCCTTGTAGATGTAACCCTTCTTGGCCATCTCGCCGAAAATCTCAATCTGAGCAGCCTCGTAGTCGTGGGTCAGGGTCAGATACGGGCGATCCCAGTCGCCAACAACGCCCAGACGCTTGAACTGCGTGCGCTGCGTGTTTACGTGGTCATGTGCAAACTCCTCACACTTGGAACGGAACTCAGCAACCGAAACCTTGCTGCGATCCATGCCATAAGCCTTGATGGCCTGACGCTCGATCGGCAGACCGTGAGTATCCCAGCCCGGGATATACGGCGCCTGATACCCCATCATATTGCGCGAACGGATGATGAAATCCTTGAGAATCTTGTTCAGGGCGTGGCCCATGTGCAGATTGCCGTTTGCATACGGAGGGCCGTCGTGCAGGACGAAGAGTGGCTTGCCCTCGTTCTTCTTCATCAGTTCATGATAGAGATCTGCCTTCTCCCAGTTCTCAAGAAAACCCGGCTCGCGCTTGGGAAGACCCGCACGCATCGGAAAATCTGTCTTAGGCAGATTGATTGTGTTATTGTAATCCTGCTGCATTGGCAGTATTCATTCCTTTCAGTTATAGCTTGAAGCGGTGTATTGCCGCTGTTACTTTGCCTTCTTAGGGTCATACTCCGCGCCGAACTTCAGTTCACCGAAGTCGAACTTGCGGGTAGAATCTTCTTCCGGAGCATCTGCTTTTTCTGTGGTCTTTTCCTTTGCATCGGCCGCAGGCTTCGCAATTTTCGCGGTCTTATCATCGACCTTGCTCTCCTGTGCCTGCGCCGGCTGGACGAGCTTTTCTGCCTTCGCGAGTTCAACGAGAGCCTTAGCCTGTGCCTGATAAGCCGCCGAAATGCGGGCAATGAACTCGACCGTGCTCTTGCGAGCCGCCTCGAGTTTCTGTGCCTCCAGTTCGATTTCGCTTCTGGTATCCTGCACCTTGGTTTCGGTCTCGGTCTTTGCTGCGGCAACAATGCTCTCAGCTTCCTTCTTCGCCTTGTCGATCGTATCCTGTGCGATCGACTGCGCAGACATCAGTGTGCGGCGCATTCCATCCTCAACACCGCGGTACTCCTCAATCTTATCGACCAGCACCTTCATCTTCGCTTTCAGAGAAGCATTTTCCTTCTGCATGGCAGCGAACTCCTCTGCGACGCGCTCGAGAAAGGTATCGACCGATTTCATATCGTATCCGCCGAAAACAGCCTTTCCTGCACCGTCATAGTCTTTCCTCCGTAAAATTGTTTGTTTTGCCCGATGCACGGGAAAATGGCCGGACAACGTCCGACCACCCGCATATGTCTTTTTTGCAGGCATCACAGCATATAAATAACCTGTTCCAGAACAATGATCGTGAAAAATGCCAGCATGAACGGAATGTCAAACGGACATCCCCGGAATGCGTCGATGCGGTCTGTCAGGCTGCGGAACGGCTGAATGAGCGGTTCTGTGATAAGGCACAGAAATTCATACAGCTTAGAGCCACCGGCCTGTGGAAACCAGCTGAGTATCGCTCTGGCAAAGAGCAGAAACTCAAGAATACGAAGCAGACTGCCAACAATATATAAAGCTATCATGTTCAATGCAGCGTCCCTTAGAAGTACATACCGCTGCTCTCAAGCTCATCGATCAAATCGCCCATAATGTCAACATTGTAAGGCGTGATGATGTATGTGCTGTTTGCAACCTTTTTGATTTTGCCCTCATTCGCATATGCAACGCCGCTGAGGAAATCCACCAGACGACGCGCGATATCCTTGTTGGTCTGCTCCAGATTGAGTACCACCGTGCGCTTGTCCTTCAGGTGATCGGCAATCTCTGCCGCCTGCTCAAAGCGGTCGGGCTTCACCAGAACAACTGCGAGCTTGCTGGTCGTGTTGATGCTGACGACCTTGTTGTCACGCAGGCTCTCGTGGCGCTGCGATACGGTGCTCTCTGCCGGAGCGCTGCTGTATGAGCGATCATACGAATGGGATTCGTACGATGAAGACACATTATTTATTGCAGGTTCATCAATGCGCTGCTGCCGGGGCATATCCTCTTCGTATTCGTCCTCGGCCTCGCCGCCCTTGACCCAATCAATAAAATTTTTGATCGAACCCATGTAAGTTCCTCCTTATATTTTAAGGCGAAACGATCTGATAAGGCCGTGCGCCAAAGATCGCCGTGCCGATGCGAACCATATTTGCACCGCACGCAATCGCCGTTACAAAATCATTTGTCATTCCCATCGACAAATAATCCATATCTACATTATCGTATTTTTTTGTCAAAATGTCAACAAATACTTGATGCATTTCATTGAAGTAGCGCAAATTTTTCGTCTGTTCATCGGCGACGGGCGGAATTGCCATCAATCCGCGGATGTGCAGAGAGGGTTTTTCACGCAGAATTTCGATTGCGTTCAGCAGCTCGTCGGGGTCGATGCCGCTTTTTGCCTGCTCCCGACCGATGTTCACTTCGAGCAGAATATCCTGCCGAATGCCGTGCTTTGCGGCCTCCTTGGCAATCGCTTCGCCAAGATGAACCGAACCGACCGACTGAATAAGCGATACCTTCCCAATCAGGAATTTCACCTTATTCGTCTGAAGCGTACCGATAAACTGAAGATCCGCGCCCTCATAGGCATTCTGCTCATATTTTTCGACAAGCTCCTGTACGCGGTTCTCGCCGCAGACCTGAATGCCTGCTCGAATTGCTTCCTGAACGTGCTCTGCATCGTTCATCTTGCTGGCGGCAACCAGCACAATATCCTCTGCCTTTCGACCGGACTTCTCTGCTGCGCACGCTACACGTTCCTTTACCTGAGCGATGCGTTCATGCAGCTCCATTTTTTCCTGTTCTGTCATGTTTTCACCACCGTATTATCTTTAAGATCTGTTCCTCGTACAATGACCTGGTCCTGTTCGACCAGCATATCCGAGTCGGTTGCACTCTGCTCGACAATATAGCTGTCTTCGGTTTCATACAGCTTGTTGATGACCTTGAACTTGCGTACCGTGCCGCTCAAAATGAACACGCCCGTGTCCTTATGCAGTTCACCGTTGCTGTCCGTCCACTCCTCCACGCGAAGTGCGCTCTTCGGCACGCGCAGACCGGTGTAGGACGCAATGATGATTTCGACCGGCTGCTGACGCATGGAAACCATCTCGCTGTTGAACTCCGTGCCTTCCAGCACAAGCAGAGCTGTATCATCATCATGCTCCCAGTTGACGGCATAAACCGTTACCGGGCTCGTGAAAGATGCCTGAGTAAAGTTGACCTTAAGCTCCTGACCGACCTGCAGGCGTTCCGCCTGAGAGGCCGGGATCTCGCAGGCAAGATACCAAGTGAAGCCCTGAACCATCTTGCCGAGCGTGGAGCTGACCTGCCGCGTTTCCGGCTCCTTTGCCGTCAGCTCACGGAAGCGCGCGAGCGTCATGGTCGAGAGCGACGCCGGTTTGAGCGTATCTTCGAAGCCGTCAACGATTTCGGAAAAATATCCCGAGCAGGGCGCCGTCAGCTCCGCCGTGCGGCCGGAAAGGCTCTGCTCCAGGCTGGTCCGCTGCGCGTCCAACGAGTCGCGCTCCGCGCGAATAGCCGCAGCGTCAAGCTGGTCTGCCGCGCGGCGCAGAGAAAGCGTCCGCAGAGAAGCCGACGAAGAGGTCAGCACGCTGCCCGAGCCTTCTTTGGTCTCCGCCGCAAGGTTCTGAATGGCGAGCGTAATCAGCTGGTCGATTTTCGCCGTATCCGAACTGTTGTTGGCCGTCTGAAGTGCCGTATCCAACTGATTGATGCGGTCGTCCAGCGGGTCCAGCTGGCGGCTCAGCTCTAGCGCCTCGTTGTCGCCGTACACGATGGCGAGCGGCGCGTTTTTCTGCACGCGCTCGCCGCTGTACACGATATGCTTAACGGTGTCGCCGCCGCCCTTTATCGTAATTTCATCTCGGACGAACCATCCGTCCGCCGTGAAGCTGTCGTTTACCGTGACCCGCATGGCGGGCGTGGTGTCCGGCGAGGACGAGAAAATACCGAAAAAGCTGCGTCCGATATAAAGAAGAACGATCGCGGCAAAAAGAACGATCAGCAGATGGCTTCGGTCATTTTTCTGCCGCTGTGTCGTTTTGGTTTTCTGTTTTTGTTCCATGAAGTGCCTCGTAAGTAATCAACTGTCCGTGCGCTCCTCCCTTGTTCCGTGCAGTTCCACCTGTCGCTGCGGAATAATGGTGGAAATCGCATGCTTATAGATCATCTGCTGTTTTCCGTCGCTTTCCAGAAAGACCACGAAATTATCAAATCCACGGATAATTCCGCGCATCTGAAAGCCGTTCATCAGATAAAACGTCGTATTCTGTCCCTGCTGGCGCAGGGCAGCAAGCATTCTGTCCTGCAGATTGATTTCGTTTCGCACAATGATACCTCCGTTGCTTTTGCAGTTTCTGCTACCATTGTACACCGTGTTTTTGAAGATATTCTGTCGAATGCTGTAAGACATCTGCAAACTCTTCACTCTTATTATAATATATCCAGTGGATGCTGTCATCCCTTTTCAGCCATGTCAGCTGTCTTTTTGCGTAGTTTCTGCTGCGGCGCTTGAGCAGCTCGATGCAGTCCTCACGGGTTTCCCGTCCTTCAAGGTAGCCGAGAAACTCTTTGTACGCTATCGCCTGCGCCGCCGTTCCGGTCAGAAGGCCGCGTTCCCAGAGCGAGCGCGTTTCCTCAATCAGACCGTCCCGGACCATAATATCCACACGCCTGTCGATGCGGTCATACAGCGTTTGCCGCTCCTCCGGGCACAGTCCGATTTTGATAGCCCGGTACTTGGGCTCCGGCCGCTTGTGCAGGCGGTTCATTTCGCCGATCGTCATGCCGGTCTGCTCGTAAACCTCGAGCGCACGAATTACCCGCTTGAGGTTGTTGGGATGCAGCCGTTCCGCACTCTCCGGATCGACCGCTGCAAGGCAGCGGTGAACCGCTTCATTGCCCTGCTCGCGTGCCATGCTTTCGTACTTTCCCCGCACAGAGAGATCGGTCTCGTCGCCGGAAAACGTGCTGCATTCGATGAGCGCATCCATGTACAGACCCGTTCCGCCAATCACCACCGGTATCATGCCGCGCGACAGAATATCCTGCGCCGCCGCGTCCGCGAGTTCCACATATTTCGCAACCGAGAACGGCTCGCCGGGCTCGCAGACGTCAATCAGATGATGGCGGACACCCTGCTGCTCCTCAAGAGTCGGTTTCGCCGTGCCGATGTCCATTTCCTTATACAGCTGCATGGAATCCGCCGAAATGATTTCTGTATGCAGTCGTTTTGCCAACGCAACCGAAAGCGCGGTTTTCCCGCTCGCCGTCGGGCCACAGATACAGATCAGTCGATTTTCCATGTGTTCAAGCTCCTTTGGCATTACTGATTGACCCGTTTGAACATTTTGTCCAGTTCGTATTTGGTCAGACGAACAGTGGTCGGGCGGCCGTGCGGACAGGAGCGAACGTTTTCGTCCGAAAGAACGCGCTCGCACAGGCTTTGCAGCTCGATCATACTCGTTCCCCTGCCGGCCTTGATGGCCGCCTTGCAGGCCACCATATGAATGAGGTCGTCCAGACGGTCGGGCACGGTAGCGCGGCTGTTCATCGCCTTTTCGGCCAGTTCACTGATAACGCTCTGCACATCGCCACTCTCGATATAAGCCGGTACGCTGCGCACCGCAAAGCTGTTTTCGCCGAACGGATCGATTGCAAAGCCGGCCTTTCTGATGTCGTCCAACTGTTCCTGTATCGCGGCAGCTTCCTCACCGGTCAGCTCTACGACAACCGGCGTCAGCAGCTGCTGCTGCGGAATCACAGTCTCGGCGCGCATCTTATTAAACAGAATGCGTTCATGCGCCGCGTGTTTGTCTATCAAAATCAAGCCGTCCTTATCCTCCGCGATAATATAGGTGTGGAAACACTCGCCAATCACGCGCACACCGCTGTCAATCGGCTCGTATACCGTCTTTTCGGCTTCGCGGAGTTTGTTCTTTACCTCATATGTGACGTTGATCGGCTTGATGGCCGGCGTTTTTTCTTCTTCCGGCTGCGGCGGTTTTGCGGCAGTCTGACCCGCGCCTGCGTTATTCGTTTCAGGCACATCCGGTCTGCCCGGGAGCTTGATGCGTCCTATCGCGCGGGAGGGATCCGGCTTGAAGTTGCCGAGTGGCGGCGCAGACATAAAGGACTGGCGCTCGGTGCGCGGCGGCACGGATACCAGAAAATCCTCTATCTCCGGCTCGTCCGGTTTCTCGGCTGCCGGCTGTGGTTTGAGAGGCTGCGCGAACGGGCGCGGCTTGTCGTCCTGCACCGGGCGCGGTACCGCGAAACGCTGCTGCTCGTGTGTCAGGTTGTCCTCGCGCGGCACAGGCTTTTCCTTGTGTTCGAGCTGCGGTGTGTTGTCGTTGGCTGCCAGCGCGTTCTTGCAGGCGATATAAACTGCCTCGAACACCGGCTTTTCCTGCGAGAACTTGACCTCGGTTTTCGCAGGATGAACATTGACGTCCACCGCCGAAAGCGGCAGATCAAGGAAAATCGCGCCGGACGGGTACTTGCCCGTGATAATCGCGTTGCGGTACGACTCCTCAAGCGCGGCCTGCATCAGTCGGCTCTTAACGTAGCGTCCGTTCACGAAAAAGTGCTGCATTGAGCGATTTGCGCGGCCTGCATGGGGCTTTACGATGTAGCCGTGCACTTTCAGACCGTTGTGCTCGTTTTCGGGCACTTCAATCATGTTCGCGGTCATTTCCTTGCCGAATACCGCAAATACCGGCGTAATCAGTTTGCCCTTGCCATCCGTGGTAAAGACCTGCTTGCCATCGCGAATCAGCGTGAACGCGATTTCCGGATGCGACAACGCCGCGTGCTGTACGACGCCAAGCACGTAGCCCGCCTCGGTGAAGTCCTTTTTGAGAAACTTCATTCGCGCCGGTGTGTTGTAAAACAGGTCGCGCACTACAATGGTCGTGCCCTCCGGGCAACCGGCTTCTTCGTTTACCTGAATGTCTCCCGCTTCGAGGTGCAGATGCACGCCTGCAATCGCTTCTTTCTGCCGGGTGAACAGGTCAATGCGTGTAACCGAGGAAATCGCCGCCAGCGCTTCCCCACGGAAACCCAATGTGCCGATTGCCGCAAGGTCGTCCTCGCTTCTCAGCTTGCTCGTTGCGTGACGCCGGAACGCAATCGGCGCATCCTCCGGCGCCATGCCGCAGCCGTTATCGGCAATTCGCAGATAGGTAATGCCGCCATTTTCAATTTCTACCGTGATGCGCGTTGAACCCGCATCTATCGCATTCTCGACCAGTTCCTTGGCGACCGAGGACGGCCGTTCTACCACCTCGCCCGCCGCGATCAGGTCGGCCA
>ERZ772937.2248-NODE-2248-length-12295-cov-3.739052_pt1 | contig 12295 bp, 7 predicted proteins | sample MGYA00512113_ERZ772937 | MGnify/ENA primary metagenome ERZ772937 (study PRJEB29015, sample SAMEA2737649) | human gut metagenome | biome: human gut; feature: human-associated habitat; material: faeces | place: China | collected 2012 ... | reverse complement strand
TGTTGGGGCCGGTGACCGGACGGCCGCGGCGGCCGTTGTCGATCAGGCTGTCCACAGCCTCCTGCAGCATGCGCTTCTCGTTGCGCACGATGATGTCGGGCGCGTTGAGCTGAATGAGGCGCTTTAAGCGGTTGTTGCGGTTGATGACGCGGCGGTAGAGGTCGTTTAAGTCGGAGGTCGCGAAGCGGCCGCCGTCGAGCTGGACCATCGGGCGAATCTCGGGCGGGATGACGGGCAGCACGTCGATGATCATCCACTCGGGCTTGTTGCCGGAGATGCGGAACGCATCCACGACCTCAAGGCGCTTGACGATGCGGGCCTTCTTCTGGCCGCTCGCGCTCTTGAGTTCAGCGTGGAGCTGCTCGGACAAGGATTCGAGGTCGATCTGCTGGAGGAGCTTCTTGACGGCCTCGGCGCCCATACCGGCGTCAAAATCGTCCTCATACTTCTCGCGCATATCGCGGTATTCCTTCTCCGAGAGGATCTGGTTGCGCATCAGCGGGGTCTCGCCGGGATCGGTGACGATATAGGCGGCGAAATACAGCACCTTTTCCAGGATGCGGGGGCTGATGTCGAGCAGCAGGCCCATGCGGGACGGAATGCCCTTGAAATACCAGATGTGGGAAACGGGCGTGGCGAGCTCGATGTGGCCCATGCGCTCGCGGCGGACCTTGGAGCGGGTGACCTCCACGCCGCAGCGGTCGCAGATCTTGCCCTTGTAGCGGATCTTCTTATACTTGCCGCAGTGGCACTCCCAGTCCTTCGTGGGGCCAAAGATGCGCTCGCAGAACAGGCCGTCGCGCTCAGGCTTGAGGGTGCGGTAGTTGATGGTCTCGGGCTTTTTGACCTCGCCGTAAGACCATTCACGGATCATCTCCGGAGAAGCGATTCCGATTTTAATGGCGTCAAACGTTGCGTAACTCATTTTCTATATGCTCCTCCTTTTCTCAGTCTTCCTGATCGTTGCCGGCAAAGTCGGCGTTGACTTCATCATCAGCGACATATTCAAAGCCTGCGTCCTCGAGCTCGGCTTCATCGGCGAAGGGGTTGCTGCGGTGGCGCTCATCCTCGGCGTCCATGCGGGCGAGGTTGAACGTATCCATCGCGTCCTCGTCCTCCTTGAGCTCGATCTGGTTGCCGTCGCGGTCGAGGACCTGAACATCAAGGCACAGGGCCTGGAGTTCCTTGACAAGGACCTTGAACGACTCGGGCACGCCGGGCTGCGGGATGTTGTGGCCCTTGACGATGGACTCGTAGGTGCGCACACGGCCGGTCACGTCGTCGGACTTGACCGTCAGGATCTCCTGCAGGGTGTAAGCCGCGCCATAAGCCTCGAGGGCCCAAACTTCCATTTCGCCGAAGCGCTGGCCGCCGAACTGCGCCTTACCGCCGAGCGGCTGCTGCGTGACAAGGGAGTACGGGCCGGTGGAACGGGCGTGGATCTTATCGTCGACCAGGTGGTGCAGCTTGAGGAAGTACACGTAACCGACGGTGACCTTGTTGTCGAAGCGCTCGCCGGTGCGGCCGTCGTACAGCCAGCTCTTGCCCTCGGGGTCGAGACCGGCCTTGATGAGCTCCTCGCGGATATCCTCATAGCTCGCGCCGTCGAAGATCGGCGTTGCGACCTTGTATCCAAGGGTCTTGGCCGCGTAGCCCAAATGGACTTCGAGCACCTGACCGATGTTCATACGGGACGGAACGCCCAGCGGGTTCAGCACGATATCAAGCGGCGTACCGTCGGGCATGAAGGGCATATCCTCCTGCGGCAGGATGCGGGAGACAACGCCCTTGTTGCCGTGACGACCGGCCATCTTGTCGCCCGGCTGGATCTTGCGGCGCTGCGCGATGTAAACGCGCACGACCATGTTCACGCCGGGGCCGAGCTCGTCGCCCGCCTCGCGGGAGAAGACCTTGGCATCGACGACGATACCACTCTCGCCGTGGGGCACCTTAAGGGAGGTGTCGCGCACTTCGCGCGCCTTTTCGCCGAAGATGGCGCGCAGCAGGCGCTCTTCCGCGGTCAGGTCGGTCTCGCCCTTGGGCGTGACCTTACCGACGAGGATGTCGCCGGCGTGGACCTCCGCGCCGATGCGGATGATGCCGCGCTCGTCAAGATCTTTGAGCGCGTCTTCGCCGACGTTGGGGATGTCGCGGGTGATCTCTTCGGGGCCGAGCTTGGTGTCGCGTGCGTCAAGCTCGTACTCTTCGAGGTGGATGGAGGTGTAATAGTCCTCGCGGACAAGGCGCTCGTTCAGAAGAACGGCGTCTTCGTAGTTGTAGCCTTCCCAGGTCATGAAGCCGACGAGGATGTTGCGGCCCAGAGCGATCTCGCCCTGATCGGTCGCGGGGCCGTCGGCAAGGACGGTGGGATCTTCCCACACGCCGTTCTCGTTCAGGCGGCGGCCATGCACGCGCTCGCCGACGTCGACGATCGGATGCTGGTTGATGCACGTGCCGTGGTTGGAGCGCAGGAACTTCGTGAGCTTGTATTCCTTCGTCTCACCGTTGTCGTAGGCGACAGTGATGGCGCGCGCGTCCATCTTGGTGACGATGCCGTCGCCCTCGGCGAGGATGACGACCTCGGAGTCCATGCAGATCTTATGCTCCATACCGGTGCCGACGATTGGCGCCTCGGGGCGGAGCAGAGGAACGGCCTGGCGCTGCATGTTCGCGCCCATCAGGGCGCGGTTCGCGTCGTCGTTCGGCAGGAACGGGATCATCGCCGTCGCGATGGAGACCATCATACGCGGGGAGATATCGATATAGTCGACGCGGTCACGGTCGACCTCGACGATCTCGTCGCGGTGGCGGCAGGTGATACGCTGGTTGACGAGACAGCCGTTTTCATCGACAGGCTCGGCAGCCTGACCGACGATGTACTGGTCCTCGACGTCTGCGGTCATGTATTCGATCTCGTCGGTCACGCGGCAGGTCTCGTGGTCGACCTTGCGGAACGGCGCTTCGATAAAGCCGTACTCATTGATGCGGGCGTAGGTCGCGAGGTAGGAGATCAGGCCGATGTTCGGACCTTCCGGCGTCTCGATCGGGCACATACGGCCATAGTGGCTGTAGTGCACGTCTCGCACTTCCATGTTTGCGCGCTCGCGGGAAAGGCCGCCGGGGCCCAGAGCGGACAGACGGCGCTTGTGCGTCAGCTCGGCGAGCGGGTTCGTCTGGTCCATGAACTGGGACAGAGGGCTCGATCCGAAGAACTCCTTGATCGCCGCGGTGACGGGGCGGATGTTGATGAGGCTCTGCGGGGTGACGATGTCGAGATCCTGGATCGTCATGCGCTCGCGAATGACGCGCTCCATACGGGAAAAACCGATGCGGAACTGATTCTGCAGCAGCTCACCCACGCAGCGCAGACGGCGGTTGCCGAGGTGGTCGATATCGTCCTTATAGACGATGCCGTGCGCCAGCGCGTTCATGTAGTTGATGGAGGCGAGGATATCGTCGACCAGAATGTGCTTGGGGACGAGGCGGTCGGCGTTGTCGCGGATAGCTTCCTTGAGCTCCTCGCCGCTGTACTGCTCGAGCAGCTCCTTGAGCACGCTCTCGCGCACGCGCTCTTTGATGCCGCACTCGGCCACGGGGTCAAAGTCGACAAAGCGGTCAAGATCGACCATGTGGTTGGAGAACACGCGCATCGTACGGCCATCGACCTCGATGGTCACATCGTTGACGCCGATGGCATCCATCTCGCGCGCTTCCTCGTCGGTGACGATGTGGCCGGCGTCAAACATGATCTCGCCCGTGCGCGGGTCGGCAACGGGATAGACGAGCTTCTGCCCGCGGATGCGCGCCCACAGGGAGAGCTTCTTGTTGTACTTGTAGCGGCCGACCATGGACAGGTCATAGCGGCGCGGGTCGAAGAAGAGGTTGTTGATGAGGGTCTCGCAGGCCTCGACCGTGGGCGGCTCGCCCGGGCGCAGCTTGCGGTAGATCTCGAGCATCGCCTCTTCATAGGTCTTGCAGGCGTCTTTTTCGAGCGTGACGGCCACGCGGGCGGGCAGGCACACGATGCTCTGTCCCGCGCGCGAGATCGCGCCGGAGTGCACGCAGTCCTGATTCGGGCAGTCGCTTTCGCTCACGCGCACCGCACCGTTTTCCACAGCGACGGTGAGCGTGTAGCCGCGGCTCTCATACGTGCTGCCTTCATAATTGCTGAGTGCGCAGCGCTCGACGGTCTCGCCGTCGATGGCGATGCTGATCGTCAGCTCGCCCGCCGATTTCGCCGCGAAATACGGCCTTGCGCCAAGTCCGAGCGTGAGCAGCAGCACCGCGAGCACGACGAGCGCGTCCCACTTCGTCGGCTTCAGCTTAGGCGAGCGCTTCATACGTGTACCCGCTTTCGTCGTTCGGCGTGAAGGCATCGGCAAGGCCGTCGGTGTAAAGCACGCGGCCATCGTCGGTGACTAAAATGAGCTCAAAATCCGTCCCCTGGTCGGCAAGATCGTCGCGCAGCGCAAGCGCGCCGTCGGGGCCAAGGACGAAGCACGCCGTCGAGAGCGCGTCCGCCCACGCGCCGTTCTCGCACAGCACGGTCACGCTGACGAGCCCGCTTTCCGCGGGGCAGCCGGTCTTGGGGTCGAGGATATGGTGATATCGCACGCCGTTTTCTTCAAAATAGCGCTCGTACACACCGGAGGTCACGATGAACTTATCCGCCGCCGATACGACGCCAAGGTAGCTCTCCGTGTCCGCAGGGTCCTTGACGGCGATGCGCCAATCGCTGCCGTCGGTCTTTCGCCCCATGACGAACACATCACCGCCGAGGTCGAGTGTCGCGGACGTGACGCCCTCCTTTTCAAGCTGCGCGCGCAGAAGATCCGCCGCGTAGCCCTTGGCGATGCCGCCGAGGTCGAGCTGCGCGCCGTCCAAAAGCGTGACCGTCCAGCCATCCGCCGTTTTTTCGAGCGCGACCTTGCCGCAGCCCGTATGACTCAGCAATTCTTTGAGCTCGTCTGCGGACGGCACACGGCGCTCGTCCTTCGTAAATCCCCACGCGTCGAGCACAGGGGCGAGCGTCGGGTCGAACGCGCCGTCCGTCGCGTCAGAGATCGTCAGCGCCGTTTCGATCAGCGCGGGTAAGATATCGTCCGCGCCGCATTCGACCGTCTCACCGTTCGACGTGTTGAGTGCATAAAGCTCACTGCCCTCCGCCGTGCGCGAGAGGACGGCTTCGTCCAACGTGTGCAGTTCCTTTTCCGCGCTCTCCAGCGCGGCAGCGGCGTTCTCGCCGTAAACCGTCAGGTTCATCACCGTGTCCATCGCGTACACCGTGCGCGTCTCGCTCTCGGCAGCCGCTTCGCCGCAGGCAGTGAGGGACAGGGCAAAAATCGTCAGCAGCAGCGCTGCAAGTTGTCTTTTCATAGGTTCTCCTGCGAAAACAATTTATCAAGTGTAGCTTATCAAATGTATTTTACCCGCGTCTGTGCGGTCTGTCAAAAGAAAAAATTTGAACCGCCGTGCGGAACGTTTATAAAAGGGGAGAGCCTCTTCTATAATAAGAGGCTCTCCCCGATCTGCGTCTGCGCGCAGGCAAAATTATTTTCTCTCGAGCGAGACGCGGTACGTGAGCCGCAGGAACGTGGCGTTCAAAATGACGCTCACGACCTCCGCGATCGGAAACGCGAGCCACACAAGCTCGAGCCGCCCCGTGAGCGAGAGCAGATACGCCGCCGGCAGCAGCACGACGATCTGGCGGCAGACGGAATTGATGAGCGCATAGATGGGCTTGCCGAGCGCCTGACACGCGCTGCCCGCGATGATGCTGAAGCCCGCGAGCGGGAAGTGCACGCCGATGATGCGCAGCGCAACACGTCCGATGGAGAGCATTTCGTCCGTCGGCGAGAACATCCCCAGCAGCGTTTCGGGGATGAGCTCGAAGAGCGCGCAGCCGACGCACATGATGCCGATGGCCGTGAAGACGGTCAGGCGGACGGTCTTGCGCACGCGGTCGAATTTCTGCGCGCCGTAGTTGTACGACACGATGGGCACCATCGCGTTGTTGAGGCCGAAGCACGGCATGAAGATGAAGCTCTGGAGCTTGAAGTAAGCACCGAACACCGCGGTCGCCGCCTCGGTGAACGAGATGAGAATTTTGTTCATGCCGAACATCATCACCGAGCCGATGGACTGCATGATGATCGACGGAATGCCGATGGCGTAGATGTCCGCCACCGTCGCGCGGTGGGGACGGATGTCCTTGAGGTGGATCTGCACCTCGGGATTTTTCTTGAGGTTCAGGAAAAGGCCGAGGCCCGCGCCGACGAACTGGCCGACGATCGTGGCGACCGCCGCGCCCGCGACCTCCATGCGGGGAAAGCCCAGAAGGCCGAAAATCAAAATCGGGTCGAGCACGATGTTGCACACCGCGCCCGCGATCTGCGAGATCATCGAAAGGTCCGTCCGCCCCGTGGACTGGAGCAGGCGCTCGCCGTAAATTTGCAGGAACAGTCCGAGCGAGCCGCCGATGCAGATCATCACATAGTCGCTGCCGTAGGCGATGATCTGCGCATTCTCCGTCTGAAAGCGGAAAAACGGCGTGGCGAGCGAAAAGCCGAGGACAGCAAAGACGGCGGCGGTGCAGAGCGTCAGGAAAAGTCCCGTGCCCGCGGCGCGGTCGACCGCCTGCATGTTCTTTTCACCCAGCGAACGCGCGAGCAGCGCGTTCATACCGACGCCTGTGCCCACGGCGAACGCAATGCACAGCGTTTGCAGCGGGAAAGCGAGCGATACAGCGTTCATTGCGTCCTGACTGAGCCGCGCGACGAACACGCTGTCGACAATGTTGTAGAGCGCCTGAAAGAGCATCGATATCATCACGGGCCCCGCCATGTTGGCCAGCAGCTTGCCGATGGGCATCGTGCCCATTTTGTTTTCTCTGATGTTTTCCTCCATGTTTATTCCCCTTTGGATCAGTGTTTCGGCAATAAAATTCCGGCGCCGCAGCGCCGGAATCGAAATCAAATCATTTTTTCCAACGACATGTGCGTTGGAAAAAATACCCCTTAGAGCGCAAGCGTGCGAACGGAGTGAGTGCGACGCAGCGCTCGGCAAAACCCAAATCAAAAATGCACCGCAGTGCATTTTTGAATTACTTTTTTAATTCCCCGTTCGCAGACTTGGTGAGATACGCGTTGATGAAGCCGTCGAGGTCGCCGTCCATGACGGACTGGATGTTGCCGGTCTCGTAGTCGGTGCGCGTGTCCTTGACAAGCTGGTAGGGCATGAAAACGTAGGAGCGGATCTGGCTGCCCCATTCGATCTTGAGCTGCACGCCCTTGATGTCGGAGATCTTCTCCGCGTGCTGCTGAATTTTGAGTTCCATGAGCTTGGATTTGAGCATCTGCATGGCGTAGTCGCGGTTCTGGAACTGCGAGCGCTGGGTCTGGCAGGCGGTGACGATACCCGTGGGCTTGTGGATGAGTCGAACGGCAGAGCTCGTCTTGTTGACGTGCTGGCCGCCGGCGCCGGACGCGCGGTAGACCTGCATTTCAATATCCTCGGGACGAATTTCGACCTCGATATCGTCGGGCAGCTCAGGCATGACCTCGAGGGCTGCAAAGCTCGTCTGGCGGCGGGCGTTCGCGTCGAACGGGGAAACGCGCACTAAGCGGTGCACGCCGTTTTCGCCCTTCAGATAGCCGTAGGCGTTCTCACCCTTGACCATGACCGTCGCGCTCTTGAGACCGGCCTCGTCGCCGTCGAGATAGTCGAGCATCTCGAATTCAAAGCCGTGCTTGTTCGCCCACTGCATATACATGCGGTAGAGCATCTGCGCCCAGTCCTGCGCCTCGGTGCCGCCCGCGCCGGCGTGGAACGTCAAAATGGCGTTGCAGTTGTCGTATTCGCCGGAAAGGAGCGTCGTGAGTCGCGCCTGCTCCACATCGGCTTCGAGCTTTTTGTAGCCCTCTTCGAGCTCGGGCAGCAGGCTTGCGTCGTCCATCTCCGTTCCCATGTCGATCAGCGCGAGCAGATCGTCGCGCGTGGAAACGAGCTTTTCGTAGCGGTGAATTTTATTTTGCAGCTGCTTGGAGCGCATCTGGTTTTTCTGCGAGCGCTCCAGATCGTTCCAGAAGCCGTCCTCGTGCGCCTCGAGCTCGAGGCGACCCAGCTCCTGGCGGGCCTGCTCGATCTCCAGCGCCTTGAAGAGGTTTTCAAATGTTTCGTCCATCGCAAGCAGCTTCTGCTTGTAGGAATCGTATTCGATCACAGCCATGGCGTTCTCTCTCCTTACTTTTATCCTTCATTAGCCGAAAAAGTATATCACACACACCGTGCAAAGGCAAGAAAAATCCGCCTCTCGGGACGAAAATTCCCGTGGAAGCGGCCCTTTTTCGCCTTTCCGACGATAAAAACAAAAAAGCCACGCTTTCGCGTGGTCGATACAACGGATCTCAGCGCTCGCTGATGATCTGCTTGGTGCTGCCGAAGATCATGTCGTCAACATCCTGCTTGATGAAGTTCTCAAACATATTCGTTTTCACGCTCCTTTCTCTCATTTACTTCAGTTTGTATTATAGACGCGGGAAACGCAAATTTCAATCGTCAGCTCTCATGGCTTTGCCCAAAAAATTAGCGGTTTTTTCATGCAAGTTGCTATATCTGCACTTGCATTTCCGTTATTTTCCACTTATAATAAAGTAGAAATGATATTTGAAGCGGAGGAGTCGGACTATGGCGGCTTTCGTCACATTTGAGGATGTTTCCAAAGTCTACCACAGCGGAGAGATCGAAATTCGCGCGGTGGACCACATCAGCTTTACGATTGAAAAGGGTGAGTTCTGCGTCATCGTCGGCCCCTCGGGCGCGGGCAAGACGACGGTCCTCAACATGCTCGGCGGCATGGACGCCTGCTCGGGCGGCACCATCACGGTCGACGGGACGCTTGTGAGCGGCTTCAACGCCCGCCAGCTCACGACCTATCGCCGCCACGACATCGGCTTTGTCTTCCAGTTCTATAACCTCGTCGGCAACCTGACGGCGCTTGAAAACGTCGAACTCGCGGCGCAGATCTGTAAAGACCCGCTCGACGCAGCGACGGTCTTGAACGAAGTCGGCCTGTCCGCGCGCGCGAACAACTTCCCCGGTCAGCTCTCCGGCGGCGAGCAGCAGCGCGTCGCCATCGCCCGCGCGCTGGCGAAAAATCCGAAGCTCCTGCTTTGCGACGAGCCGACCGGCGCGCTCGACTATGTGACCGGCAAGCAGATCCTCAAGCTCTTGCAGGACACCTGCCGGCAAAAGGGTGTGACGGTCGTGGTCATCACGCACAACAGCGCCATCACGCCGATGGCCGACCGCGTCATCCACATCAAAAACGGCACGGTGGAGCGCATGCAGTGCAATGAGCATCCGACCAGCGTGGAACTGATCGAATGGTAACGAAGAAATCGGAACGAAAGGGGGCGGCGCGATGAAAAACGCCATGCAGAAGGACTTCTGGCGCGAGATCCAGCACACGCGCAGCCGCTTTTTCTCCATGATGATCCTGGTCGCGCTATCGGTCGCGTTTCTCTCCGGTCTCAAGGCGACCGCGCCGGACATGAAGCGCACGGGCGACGACTATCTCGATTCCCTGCACTTGGCGGACATTCAGGTGCTTTCAACGCTCGGCCTGACCGACGACGACATTACCTCTCTTCGAGCACAGGACAAGGTCGAGGACGCCGAGGGCGAATACGTCATCGACGCGTTTGCCTCGTCCGACTCACTTGACGCGGTGGTCAAGGTCCTCTCCCTCACGGACCGCGGTATCAACGAGGTGCTGCTGCGCGGCGGGCGCATGCCCGAGCGCGCGGACGAGTGCGTGGTGGAGGAAAACATGCTCTCGCTGATGAACATTGAAATTGGCGATCGCATCACCCTGACGCCGGGGGACGATCTCTCCGACGCGCTGTCCCAGAATACATATACGGTCGTCGGCACGGTGCACTCGCCCGTGTATCTCGCGGTGGAGCGCGGCACGTCGACACTCGGCAGCGGCACGGTCAAGGCGTATCTGTACCTGCCGCGCGAGGCGTTCACGCTCGACTACTACACGGCGGCCTATGTGCGCGTCTCCGGCGCGGCGGAGATGACCGCGTTTTACAGCGACTATGACGACTATATCGACGCCGTCATCGACGAGCTGGAGCCGTTCGGCGACGCACGCTCTCAGCTGCGGCACGACGATCTTGTCGACGAGGCGACGGAAAAGCTCGACGATGCGCAGCGTGAGCTCGATGACGCGAAGGCCGAGGCCGACGAAAAGCTCGGCGACGCGCAAAAAGAACTGAGCGACGCGCGCAAAAAGCTCGACGACGGCTGGAAGGACTACTACGACGGCGAAGAGCAGTACGCCGACGGCGTCAAGGAGCTCTCGGACGCCTACACCGAGCTGACGGACGGCGAGCGCGACTACCGCAAGGGCCTGCGCGAATACGCGGACGGCAAGGCGGAGGCCGACGAGAAGATCGCCGACGCGCAGGAAAAGATCACCGACGCGCGCCGCAAGGTCGCGGATATCGACAGCTGCGAATGGTACATCTTCAGCCGCAGCTACAACCCCGGCTACACGGGCTTCGGCCAGGACGCCGACCGTATGGCGAACCTCGCGAGCGTGCTGCCGATCATCTTTTTCCTCGTCGCGGCGCTCGTGTGCCTGACGACGATGACGCGCATGGTCGAAGAGCAGCGCGTGCAGATCGGCTCGCTCAAGGCGCTCGGTTACAGCCGCCTTTCGATCTCACGGAAGTACATCGGCTACGGGCTGCTGCCGAGCCTTGTCGGCGGCGTTCTGGGCCTTGTCATCGGCTATATCCTGTTCCCGAAGATGATCTTCACGGCCTATCAGATCATGTATCAGATGCCGGATATCGAGCTGCACGCCTACACGGATATTTCGCTCTTTTCCGTGCTCGCGGCGGTCGCCTGCACAACAGTCGCGACGCTCTGGGCCTGCCTTGCCACGCTGCGCGAAACGCCGGCGAGCCTGATGCGCCCCCGCACGCCGAAAGCGGGCAAGCGCGTGTTCCTTGAGTACATCAAGCCCCTGTGGAGACGTATGTCGTTCATCCACAAGGTCACGGCGCGCAATCTTTTCCGCTACCAGAAGCGCTTCTGGATGACGGTCATCGGCATCGGCGGCTGCACGGCGCTCATCATCGCGGGCTTTGGCATGCGCTCATCGCTTCTTTTCACGATGTCGCGCCAGTATGACGAGCTGTTCCACTACTCGGCACAGGTGACGCTTGCCGGCAACGCCCTGCCCGAGGAGCGCGCGGCGGTGGAGGACTTCCTTGCAGGCGACTCCCGCGTTGTGAACTATATCCCCTGTGCGGCCTCGTCCGCCACGGTGGTCACCCCCTCCTATTCAACCACCGCCTATGTCGAGGTGATGGCCTCCGACGAGATCGGCAAGGTCGTGGACCTTTTCGACTACAAGAGCGGAGATCCCATCACAATGGGCGATGAGGGCGTATACATCGACCAGAAGCTCTCCGAGCTTTTGAAGGTCTCGGTGGGCGACACCTTCTTCCTCGACGGCGACGTGCGCGGCGATGTGACGGTCGCGGGCATCTACGAGCACTATACGGGCCACTTCATCTATATGACGCCCGGCTACTATGAAAATGCGCTCCACGCCGACGGCGAGCCGAACGCCTACCTTCTGAACTTCACGAGCGACGATACCGACACCTGCAACGCCATTTTTGAAAAGCTGCTCGACATGAGCGGCGTGGCGACGACCTCGCGCATGCGCGACACGCAGGATACCTACATGCACAGCATGGAGCGCGTGGACTTCGTTGTGGTCATCATCATTCTGGCGGCGGCGGCGCTGGCGATGGTCGTGCTCTTCAACCTTTCGAACATCAACATCACCGAGCGCCAGCGCGAGCTTGCCACGATCAAGCTGCTGGGCTTTTACGACGGCGAGGTCTCGGCCTATGTGTATCGCGAGAACATCGTGCTCACGCTGTTCGGCATCCTGCTCGGCTGCTTTATGGGCCACTGGCTGCACATTTACCTTGTGCGCTCGACGGAAATTGACCTCATGATGTTCGGGCGGCAGACCGCGCCGTCGGCCTACGTGTACGCGGCGATCCTGACGGCGCTGTTCTCGCTGCTCGTCAACGTGCTCGCGCACTTCAGGATGAAGAAGATCGACATGGTCGAGAGTCTCAAGAGCGCGGAATAAAATTTCTTGTTTCAAGGCAGGACAGTGTGCTACAATAAGGGGCGGCAAAAGCCGCCCCTTATTGTCGAAAAAGCGGCATGCCGCTTTTTCGAGGAGAATTCGCTGCGC
>ERZ772937.2234-NODE-2234-length-12363-cov-26.352616_pt1 | contig 12363 bp, 10 predicted proteins | sample MGYA00512113_ERZ772937 | MGnify/ENA primary metagenome ERZ772937 (study PRJEB29015, sample SAMEA2737649) | human gut metagenome | biome: human gut; feature: human-associated habitat; material: faeces | place: China | collected 2012 ... | reverse complement strand
TTTGGACGAACCTTGCGGATTCAAATTTCGACCCTGCTCAAATCACAGTTCCGTGCGAGGCTGACTGTTCGTCCGGTGTTGCTGCAATCGTAAAAGGTGCAGGATATAAACTGAAAAATGAGAAACTGAAAAATGTGAGCACTGCATGTTATACCGGGAACCTGCGGGCAGCACTCAAGGCAGCAGGATTCAAGGTGCTGACAGATAAAAAATATCTGACATCAGATGCGTATTTGCTTGAGGGCGACATTCTGTTGAACGATGGTGCTCATGTGGCGACGAACCTCACCAATGGAGCAAAGGCATCCGGAGGAGGTGCATCGCAGACAGTTCCAATCAATAGCAACGTGAAACTGGAGACCGCAAAAGGGTTCAACAAGAGCCTTGCAGGAACGTACAAGGTAACGGGAGCAGGAGCGTTGAATCTACGGTCGGGAGCAGGAACAGGAAAAGACAAGAAAGTCTTGACGACAATGCAGAGCGGAGAGACGTGTCAGTGTTATGGATATTACACGGATGTGTCCGGAGTGAAGTGGTTGTATGTAGCATATAAAAACGTGGTGGGATTTGCGTCGAGCAAATACCTCAAAAAGTAGCAGAGGAGGGCGAAAGCATGTTATACTATTTAGGCAAAGGAACGGAGTTCAAAAAAGAGGACTGCAAGGAATACAAGACAATCGAGGGAGCGTTGAAAGCAGCAGCAAAAAATGAGGAACTGGTTGTGTGGGATGAAAACGGAAACGTCATCGGCTCACTCACGAACAATGTTCCGGAGGGAGCACTGGAGACAAATCCCGACGGTAGCGTGAACACCTACAATGCAGACGGGAACAAGGTCGGCACGATGACCGCAGAGGAACTCAAAGCAGCAACAACCCTCACCGATGAAAAGGATGCAGAGGGGCAGCAGGGCGACGCAGGAGCGTCCACAGACGACAAAAACGGAGGCACTGGAGGAAATGCACCAGTAGAACCGGAAAACGGACAGAATGGGGCAAATAGCGAGCAGGAGAACGGACAGCAGACATCCGGTGATGGAGACGATGTAGCAGGGCAGGAGACATCCGGAGACAACGAAAGAAAAACAGAGGAACAGGTGTCCGATTCTGACACAATCTATCCGGAAAAGACCACAAGAGCGATCGTTGATTGTGATGGTGCTCTGAATCTCCGTCGTTCTGCATCATGGGGCAATGAAAGTATCTGCGGACGTGCAGTGAGAGGACAGTCGTATTATATCAAGGCAATTCACACAGTAGAGGGAAAGAAAATGCTTGAGACTATCGGGGGAATTTTCCTATCCGGTCAGCCGGAGCATGTTCGCATCATTGAGGTGTAAGTTCCGGACGGGTGTGTTATAATAAAACAACGGGAGAACTCTCCGAGGGGTTTGAGTAACACACGGGTAACTGACAAAATCCTTGAAAAGCCTTATTTTTCAATGGTCGGAATTATGTAAACGATAATTATCTCGCAAGAGAATTCCAATCACAAGAGATTACAAGCCTCAGAAACTACGGTTTCTGGGTTTTTTTTAATGCAAAGAAGATTTACAAAGAGTATCTTTACCATTGGCCGAATGACCGTGAAGCCTTAATTTTTTCAAGAGAAAATGGAGTGTATGAGTTCCGGGAAAATGTAAATGAACAGGTTACTGAAACATTTTTAAAACCAATCAAGGAGGTTAAGATAGATGCAGCTTAGTGTAAAAGATATAGCTGATAGTGCAAATATGATTTATGAATGTACTTGTAACTTTGCAGTAAGAGCATCTATGAGGACTTTTGAATGTGTGATAGAATATAATTTAGTTTTTGAGAGACAGTTCAAAAATCGCTACAATGCCTGAAAATACGAGGCACTGTAGCGATTTTTTTGTTTTTGTCTTATTTTGGAATATCAAAGCTGATACATGTTCCCTGCCCTGCATGACTTATAATTTTGAGCCCTTTATTTCCTGGATAAGTCAGTGTCAGACGTTTGTGCGTGTTTTTTACACCGATATGCTGTTCAGGATCTTCAGGAGACAGGAGAGAAGCCCTGATTTGACGTAAACGTTCTTTTTCTATTCCAATTCCGTTATCCAGTATATGGAATTTCAGAGTGTCTGTTGTCTCGATGATTTTTATTCGTATAACTAAAGAATCTGTAGGAGAATGAATACTGTATTGAATGCTATTTTCTAATAATGGTTGTAGTAATAACCGTATTACCTGATATTCCAGAATCGCATCATCATAATCCCACAAAAGAATGATCTGCCCAGGATGATGAAATTGCTGGATTTGCAGGTATTCTTTGCAGGCCATGATTTCATTTTTTAGTGAAACGGTTGTTCTGGAATCATTCAAAGCATATCTTAGGATATCAGAGAGTGCATGTACCAGTTTGCTGGCAGGTGCCTGATAACCTTCATTTTTTATAATTTCCATATCGATAGACTGCAAGGTATTAAAGAAAAAGTGAGGATTAATCTGAAGTTGGAGAGCCTTCAATTCGCTGAGTGTTTTCTTTAATTGCCATTCTTTTACCTGCATGGTCAATGTATTATTTCTGACAAATGTGAGAATTACACGATTTAATATCAGATTATATTCATCTAGTTTTTTTGTGTCAATAAGTTCTCCGGTCGTGTCTAACGGAAGATTTCCTTTTTCAGCATCCCAGAGAATATCTAATAGTAATTCAATCTGGTGAAAATTTTTGTTTGCCAGATATAAGCTGAACAAGAGACATAATACAGCAGCTACCAGAACACCAATGATTACACAGTAAAAAATGTTATACATCAGATGATAGATGTCTTTGGCAGGAACGAGTGATAAAAAGTGCAGCTGATATGCCGGGTATACAAATTCTGTCAGCAAGTAGGAATGCTGGTTGTATTTGACCGAAGAAAGATAGTGACCTTCGTTGGAGAGAGTGAGGGATAGTTGCTCGTGAATTCCCTGATCTGTTTTAAATGGAATGGATGAGGCATTAGTATTTGAAAAAAGAAGCATGCCCCTGGAATCGGTAACAAAAATGGATTCATTTGGATAATTTTCAAGAGAAGAAAGCAGCCTGGAAACAACGGACTGATTCAGATTCACAACCAGGACACCGTCATAATAACGGATTCTCCTATAAATTGTAACTGCGGTATGTGGTTCCTCAAAGGAATAATTCTGGAATTCCCGGAGCACAATCCATTGTTCATCATCGCGTGTATGAGTCTTGAAGTCAGAAAGCCAGTCCTGATCTGCAGAATCAGCAATAAAAGTAAGTTGTTTGTCTGTCTGAAAGAAACAGTCGTTGTCGTTTGGAAAATACACATAGACAGAATCTATGTAAGTTGAGCTGGATTTCAGGTTTTCCAGTATATCAAACATAATATTTTTCGTGACATTTTCTTTGTAATTCATAGAATTACGATTTAATATCCGGTACATGGACATAGAGATAGCACTGTTTGTGTTCATCATTTCAGCAACGTCATCGCCTTTAGTGAGAATTTCGGTGATCAACTGGCTGCTGATTTGAAAAGAACTTTGTGCCTGTGTATTAGAGTTATCACGGATCTGAAAATAGGAGTATACTGTCAAAAGAAGTCCGATGATTAATACAGGCAGTGAAAATATAAAAAAATATTGTGTGAATTTGTGTATAAAATATTTGCGTTTCATGTAATAACTCTCCAAACAGCGACTTATATATCAGAAACATTATTCCGGTATTCTCTCGGTGTGACTTTGTAGTATTGCTTAAATGCTCGGGAAAAGTTTTTCGGATTGTCATAACCTACCATCAGTGAAATCTCATAAGTCTTGTAAGTAACGTCCTTTAGCAATTCACCGGCACGCTCCATGCGGCACTGGGTCAGATAGTCCGAAAACGTTGACAGGGTGATTTTATGAAACAGCTTTGAAAAATAGCCGGGACTTAGATGAACCTGTATGGCAGTGTCTTCCAGAGAAGCATCTGCAAGATGGCCTTTCACATATTCTTTAGCGATAGAGATCAGTTTCTGATGATAGGTATTGTCTGATTCATCTATAGAATCAACAGAATCCGTTCTTTTTTCGAGCGAATCTTTGATTTTCAACATGGCAGCAGTTAATTCTTCATATTTGATTGGCTTTAGAAGAAAATCATGTACCTGATATCGGATTGCCTGTTGTGCATAATCAAAATGTTTATATCCGGTCAGGATTACAACTTCAATTGGATTTTTGCTCTCACGGAGCATGCGTATCAGATCAAGACCTGAAATATTCGGGAGACGGATATCGGTTAAAAGAATGTCAGCATGCTCATGGGAAAGGTAATGAAAAGCATCCTGACCATTGGAAAAATTGGCAACAACATTGATACCGAGTGAATTCCATGGGAAAAGATGCGTAAGACAATCTCGAATATTAGACTCATCTTCTACAATAACCAAATCAAGCAACGGAATACCTCCTAATTGTAAACAGCAAAAAAAGAGTATAAATGTGAATATGTGATACTTATGAAGAAAATTCTATCATAATGTCAGAAGAAATGTCAAGAAAGGTGTATGGGATGAAAATAGTCTTTGTGGTAATTTAATAATATCAAGAAAACAGAAACAAAGGAGGTATTAGAACTATGAAAAAAAAGTATTTAGCAATGTTAATGACAGCAACTATTGCAATGTCAACAGTGTTAGCAACTGTTGGATGCGGTGCTGACAGCTCGGATGCGGCAGATCCGAATGCATCACAGGAGAGCAGTACAGATGAGCAGAGTGCAGACAACGCCGGCAGTAAAGATGACAGTGAGCCTGTTACGCTTCGTTTTATGTGGTGGGGCGATGATGTCAGACATCAGGCGACATTGGATGTGATCGAACAATATGAGAAGGATCATCCGAATGTTACGATTGAGGCAGAGTATGGCGGATATGATGGATATTTTGAAAAGCTCACGACTCAACTATCAGGAGGAACAGCAGCAGATATCATCCAGTACAATGCAAATACGGTTTCTGATCTAATGGCAATCGGAGACGTTTTTGTAAATCTGGAAGATTATAAGGATGTATTGGATACTTCTGATTTTGACCAGGGATTCATTGAGAATTTTTCTTATTATGATGGAAAAATGATTGCATTGCCGACAGGTATCAATGGCGGAATCTGGCTGACAAATACAGCCTTACTGCAGGAGGCAGGTGTGGATGCGGACAGCATTAAAACATGGGATGATTTCATTGAGGCAGGTAAGGCTGTTCATCAGTATAATGACGAGTGCTATTTATTCAATATAGATATTGAAACACTCGGTAAAGAGTTGTTAGGTTCCATTATGGCACAGATTACAGGAAATGACCTGATTGACAAAGACACAATGAAGCTGAATTTTACAAAAGATGATCTGCAGAGAGCGTTCAATCTGATTCATGAAATGTATGCCAATGACGTAGTGGAACCAGCAGCGGACAGTGCACCGTATGCGTTGAAATTGAGCACAAATCCGAAGTGGATCAATCACCAGTTAGCTATTGCTTATGGTGCTACATCAAATGTATTTGATGGATATTATGACTTCAAGGATACTGCAATTGCACTTGATATGCCAGAATTTGAAGATGCAAAAGAATCAGGTATTTTGTATGTACCGCCTCAGATGCTGGCCATTTCTTCAAAGTGCGAGCATCCTGAGATTGCCGCAGATTTCCTGAATTACTTCTATAACAACGAGACAGCAATCAATACATTGAAAACCTGCAGGTCTATTCCACCTACATCACAGGGACAGAAGATCTGCGAGGAAAATGGATATGCAGATCCAGTGATTGTGTCTGCTGTAAATAAAGCCAGTGAAACGGGAACAATCCATCAGAATCTGTATACACCTGCAGAGATGGTAGAGATTCTTCAGGATGCAGTTGAAAAAATCGCATATGATCAAGGAGATGTAGAGAGTATTACAGCAGATACAATGAATCTGCTGGAGGAGACTCTATCACGTTTACAGAATTAGAGAAAGAATAGGGGGCTGGCTGGGAAGCCAGCCTTCTGAAAAGAGGGAAGACGGTTAAATGAAGAAAAAAAGGAGAACTTTTGAAGAAGTAAAGGGTTATCTATATATATTGCCATGGATTATTGGATTCCTAATGTTTCAGCTGATACCGCTAATCAATTCTTTACGATATTCTCTGACAAATATTAAATTAGGAGGAGATTACAGGTTTATCGGATTGCAAAATTATATCCGCATGTTTACTTCTGATGTGGATTTGTTTAATTCTATGTGGGTAACAATCAAATATATTGTAATGGTAGTTCCTGCAAAACTAATTTTTGCATTGGCAGTGGCAATGATATTAAGTATGAAATTAAAAGGTATCCGCTTATTCCGAACAATGTACTATCTTCCGTCGATTCTGGGGGGAAGCGTTGCAATCTCGGCATTATGGCGAGTGATGTTTATGAAAACAGGAATTGTTAATAATCTTTTGGGCACAAATATCAACTGGCTGGGTGATCCAAAGTATGCGTTATTTACAATTGGACTTATAGATGTCTGGCAGTTTGGATCTTCAATGGTGTTGTTTTTCGCGGCACTCAAGCAGGTACCAAGAGATTTATATGAAGCAGCACAAATTGATGGGGCAGGAAGAATCCGGTCGTTTTTTAAAATCACACTTCCAATGATCAGTCCGGTTATATTATTCAATACAATTATGCAGATAATCAATGCTTTACAGAATTATACATCAGCATATGTGGTAACTGGCGGTGGACCATTAAAATCAACTAATATTATGGCATTGAAAATCTATCAGGATGCATTTGTGAAATCTGATTTGGGATATGCCAGTGCAGAATCATGGCTGCTATTTGTGTTCCTGTTATGTCTGAGTGGTCTGATTTTCTGGAGTTCAAAATATTGGGTATTTTATGGAGATGAAGGAGGACGATAAAGTGATAAAAAAACGATTTTTGCGTGGGTTGTCCTATCTTATGATAACAGCAATCGGAATCATAATGATTTATCCGTTGATCTGGATGTTTTTTGCAGCATTCAAGACTAACAATGAAATCAATCTGGCCACAAGCCTGCTTCCGGCACAATTTGACTGGTCTGGATTTGTCAGGGGCTGGCATGCTTCAGGGCAGTATACATTTACTGATTTCTTTAAGAATACTTTTTTACTTGTGGTACCAACTGTACTGTTTACAGTAGTGTCCTGTACAATTGTTGCTTATGGATTTGCAAGGTTCTCTTTTAAAGGACACAAAATACTATTTGCACTGATGCTTTCGACGATGATGGTGCCAAATGCGGTACTCATTATACCGAGATATCTGCTATTTCGTGATCTTGGATGGCTGAATGGGTATTTACCATTTTGGATGCCTGCCTTGTTCGCCTGTTATCCATTTTTTATTTATCAGGAGGTTCAGTTTTTGAGGGGAATTCCTACAGAACTCGATGAAGCAGCTAAAATAGATGGATGCAACTCATTTCAAATCCTGGTGCAGATTTTATTGCCAGTGTTGAAACCATCCATGATATCTGTTTGTATTTTTCAGACGATTTGGACATGGAATGATTTCATGAATCCATTGATTTACATAAACAGTGTATCTAAATATCCATTGTCACTTGCACTTAGAATGGGTCTGGATGTAGCTGCGTCCACAAACTGGAATGAGATAATGGCGATGGCATGTGTATCAATTCTTCCTTTGGTGATTATGTTTTTCTGTTTCCAGAAATATTTTGTGGAAGGAATTGCATCTTCGGGATTAAAGGGATAAGCACATGAAAACAATTTAGAATGACAGTTAAAATATGAGAGAGAAAAGGAGTAATAATATAATGAAAGACTATACATTTCGTGCAATGGAAATACATGATTTTACACAAATCTGGAATCTGGATGAGATTAGACGTCGGTTGGACTTTATGGTAAAGAATAACATGAATGCAATGGTATTTCATGAACCGGGAATTGAAGACAAAATCGTGTTTCCAGCAAAATTCCTGGGAGGATCTGGAAATCCCGAAAGTTATTATGATGCATTTTTAGAGGTCGATCATCAGATCTTAAATCATGCATTGAGAGAAAATCTGAATCTCAATCGTAGAGATTATATTAATCATGTGATCCGTGAAGCAAAGGAAGCGGGCGTGGACATTTATTTTGAAAACAAGGAATTGTGGTTTTCGGATTTTGTATTGAAATATAAAAAAGAACTCATGCAGGCAGACGGAACAATTTGTCCGAGTAATCCATTCTGGTATGAAGAATTCCTACCTTATAAATATAAGGAATTATTTCTGGCATTGCCAGATCTGGCAGGAATTATCTGCTCCATAGGAACGGGAGAGGCACGACTTGCAATCAGCAATACATTTGCGTGTGGGTGTGAGCGCTGTAAGAACTTAGATCCGGTAGAATGGTATAAAAATATGATTATGGCAATGTATAAGCCTTTTAAAGATGCAGGAAAGAAACTGATTATCAGGGATTTCATCTATACAAAAGCAGAGCAGGAGAGATTTCAAAAGGCATTTATTGATATGCCGGAGGAAATAATATTGTCTTTAAAAAATACACCTCATGATTTTTATCCGACATTTCCGGACAATCCACTGATGGGGCATGTCGGTAGTCATCCGCAGATTACGGAATACGACGTAAATGGTCAGTTTTTCGGATGGGGTGTTCAACCATCTGCAATGCTCTCAGATATAAAACGCAGACTGCGGTACGGAAAAGAACATCAAGTGACGGGATTTCTTGCAAGAACCGATTGGGAAGGTGTGCAAGACTGGACATGTTTTGATAACTTGAATATGGTAAACCTTTATGCGATTGCAGCTTATGCAGAAAATGAGAATACAAGTGAGGAGGAAATCTACTTACGGTGGCTGCAGGGTGAGCATATGCTTGATGAGCGTTTAAGCCCAGGACAGTTAAAAACTTGTGTTCAGACTGTTAAGGAGATCATGGATGAAACGTGGCCGATTGTCGAGAAAACAAATTTTGTGAATGGATGCCTGTTCTCAAACGATAGTTGTATGCATCTCACACCTGAGCAGTTTACTTTCATTGGAGGAACACACCATAGTCTGAGTGAGTGGGATCCAGAGAAAAAGGATGCACTGGAAATGTCAGTTGAGAATATAGCTAGAATTATTGAAGATAAAGAAGAAGCCCATGTAAAATGTGAAAAATTAGTGGATCGTGTGGTGGCTGGAAATATGGGATTGACAGAAGATGCATACGAAAAAATGAAAGAGCATTTTGAATTTATGCGCTGGTATGTACGAGGCTTCCGGCTGACAGCACGAGGTTATTGTTTTGGAAGATATGTAACGGAAAAGAATGCTGCAGATATGCTGGTGGAAGGAAAAACAGCGAATGTACTATTGGAAGAGACAATCCATGAGATGGAAAAGTACAGGGAAGGCCTGCTCCAAACAACATTTATTAAAAAGTATCCATTTGATGCACAGTTAAATCCGGAACGAGTTGCGTTTTACACAAATTCATTAAAGCGTATGCTTGCACAGGGAAAGAAGGTTGAGATAGTTGAAGATTAATAGGAAGAGTTTTCGTGATAAAGTGATGGGATGCTGGCTTGGGAAAAATGCAGGTGGAACATTAGGCGAACCATTGGAAGAAAAATTTGGCAAGAAAGAGATGTTTCATGTAGACTGGTATCCATTTCTTCCAGAAGGAGGAATTCCAAATGATGACCTGGAACTTCAGCTGATCTGGCTGCAACAGCTCAGGAAAAAAGGACCAGGTCTGACTGCCGCGGATTTGGTAGAAGCATGGACGGACTGTGTTGCTTATAATTTTGATGAGTATGGCTTGTGCAAGGAAAATATGCAAAAAGGATTGCTGCCGCCTGTGTGTGGATGGCACAACAATGCATTTAAAGACTGCATGGGAAGTCCGATCCGTTCTGAATTATGGGCATGTGTAGCACCTGGTTGCCCTGAGCTGGCAGCGTGGTATGCATATCAGGATGCAATTGTAGACCATGGTGGTGGAGAATCGGTTTATGGTGAAATATTTAATGCGGTTCTGGAGTCATGTGCATTTGTAAATAATGATAAATTTATACTTTTGGATGCAGCACTGGCATCCATACCGAAGTCAAGTCTTACCTATCAGTGTGTTAAGCGTACAATTGATAATTTTCATTTAGGTATGAAATATGAGGAAAATCGTAATGATCTGGTGGAAGCGTTTTATAATCCGGTGGCACAATATTCGCCATTGAATCTTGGATTTCAGACGATCGGATGGCTGTACGGAGAAGATTTTGGTGATGCTATCTGTAAAGCAGTAAATTGCGGATGGGATACGGATTGTACTGCGGCAACACTGGGGGCTATTTTAGGAATTATCGGTGGTGCGTCTGCATTACCGGAAAAATGGATCGAGCCATTGGGATACGAAATAGCAACCAATATGACAACTGGTGGTATTCGTAATCTGACAGCACCTACGGATATCCGGGAGTTGACAGAAGTAGTTTGCCAAGAAGCAGAGCGAGTTTTGAACTACTGGGGAAAAGATATTGAATTCTGCGATGAAGATATGTCATATAGCGGAAAAGGACAGATAAAAATACCGGAATTAAATTTCTTAAAGGACTATGCACCGGATAGTCTGGTATACGTTTATGGCGGAATCAGGGAAACACTACAGTATGATAAGGATGCAGCAATCATAGGAGGTCGTGCTTCTAAAATAACGGTAAAATTGAAAAATTTGCATCCGGTTGAGAAGCGGATGGATATCCAGTTGGAACTGCCAGAGGGATTTTACCTGAAAGGTGAAGGTACAAAGCAGCTCATATTGAAACCCGAAGGGGACACACAGATAGTTTATGAAATATGTGCCGATGCTGCACAGATCAGGGATACGAATCAATGCTGGTTGAAAATGAAAGTCTGTGGTGAACCGGCACTACCGGCAATACCGGTAGTGTTGCTTGGAGGAAACCGGTGGATGATATCCAGACTTTATCCTGATAAGACTATTGAAGACGATTGCTGCGTGGATGAACAGAGCTGGTTTGTGAGACCACCGGAGCAATTTGAAGAGCAATGGAATGTAGGAAATGATCTGTGTCTGGGAACACGTTTCTCTGAAAAAGGAGTTATATTTGCATTGCACCAGTTTTATTCAGATGAAGACAGGGAAGTTGTTTTGGGTGTTCCGAACAACGGATATATGAAATTGTATTTGAATACAAAACTAATTCATACGACAAAAGAGAAAACCTCATTGAGGGCAAATCTGGGCAATGGTGGTGCACTGGGTGATTTATCTAACTATAAGGTGACGACTATAGCTAAGGGCTGGAATCAGGTGTTGATAAAACTGCAGGCAGACGAGTTACCGCAGGAATCACATTTTACAATTGGCGGAATGAGTAAAGTTTGTGTGAAAAATCACGGAATGCCTGTGCTCGGTCTGTGCAGAAGTCGTTTCCTGTGGGAGATTTCGTAGAACAGAAGGTTGGAAATAACAGAATGAGTAGGCAGGAAAAGGCATGGATAAAACCGGGGTATCTGTCGCAGGTTTTCAGAGCAGACGAGAGAAGAATGGAGTTTGATTGCAAAAATCAAACTATCATACAAAAAGAATGTCCGGTGGATATAGTATTTATCGGTGACTCTATAACACAGATGTGGGAATTGGAAGCGTACTTCCATCAATATCATTTAATGATTCTAAACAGGGGAATTGGTGGAGATCGCACCAAATCGTTTCTTCACCGCTTTTATGCGGATGCAATTCAATTAAAACCGAAAATGGTCATGATAATGGTTGGTATTAATGATGCGTGGGATTTAGAATTTGATCCGTGGAAGCGGGAACCTGTCAGAGAGACAGAAGATGTCTTGCAGGAAGCACTTTTCAATATGGAACAGGTTCTTAAAAAAGCATCCATGGAAGAATTCCAGACGGTTGTATGCTCTATATTGCCGACAAATATGGCTTGGACGAATCATGAGGCAGAACGAAAAAAGTATGTGAGGTCTTATAATGAAGGTATGAAAGAACTGACATGCAGATATGGCCTGAAATTCATAGATTATTATCCTTATTTTGTAGACAGGGATGGAGAGTCATTGCAGTTGGAATTGAGCTTGGAAGGGTTACATCCAAATGTGTTTGGATACGATAAAATGGCTGAAATTTTGGAAAATGAAATAGATTTCAGCAGTTTGACATTTGATTCAAAATATAATGGTTAGTTGAAAACAGGGCGTGGCAATGTTTGACCGACGATAGGGGTAGGTTAGAATTGCTCACGCTTTGCTTGTTAGGGCAAGGCCCTGTTTCCAGGATGGAGTTTTTCGTGTTCCGAAAAATGG
>ERZ772937.2228-NODE-2228-length-12392-cov-8.387614_pt1 | contig 12392 bp, 8 predicted proteins | sample MGYA00512113_ERZ772937 | MGnify/ENA primary metagenome ERZ772937 (study PRJEB29015, sample SAMEA2737649) | human gut metagenome | biome: human gut; feature: human-associated habitat; material: faeces | place: China | collected 2012 ... | reverse complement strand
GGCTCCGCGCCTAAATTTGATGAAGAATACGCAGATTAAACCGGCGGCAGAGGAATCGACTTCAGTACGGCTGGATAAGTGGCTTTGGGCAGCGCGATTTTTTAAAACGCGAACTTTGTCCCAGGACAATATCGAGCTCGGCCGTGTTCGCATGAACGGCGTCAGGCTGAAAGCGAGCAAAGATATCAGGGTCGGCGATCAACTTGAAATCATTCGCGGCGAGGAGCGCTTCGTCGTTGTTGTCAAAGCTCTTTCCTCCAAACGCGGAAGTGCGACCGTGGCCCAAACACTCTATGAAGAAACGCCTGAAAGCTTAGAGGCGCGTACTCGTATCAAAGAAAACAGCCGACTTATGCCGATGCCCGGAAGCGATTATCACGGACGTCCTACCAAGCGCGACGGCCGCAAAATTCGCCAATTCATGGCGGAATTTGATCCTTCGAAAGACTTTTAGCAGGATCGCGAAGTTTTGCGCGTTCGCCGGCAGACTATTCAAAACGTTTTCCTGTCACAAAAATCAAGCCTCTGAATCTCAATCGAATCAGAGGCTTTGTACTATCTGCGCTCTTTCTCAAAGCGTAGCGGCTGCATTATTTGCGGCCTTCTTCGTTAAGCCAGCGGGCAACCTGAGGTGCGAAGTAAGTTAAGACACCGTCTGCACCGGCTCTCTTGAAGCAGAGCATGGTTTCCATGATTGTCTTTTTCTCGTCGAGCCAGTCGTTCTGGAAAGCGGCCATAAGCATGGAGTATTCGCCGCTGACCTGATAAGCGAAGGTCGGGGCCTGGAATTCCTGTTTAACGCGCCAGAGGACATCCAAGTACGGCATGCCGGGCTTGACCATGACCATATCGGCGCCTTCAGCCAGATCTAAACCGACTTCCCACAGGGCTTCGTTGGTATTGCCCGGATCCTGCTGGTAAACGGCCTTGTTGCTCTTTCCGAGGTTCGAGGCAGAACCGACAGCATCTCTGAAAGGACCGTAGTAGCAGGAGGCGTATTTAGCGGAATAGGCCATGATCTTTGTGTAGATCAGACCGTGGGCTTCGAGAGCGTCACGGATGATGCCGATACGACCGTCCATCATGTCGGAAGGCGCAACGATGTCTGCTCCGGCCTGAGCCTGAGCAAGCATCTGCTTCACAAGCATTTCGATGGTTTCGTCGTTAAGGATGAAGCCGGTTTCGTCAATAAGGCCGTCCTGACCGTGTGTTGTGTAGGGATCGAGTGCGACATCGCACATCACCCCGAGTTCCGGGAAGTGTTCTTTCAAAGAACGCACCACGCGAGGGATTAAACCGTCGGGATTGGCTGCTTCTCTGCCGTCGGGTGTTTTTAAGGAAGCGTCGATAGACGGGAAGAGAGCCATGACCGGAATGCCGAGTTTGACGCATTCTTCTGCCTGCTTGAGCAGGAGGTCTAAAGAAAGACGCTCTACGCCGGGCATAGAAGGCACCTGGACGCGTTTGTTGTTGCCTTCGATGACGAACACAGGGTAGATCAGATCGTCGACGCTAACGCGGCTTTCGCGCATTAAACGGCGGGAGAAATCATCATGACGCATTCTGCGCATGCGAACGGAAGGGAATTTGCCTAATGTCTGCATTTCGATTCTACGTTTGTAAGTAAAGAAAAAGCTCTATGGATAATCATAGAGCTCAATCGTGAAACAAAAATTAAATTTTAGCTGCCTAAGGGTAAGTTCAGCCATGTACAAAGCACGTTCTGAAGTTGCTCAACGCCTTCTTTCTTAAGGCCTGAGAAAAGCTGGACGCTTACATGGTTGCCCATCGTCAGAGCTCGATCTTTAACGGCGTTTAAGACCTGACGTTTTTCCATGGTCTTGAGCTGGTCGGCTTTATTCAGCAGGAGATGAAGCTTGAGATCGGGTCTGACGGAGAGGAAATCCAATAGGAATTCGTCTGCAGGCATGAAGGGTCTTCTGGCGTCCATCACCAAAACCATACCCATCAGCTGAGGTCTTTGCTGGACGTAGCCGCCGACGAGGCCCGCCCAGTTCTTACGCGTTTCGGGAGCGGCTTTTGCATAACCGTAGCCCGGAAGGTCGACGAGGAAGCATTCGGGAATCCTTTGTCTCGGTATTTCTCCTTTAAGCGAGAGTTCGAAAAAATTCAAAAGCTGCGTTCTTCCGGGTGTCTTAGAAGAAAACGCCAAGCGGGACTGGCGGCAAAGAACGTTAATTGTTGTCGACTTTCCGGCGTTAGACCTTCCGGCGAATGCAATTTCAGGGAGTTCAGTCTCAGGCAGCCCCATAAGCTCTGAGACGGACATAACAAATCGTGCTGAATCAAAAAGGGCGCTCATAAGTGACCTCATAAATAATCTGCGTAGATTAACGCAAAGAAGACCGCTTGTCGGCCAAGCGGTCCTCTTCAATTATTTTTTACCGTCCTTATCTTTTTTAGTGAGAGTTCCGGTTACTGCCGCAGCACGGAAAACGATGCGGGGGTCGAGTTCGCCGATCTTCTTTTCGTTTTTGTCTGTGTAAGGCAGGCTGGAGAGCACAAAGCGAATAGCGTTCAAACGCGCTCTCATCTTATCGTCGCTTTCCACAACGGTCCAAGGCGCATCTACGGTATCGGTAGCAAAGAACATTTGGTTGATGTGTTTGGTGTAGTCATCCCATTTATTCAGAGAAGCCAGATCGACCGGAGAGAGTTTCCACTGTTTCAGCGGATCTCTGCGGCGCTGTCTGAAGCGGCGTTTTTGTTCTCCGCGAGTCACGTTCAGCCAGAACTTAAAGAGAATAATGTCTTCTGAGAGCAGATTGCGTTCAAAAGAAGGCACTTCTTTCATGAACGTTTCGTACTGCTCCTTTGTGCAGAAGCCCATGACCGGTTCGACGACTGCTCGGTTGTACCAGGAACGATCAAAGAAGACCATTTCACCGGCAGAGGGAAGGTGAGCGACGTAGCGCTGGAAGTACCATTGCCCTTCTTCTGTGGCCGTGGGCTTTGGAAGCGCGGCGATTCTGGCGCCTCTTGGATTCAGATGCTCGGTAAAGCGCTGGATGGTTCCGCCTTTGCCGGCTGCATCACGTCCTTCAAAAATAATGACAAGTTTTTTGCCTTTCTTTTGAATCCATGATTGCAGTTTCAGAAGTTCAATCTGCAGACTGCGAAGCTGCTTGTTGTATAGATCTCGGTTGTAACCGTTGACGTAGGGATATTCGCCTGGCTTCAAATCCTTTCTTAGGGCGTTCATGTCAGCTGTTGCAGAGATCTTTTTATCAAAACTGCAGCGGGCATGTTCAATGAGGGATTTCAGGAGTTTCTCCTGGCCTTGCCCCGTGAGACTTCCCATGACGGCATCAGCGACTTTATCGGCGGCTGTCTCGTCCGTTGTTCGGAGGAATTGTTTTAGATACTGATACGGATTTTCGTAACCGCCAAGGTCAAACTTGGAATCTTCGAGTTCTTCTGATTTTTTTTCAACGATTACGGCATTTTGACCGTCAATTTTTTGAGGCTCAGCTGCGTCTTTGTGCGTGACAGAGTGGTTCATTGTTTCCTCCCCCTCCAAAATAAACTGATCAAACCATTCTATGTAAGTTGTACGGAGATAGAAGAAAATGTTGTCAATTCAGGCACAAAAAAGGCCGCCACAAGGGCGGCCGTGAGGAAAAGCCTATTGATTACGACTTACCGAAGACCTCGTTTAACTGCTGAGTAACACGGACGAAAGTCGTGCGTTTCGTGAGTTCTTTCAGTCGACGGGCACCGACATATGTGCAGGCCGAGCGGACGCCGCCGAGGATTTCCTGAACGGTGTCTGCAACGGGACCGCGGTCTTCAAGGTAGACCGTCTTTCCTTCTGCTGCACGATATTTAGCAACTCCGCCGGAATATTTGTCCATAGCGGATTTGCTGCTCATTCCGTAGAAAGAACGGTAGACCTTTCCGTCTTTTTCGATGACCTCACCGCCGCTTTCATTGTGGCCGGCGAGCATGCCGCCGAGCATCACGAAGTCTGCGCCGCCGCCGAAGGCTTTGGCGATATCTCCCGGACGAGTGCAGCCGCCGTCGGAGCAGATGAGGCCTCCCAGACCGTGAGCTGCGTCTGCGCATTCAATGATGGCGGAGAGCTGGGGATAACCGACGCCGGTCATCTTGCGAGTGGTGCAAACCGAACCCGGGCCGATGCCGACTTTAACGATATCAGCGCCCGCCAGGATCAATTCTTCCGTCATGTCGCCGGTGACGACGTTGCCGGCCATGATGGCAAGGTGCGGGAATTCTTCTCTGATTTTGGAGACGAAATCGACGAAAATCTCCGTGTAGCCGTTGGCGACGTCGATACAGAGGTACTCGATAGCCCCTGGCGCACGTTCCATGACTGCTTTGAATTTCTTCAAATCGTTGTCCGTGATGCCCATGGAATAGAAGGCAGTGGACTTGCGTTTGAGACCATTGAAATAGGCGACATACTCGTCCTCAGAGTAATGTTTGTGGAGCGCCACGGAAAGATCGTATTTTCCCAGGGCCTCAGCCATTTCAAAGGTTCCGGTGGTGTCCATGTTGGCAGCAATGATAGGGACGCCGGAGTATTCAACTCTGCTGTTGCGCAGTGTAAAAGGTCGGATTAAATCGACATTGGAGCGGCTCGAAAGCGTTGAACGTTTCGGACGAATGAGAACGTCTTTAAAGTCAAGTTTAACTTCGTTTTCAATATGCATCGGAAAAGTCTCAGTCAGGCAGTTTTTAACGACACATTCTCCCACGGAAAGCAAGAATAAAGGCGAAGGACTAACTTAAATAGGTAAAGAAAAGCAAGCGTATTTATCAAGTTGTGAGATCTGCAGGCAAGAAGCCTCTGCACAAGACTTACTCTTTTCGTCAACTGTCCTCAGAAGGATCCCTCGGGGGCGCCTCGTAGAACAGTTGACGGAGAAAGGAAGAGTCTTCGCCTCACTTAGTTAATGTTGAGAAAGTAAGCTCTAGTGTTAGAAGCTGTACTTCAAACCTATCATACTGTAGTCGTGCGTTGTATTTTCGGACGTCATGAGCTGGGTTGGTCCTCAAGTCCGTGCGAGCTTTTGTACCATCGGCAGGTTGCGGGATGTAGACTCGTTCAGTGAACAGAAAATCGTGCACGATTACTTTTTCTTCAGCTCCGCGTTATTCTCGGCTTCCTCAGTCATTTGACCATGACGGTATCAGAAGAAAATAGGCTTCTGTCCTGAGCAGAAGCCTATGGTTAAGAGAATCGTGCTATTGATCAGTGAGGCCGTCTGAGCCAAGCTGAGTGTCGGTGACGAGAATTTCATCAGAGAAAAGTTCTTCGGCACACTGCCGCTTACGAATAAGGACAGCCGCATTCGGCCTGCCCTTGCTCCAACAGATTGACGTAAAGAACAGAATTCCACAATCGCTTATCCTCTGCCCTACTCGTGAGCTTTGTCTCCAGATAGCAGGAGATTTGAACGATTATTCCAAATACATTGACGGGCTGAAAGTACTCCCGGTATACGGTGGTTCTTCTATTGACAGTCAGATACGCAGCCTGAAACGCGGTGTACATATCATCGTGGCCACTCCCGGACGTTTATTGGACTTAATGGAGCGCAAGACCGTATCCTTGTCCACTATTCGCAACGTGGTAATGGACGAAGCGGACGAAATGCTGAATATGGGATTTACGGATAGTATCAATGCTATTCTTGCCGATGTTCCCCAAGAACGTAATACGTTGCTTTTCTCTGCAACAATGAGCCCGGAAATTGCGCGTATCTCAAAGAACTATCTGCGCAACGCTAAAGAAATCACTATCGGCCGCAAGAATGAAAGTACCAGCAACGTAAAGCACGTTGCCTATACCGTTCATGCTAAAGATAAGTATGAAGCACTGAAGCGTATCGTAGACTATTATCCGCAAATTTACGGTATCATTTTCTGCCGCACACGTAAGGAAACACAGGAAATTGCAGATAAACTGATGCAGGAAGGTTATAATGCCGACTCATTGCACGGTGAATTGTCACAGGCACAACGTGACGCCGTGATGCAGAAATTCCGTATCCGTAACCTGCAACTGCTCGTTGCTACGGACGTAGCTGCCCGCGGGCTGGACGTGGACGACCTGACACACGTCATCAATTACGGATTGCCGGATGATACGGAAAGCTATACTCACCGTAGCGGACGTACAGGACGTGCCGGCAAGACAGGTACTTCTATCGCCATTATCAACCTGCGTGAGAAAGGGAAAATGCGTGAGATTGAACGTATCATCGGCAAGAAGTTTATTCCCGGAGAAATGCCGACTGCAGCAGGAATTTGCCAGAAACAGTTACTTAAAGTAATTGACGACCTCGAGAAAGTAAAAGTAAACGAAGAGGAGATTTCTGAATTCATGCCCGATATTTACCGTAAGCTAGAATGGTTAAGTAAGGAAGACTTGATTAAACGAATGGTTTCTCACGAATTTAACCGCTTTGCCGAATATTACCGCAACCGCGCAGAAATAGAAGTACCGACCGATAGCCGTGGCGAACGTACCGGAAGAGGTGACCGAAAAGAAGGTGGTTTCGAAAAAAGAAGCCGGAAAGCTGCTCCGGGCTTCAACCGTTTATTCATTAACTTAGGCAAAACGGACAGTTTCTTCCCCAGTGACCTCATCGGCTTGCTGAATAGCAATACACGTGGACGCATTGAATTAGGACGTATCGACTTAATGCAGAACTTCTCTTTCTTTGAAGTTCCCGAAAAAGAGGCTATCAATGTCGTAAAAGCTCTAAGCCGTGCGAAATGGAACGGACGGAAAGTCGTAGTAGAAGTATCTAGTGAAGAAGGCGGAAAAGGACATGAAAACGGTTCAAGTGAACGCAAAGGCGGAAAACGATTCGGTAAAGGAGAAGATCGCACTCCACGCTACGACAATAAAGATAGAAAAACAAAAGATGCTTCTACCAAAGGTCCAAAATCCGGCAAAAAAGAAAAACCGAGTCGTGCAGAACGAGGCTATTCGGATGCTCGCGGTCCAAAAAAGAAAGACGACTGGCAGGAATTCTTTAAAGACAAAGAACCAGACTTCAGTGAAGAAGGGTGGGCACGCAGAAAACCAAAGAAATAAAAACTTTCAAAGCAAAAACCATAGAATTCCCCTTTTGAGGGAATGGTTACTTCTTAAAAAAAGTTGTACCAAAAACGTTTACATAACCTTTTATAAGGTGAGTTCAATATAAACTTAATGATTATGCTTCCCTTCCTTTGGAAAGGAAGGAGAAGCATGAGAATGAAGTTATATCAAACTCACCTTATTTTTAATTCTTTTATCAGATTTCCCGCTTTCCCGTATTTCTCGATAATAAAGAGCATATAACGCACATCCACACCGATACATCGTTGTAAATCGGGTTCAAATACAATATCACTGCTCATGGCTTCCCAATTGCCGTCAAACGCCAGACCGAGCAACTCTCCCTTACCGTTGAACATGGCACTGCCGGAGTTTCCTCCTGTTATATCATTGTTGGAGATAAAGCAGACATTCATATCTCCCTGTTCGTTGGCATACCTGCCGAAGTCGCGGGAAGATAATAAAGACAAGAGTTCCGGCTGCACGGCAAAGTCAATGTCTCCGGCATGCTCTTTTACCTTCTCAAAGATACCTTTCACTGTTGTATAATAGCCGTAAGTAGCCCCGTCGAAAGGAGAATAACCACTGACCGTCCCGAAACTGAGCCGCATGGTCGAATTGGCGTCGGGATAGAAATTACGGTCGGCATACATACGGCGCATGGCATCATTGAATAAGCGCTCTCCCTGTTCGATCTGCTCGGAAGCTTCGGAAATACTTTGGTTCATCTCATAATATTTCACAATCAGGTCAAGACTCAAAGATACGGCAGGGTCTTCAATCAGATTATACGTCGTATCCCGTTCCAGGAAGCGTTTCAAACCTTTAGGCGAGGTTATATTGGATGTTGCATACAAGGAGTCTACATAGGCTTGGATATTCCCGTTATAGAGCGTGTCGATCTTATCGTACATAGCGGGAAGATACTTCTTGTCCACTTTCGTTTGATACTCTTTCAGCATGGCGGCAAAGACTTCCTTGTCAATGGCAGTATCCAGGTTGTCATACTTTTCCAACAGCTTCTTCATACGGCTTACCACTTGCTTTTCTTCCGCCTCAAAGTCGAAGTTCAGAATTTCAAGCGCAAGCTGAACCAATTCAGGACCATTGATAAATGCTTCACCGAAATAAGCCAAGGCACGGTTTATCTCACGACGATTGCCATAATTCAGCTCCAGGGAAGAGAATAAACGAATAAGTTTCTCCCTTTCTTCGGGATGCGCCTGAATCCATTCGCGCAGTGCAGCCTCGGCAGCACGTTTCTTTTCCAGCACTTTCAGGTGTTGGATCGCTTTATTGGTTCCGATACTATTCTTCCAGTAATTAGAGCTCTCATCGTACTTTGAGGCATACTTGATACGGATGTCCGGACGACGGTCCATTTCCCGCTTCCAAATAGCCTGTTTCACTCCACGCACGTCAATCATAGCCTGATTGATGCCGTTCATCATCTCCTCGATACCATACGAAGAGAGATAACGCTCCGTACTCCCCGGATAACCGAGCGTCATACAGAAAGAGCCTTCCTTATATCCTTCCAAAGAGACAGGAGCTACATATTCGGGATGATAGGGCACATTGTCCGGAGAATAATCCGCCGGACCGTTCTGAGTGTTCGCATAGATACGGAATACGCTGAAATCGCCCGTATGACGCGGCCACATCCAGTTGTCCGTATCCCACCCGAACTTACCGACAGAGGAAGGGGGAGCAAATACCAAACGGACATCATTATAATCACGGTAAACAGACAGCCAGAACTCATTTCCCGCATAGTAGGCGTCAACAATACCCGTCAACGTGGAGTCCTTTTCCGATACTTCCATCCCGATTACATTCATCACAGAATCGACTGCCACCCGCCGCTCGGATTCCGTCTTGGCGTGTTTGGCGGCAGACAATACCCGCTTGGTCACATTTTCCGTACGAAGCAGGAAACGGACATATAACTCGGGATTCGGCAGTTCTTCTTCGAGGCTACGGGCTACAAAACCGTCTTTCAGATAATCATGTTCTACCGAAGAATGCTGCTGGATACTACTGAAACCGCAATGATGATTGGTGAACACCAACCCGTCTTCCGATACGACTACTCCCGAACAAAAGCCGCCGAAACTGACAACGGCATCCGCCAGACACGGCTTCTTCGGATTATATAATTTATTTACAGGCATCTGCAAACCAAGTTCTCTCATTACCCGGTCTGTTTGCTTATTCTTCTTAAGATTTCCCAATAGCCACATTCCCTCATCGGCAAAAGCATTCGACAAGCAAAGAGCAAGGACAATAACTGCGGTCAGTCTGAATTTCATGCTATTATTTTTAGATTCTTTATTCGGTAATCAACCTCAACTTTTTCGCCCCTACCCGGGCTTTCAGCCACTCGCTGATTTTCTCTTTCTCCGTATTCGTCGGATGTTTGGCAAACTTCATGACAGCCAGCGTCACCGTATCCGTTTTCATCGAATCTACCCGTACTTCGAGCGAGTGAGCAATGGAAAGCGTAGTGATAGAAGGATAAAGCACCTTCAGTTCCGGCACCAGTGTACGACTCATTTCATCATACGATTTATATTGTTGGAGAGTTGTCTCCAGTTGAGTTATTTTGACTTTCTGTTCCTGAAGCCGTTGTTCGCTGTTCTTGTAGAAGTCTTCCATTACCATGGCACGGATAGAAGACACATCCACCGCTTCGTTGTTCATACCCTGCAATACTATCAGCTTGGTATCTTCAAGTTTATACTCTTTCAGTTTACTGCGGGCTATGGAGATCGAAGCGTCCGGCACTTCCGAGCCGATCAGGACAACACGGACTTCCTTATGTTCATAGCTGACCTTTTTATCAAGCACTTGCGTATTCTCGAATCCCAACTGTTCGTTGATAAACCGGTTGGCCGCCGCTTCATAGAAGGTACTTTTGATAATGCCGAATGTCAGATAAACAGCCGGGCACATCGTCAGAATCACAATCAGGATGATATATTTACGCACCGTCTTTTCACGGTTTTTATCAACGAACTCTTTCCGCTGGAAATGCATCACACGCACACCGATAAAAGTTGCGAGGCTAATGAATACGGAGTTTATGAAGTAGAGGTAAAAGGCTCCCAGAAAATAGATCAGATTACCGGAAGCCAGCCCGTAACCTGCCGTACAAAGCGGCGGCATCAATGCCGTAGCGATAGCGACACCCGGAATCACGTTCCCTTTTTCTTTCGTAGAAAGAGCCACCACACCTGCCAGACCACCGAAAAGTGCGATGAATACGTCATAAATTGTCGGCGATGTGCGGGCCAGCAACTCTGACTGCGAACCGGCAATAGGCGCCAGAAGGAAGAAAATTGTCGCCGTCGTCACACTGAAAGCGGTCGTAATAAGAAAACTCTTTAAAGAACGTTTCATCAGTTCGAAGTCGTTCAAGCCGACAGAAAGCCCTACTCCCATGATAGGCCCCATCAACGGAGAAATCAACATGGCACCGATGATCACGGCGGTAGAGTTCACATTCAAGCCAAGTGACGCCATGAAAATGGCAAAGATAAGAATCCACAGGTTCGCCCCCTTGAACTCCACACCTTTACGGATAGAATCAACTGTTGCCAGTTCATTATCCTTATCCTTTCTCAAATCCAGATATTCGCCTAAAAAGGACTTTATGGCGAATTTATTACGTTCATCTGTCTTCATAAGTTATTTCTTCTTTATAAATCGATTAATAACAGGTAGCTGACTTAACGGCAAATCTTTCTTGACGATGTATGCTACAAACAACAATAAAAGCACAGTACGGAAAGCCAGACGGAGCACAAGATCAGAAATCGGCACTTGTTCGCCGATCACATACAGTACCGCAGCAAGCAGGATATAAAGTCCCAGACTTTTCAAGTCATACTGAATCGGATACTTCTTCTGTCCCATCCAATAGGACAACAGCATAATCACCCCATATCCGGCAACAGAAGCCCACGCAGAAGCAATATAACCATACACAGGCACAAACACAATGTTCATCACCACAATAATGGCACATCCTATCAGTGAGAAATAAGCCCCCCAACGTGTTTCATCCGTCAGTTTATACCAAAAGGAAAGATTGAAATAGATTCCCTTACATATTTCTGCAAGCATCACAACAGCCACTACTCCCAGCCCTTCCCAATATCCTCTTGCCACCAGATAGCGCAACAAATCCAAATAGAACATCACGGCAAGGAAAGCCAACAATGAGAAGATGAGGAAATATTTCATTGCAGCCGCATACATTTTACGATTGTCCCCTTCTCTGTCTTTTCCAAAAACAAAGGGTTCGTATGCATAACGGAAAGCCTGCGTAAACATAGCCATTACCATAGCAATCTTACTGGTAGCCGCATAAATGCCCAACTGGACCAGTCCTTCCTGACGATCCTCGAAAAGAAACGGATAAATCATCTTATCCACCGTCTGATTCAGAATACCGACCAGCCCCAGAATCAACACCGGGAAAGAATATACTATCATTCGTTTTAGCAGTGCCTTGTCCAACTTATAAGCAAAGCCTCTCAATTCAGGAATAAAGAAGAACATCTGCACTGCCGAAATAATCAGATTACTGATGAAAATATAACCTACCAGATAATCCGGATCATAAAACCAGGAAACCGTTGCCGGAAAATGAACATTCAGCCATGGACAGAGCAACAGAAAGAACAGATTCAAGCCGATTCCACCGATAATAGAAAGCAATTTAATAGCCGCAAACTTAATCGGTCTTTTCTTATAACGTAAGTAGGCGAAAGGAATGCACTGGAAAGAATCCAAAGCCACCACCATAGCCATCATCGCTATAAACTCGGGATGATTGCCATAATCCAGCAGATTGGCGATCGGTTGCAGGAACAGTAGACAGAGAAGGACGAAAATCAAGGATACCCCGCCTACTGAAAGCAAAGAGTTTGCATACACTTTCATCGGATCTTCCCCTGATTTATTGGCAAAGCGGAAGAAACCCGTTTCCATACCGAACGTGAGCAGTACGAGCATCAAAGCTGTAAATGCATAGACATTTGATACTACTCCATAGCCTCCGGAAGAAGCCGGTAAAACTGCTGTGTACAACGGTACCAGCATATAATTGAGGAATCGACCGACAATACTACTCAATCCATAAATCGCAGTATCTTTTGCTAATGATTTCAGTCCAGCCATGTTCTATTTTATCAGATTAATGATATTATAATACTACCTTCACCAAAATTGATTAAAAGTCGGTAGTATCTCCATTCTCCTCCTTCGGGAAGGAGGAGTACCCGTAGGG
>ERZ772937.2214-NODE-2214-length-12458-cov-4.299847_pt1 | contig 12458 bp, 7 predicted proteins | sample MGYA00512113_ERZ772937 | MGnify/ENA primary metagenome ERZ772937 (study PRJEB29015, sample SAMEA2737649) | human gut metagenome | biome: human gut; feature: human-associated habitat; material: faeces | place: China | collected 2012 ... | reverse complement strand
TAAACTTTAGTTAACCGCAAATGTATGAAAAAAAATCATTCATTTATTGCATTATGTCCTAAATATGCTTTAAATCTAAAACTACCTTTAGTTATGAGGATTAGTCTAGCACTACTTTTCGCAGTAGTATTACAACTTTCTGCCGAAGATGGCTATGCCCAGCGAACGCGGGTTGCCATTTCAATGAACAATGTATCTGTAGAACAGGTACTGAATAAAATAGAGGAGACGTCCGACTATGTTTTCCTTTATAATGATAAAACAATTCAGAAGAACCGTATTGTTTCTGTGAGAAACAATTCAGGTAAGATACTGGATATTCTTGATGAGGTGTTTAAAGGAACCAACATTACTTATACAGTGGTTGATAAGCAGATTATCTTGTCTACCAATAAATTGAATGTAACAGAGCAAGATCCGACTATCCAGGTAAAAGGTACAGTGAAAGATACAAAAGGAGAACCTTTGATCGGAGTGAATGTGAAAGTAAAAGGAACAACTACCGGTGCTATTACAGACTTCGACGGAAACTTTCAGATTCAAGCTAAAAAGGGAGCGGTATTGGAGATCTCTTATATTGGATATGCTTCTCAAGAGGTGAAGGTTGCAGATAATAAATCGCTTTCCATTGTGATGACGGAAGATACCAAAGTCTTGAATGAGGTTGTTGTAACGGCTTTGGGCATTAAACGAGAAACTAAGTCTTTGACATACAATGTGCAGCAGATTGGCGGAGACGAAGTGGCAAAGGCGAAAGATATGAATGTGATGAGCAGTCTTGCCGGTAAGGTAGCGGGTGTGAATATCAATGCAAGTTCATCCGGTATTGGAGGTGGTGCCCGTGTGGTAATGCGTGGTACGAAGTCTATATCCGGTAATAACAACGCTCTATATGTAGTAGATGGAGTTCCTTTGGCTAATATATCAGGTGAACAACCCGACGATCAGTATACGGGTGCCGGACAATCCGGTGACGGATTGGCTAACTTCAACGCTGATGATATAGAATCAATTTCAGTACTTAGCGGATCGGCCGCCGCTGCACTATACGGTTCGGCTGCTGCCAATGGTGTGGTACTTATCACAACGAAGAAAGGGGCTGTAGATAAAACCAGATTGACTTACAGTAATAATTCAACCTTCTATTCACCATTCCGATTGCCGGAATTCCAGAATACGTATGGTTCGGAAACTGGAGAGTGGTATAGTTGGGCATCTAAATTGTCATCTCCTACCGATTATGAAGTTAAAGATTTTTTCCAGACAGGTTATAATGTAGCAAACACTGTAAGTCTGACTACAGGGACACAAAAAAATCAAACTTATGTATCCGTAGGTGCTGTGAATGCCCGGGGTATCATTCAGAATAATGACTTGGACAGATATAATTTCTCTGTTCGTAACACGACCTCTATGCTGAATGATAAACTGACGATGGATTTAAGTTTTATGTATTCTAATGTAAAGGAACAGAATATGTTGTCGCAAGGAGAGTATGCCAATCCATTGGTTCCCGTTTATTTATTTCCGCGCGGTGATGATTTCTCGAAATATCAGTATTATGAACGATATGATGTAGACCGTAACATAAAAACACAGTTCTGGCCATTGAAAGAAAATGGATTATCCATGCAGAATCCTTACTGGATTACGAACCGGAATATGTATACCAACAAGAAAGACCGTTTTCTGGCAAGCGGTTCACTAAAATATACGATAACAGATTGGTTGAATGTTTCCGGACGCGTGAAACTGGATAAGGAAACTATCAACTCGGAAAAGAAAATGTATGCTTCCACTTTGAATGTGATTGCTGAAAACTCGGATAAAGGAGCATACGTGCAATCGAACAAGAATACCAGTCAGATATATGCGGATGCCATGTTGAATATCAATAAATATTTCTATCACGACACATGGAATCTGACAGCATCTTTAGGTGCCAGTTTATTGGATTTGGATTATAAGGAACTTAATTTTGGCGGCGGATTGCTGACCATTCCTAATCTGTTTACTTCTAACAATGCGAACGTTTCCGGTAAATTAACCTATAAAAATACGAACTATCACGACCGTACCAATTCTTTATTCGGAACATTCTCATTAGGATATAAGGGCATGGTTTATGTAGACGGTTCGTTACGTAATGACTGGATATCTGCTTTGGCAGGAACAAACCATTCTTCCATATTATATCCTTCTATCGGTGCTTCAGCGATTCTGACTAATATGTTTACAATGAAATCTAACATTCTTTCTTATGCAAAGGTTCGCCTTTCATATAGTGAGGTGGGTAATGCACCGGAAAGATTCAGGGCTATCACTACTTACGCAGTGTTGGGAGGATTGAATACCACTTCTTATTTCCCGATAAAAGACCTTAAACCGGAGAGAACTCATTCATGGGAAGGAGGATTTAATTTAGGTCTGTTTGATAATAAACTGACACTGGACGTGACAGCTTATAAGACATATACAGAGAATCAGCTCTTCAGTCCGGAAATTTCTACAACAACCGGATATTCTAAACTATATGTAAATGCAGGTAAAGTAACGAATAAAGGTATTGAGTTAGCTCTTGGCTTTAAACAGAATATAGGGCCTGTAGATTGGAAAACCACTTTACTATGGTCGCTCAACAGAAACCGCATTGACCAATTACTCCCTGAATATACAAATGAAGAGTTGGGAGTGACAGTACATCTCGACGAAATGGATGTCTATTCGTTAGGCGGTGCCAAACAACGGCTAACAGTAGGGGGCTCTATGGGAGATGTATATGTGAATACAATGAGAACTGATGAGCATGGACATATCTGGATGAATTCAATGACAGGTGCATTGGAAACGGATAAGAATAATTATGTCTATGCCGGTAATACCAATCCGAAATATACTCTTAGCTGGAGAAATGAATTTAATTGGAAAGGAATCAGTCTCGGATTTATGTTGAATGCCCGTGTAGGTGGTATCGGAGTTTCTGCCACTCAAGCTGTAATGGACTATTATGGAGTGTCTAAGACATCCGCAGAAGCGCGGGATAATGGTGGCGTGAAAGTAAACGGTCAGATGATTGATGCCCAGACATGGTATCAGACTATCGGGGCTAATGGTACAGGTTATGTAGGTTCTATGTATGTATATAGTATGACGAATGTTCGTTTGGGAGAATTGACATTGGGATATGATATTCCGATCAATAAATGGTGTAAATGGATTTCTGGATTGAATGTGTCCTTTGTAGGACGTAATTTATGGATGCTATATTGTAAGGCTCCATTTGACCCGGAATCTACCGCAAGTACAGGTACTTATAACCAGGGTATGGACTATTTCATGCAACCGAGTTTGAGATCAATGGGATTTTCTGCAAAGATTTCTTTCTAATTGGATAACCTTTAAAAAAAATAATGATGAACATACGTAAGTTTTTTAAAGTAAGGAACTACTACTTACTCCTTGGAGTAATCATGATAAATGTAGGTTGTACGAAGAATTTTCTGGAGTACAATACCAATCCTAATGAAGCAACCGATGAGATGACGGATTGGGATAATGTGAGAACTGGTTCTCTTCTTTTACAGATGGAGCAGAACGTACTGGTGGTAGCACAACCGGGACTTAATATCGGTTCGGACAGATATCAGACTGTGGAAGTGATGGGTGGAGATGGTTATGTCGGCTATTTTGGTTTTCCTGCTCCCAGTATCAATTCTGCCGGTCGTTACAATTGGGATAAAAGAAGTTGGTATGGTGATATGTTCACTACCAATTACCTGACGACTATGAATGCCTGGCGTGAAATAAGAAAAGCGATTAACAATGACGAAGATCCCCGGTTTTCTATGGCACAAATTCTGAAAGTAGCGGCAATGCATCGTGTGACAGATACCTATGGCCCTATTCCTTATTTGAATTTTGGAGTTTCAAAAGAAGTGCCTTATGATTCGCAAAAGGATGTTTATTACAGATTCTTTGAAGAATTGGATGGAGCTATCAATAACTTGGATAGTTATGCTGCATCCGGAAGTAAAGTTTTGTCATCATGGGATTGTGTGTTCAACGGTGATGTTACATCTTGGATAAAGTTTGCCAATTCACTTCGTTTGCGTCTTGCATTGCATCTTGCCTATGTGGATGAAACAAAGGCAAAAAGTGAAGCCCAACTGGCTATTGGCAATAGTTATGGATTGATGAATGTGAAGTCTGATTTAGCAGAACTTCAGCATATTACTCCGATAGCGACTTATGAAAGTCCTCTGTATATTCTGAAAGGATGGGATGATATTTGTATGGGAGCGACGCTGGATTCATACATGAATGGTTATCAGGATCCACGACTTTCTGCTTACTTCGAGGCAGGTACGGGTGGAAAATATCGGGGTATAAGAGCCGGAATGTCAAAGGACGTAAGTAAGGATAAATATATAACAGGAATCTTTGCCGAACCACAGGCAACCGCTACTTCCAATGTAGTGTGGATGCGTTCATCTGAATCATATTTCTTGTTGGCGGAATATGCTTTGCGTTGGGGAACGAATGCCGATGCTAAAAAGTATTATGAAGATGGAATAAGAATGTCTTTTGATGAACATGGTGCATCAGGAGCTGACGCGTATCTGACAAGAACTGCGGCGGGTGGATATGTGCCTGCCAATTATGAGGATCCCGTGACATCATCTCATTCCATGGATGCTTTGGGGACTGTTTCTATCGCTTGGGATGAATCGGGAGATTTTAAAACAAATCTGGAACAAATCATTACTCAAAAGTACATTGCTCTTTATCCGGTGGGACAAGAGGCATGGACAGAGTTCCGCCGTACCGGTTACCCGAAAGTATTTCCGGTTGTTGTGAACGAAAGTTCCGGAGGTTCTGTAGACACAAATATACAAATCCGCAGATTACCTTATCCGGAATCGGAATATAATACGAATAGAACAGAGTTGGATAAAGGCATCACACTTTTAGGTGGCGTAGATAACCCGGGTGTCAGATTGTGGTGGGATGTGCCTAATAAATAATTGGTTACTTAAATAATGCAGAATATGAAAAGAAATTATGTATATTTTTTGTTCACCTATCTCTTGACATTTGTTGTGAGTGGTTGTGATACGGATATTGAACCGGAAGTTATACAGGCGGCTAATACTTATAATGAAGAATATTATCAGAACCTGCGTGAATATAAGAAAACAGATCATGCTATTTGTTTCGGCTGGTATGCCGGTTATACTTCAGAAGCATCTCCTTCGCAGGGACTTCATTTCACTGGTTTACCGGATAGTCTGGACATCGTCAGTCTGTGGTCAGGTATTCCTTCCAACAATCCGGCTTATGTAGAAACGAGTTATTATAACGAGCGTTATTTGCCGACTGCTTATGAGGAAATGAATTATATCCGTACAGTAAAGGGGACTCGCGTTGTGATGTGTACGATTTGCCGTATTGGAAGTACGGAGTTTCCTAAAACCGACGCAGGTATCGAGGCTTATGCTTTACATCTTGTGAGATGTGTGTTGCGTAACGATCTGGATGGTTTGGACTTGGACTACGAACCGGAAGGCGACTGGTTGCAAAATGATAACTTTACAAAGTTTATAAAGGTATTGGGAAATTATTTCGGTCCTCAATCGGGTACAGGCAAATTATTAATTGTTGACTTCTATAATCAGCTGCCTCCTAAGGAAACAGAACCTTATGTCGATTATTTTGTACGACAATGTTACACCACCGGTAGTGCTCAAAGTTTGCAATCTAAATTTGACCAGCTTAGCAGCTGGTGTCCTCCTGAAAAATTCGTTGCTACGGAACAAATGGGATGGTACTGGCAGAATGGTGGAGTCGAATTTACGGAAGCCGATGGAAATAAAGTAGATTCATGGGGCAATCCAATCTATTCTGTAATAGGTATGGCACGCTGGAATCCTACACAAGGACGAAAAGGCGGATTCGGCGGATATTATTTTGAATATGAATACAATACCACTCGTCCTGCTAATCAGGCTATAGGTGATAAAGAGAAAGCCGCTATTCCTTATTATAGCCTTCGACGTGGTATTCAGGAACAAAATCCTGCCGGAAAGCCTGTACAACAGTCTACTAAACAAGAAACGGAAGAAGAAAATGGATGAATTTTAAATTTGTATGCAAGGTATGAAAACATTGAATAATATAAAAAAGATATGGGGAGCTGCTTTGATAGGAATAGCTTCTTTTATGCTGCAGGGATGCCAGGAAGCCGCTCAAAAAGGTGACGGGTTGTTAATGACCGGAACATCTTCGGATAGATTGGTAAAGTTTGCCATTGATGGATTTCCATCTGCGTATGCTGTTTCTGTGACTTCAACTTCTCGCGTTGAATCGGATATTCAGGTGAATCTGGCTGTTGATGCAAGTCTGGTTGATACTTATAATGAGGAAATGGGAACCAATTATTATCCCATTCCGGATAAATCATATACGTTTGAAAATCCGGAGGTTACGATTTCAGCAGGACAGGCAATTTCTTCTGCTGCCTCTCTTTCAATTGCCGATGATTCGGAATTTGTTCCGGGACGTGTTTATTTGATACCGGTTACCATAAAAAGTGCGACGGGAGATTTGGATATTATAGAAGCAGGGCGTACTATTTTCCTGAAAGTATCTCGAACATTGCGTTTCCATGCTCCGTATGTAGGACAGGCTTCTATGGCTTATCAGTTTTTACTTCCAGAGCCTATTCCTTCATTGCCTACTTATACATGGGAAGTGAAGATTTACGCTACTCAATTTCGTTCTTCCGGAGCTTCCGGTACTACCCGTGTTTGCTCATTTGGAGGTAGTGAAGCGTCTGTAGAAGGGGGAGCGATTGATGATGGAGGCTTTAAATGTGACCAGAACCTGCTTCGTTTTGGTGAAGGAACGGATGAGCCGAACCAGTTGCATGTAACAACTAAACAGGGTAAAATGTTATCGAATACTCGCTTTGCTTTAAATACCTGGTATGCTGTTGCCTTGGTAAATGACGGCAGTACGTTGACATTGTATATTAATGGAGAGAAAGATAACTCAATGACAGTTGCTCCGTATGAATATGCGCTTTATGGAGTACAGATCGGTATGCCTTCAAAAGGTTATCAATCTTCACAATTGTTTTATGGTCGTTTGAGTGAGATGCGTCTTTGGACTCGTCCTTTGTCTGCTCGTGAAATTAAAGCAAATGTATGTGGGGTAGACCCTTCTACCAATGGGCTTGTGTCTTATTGGAGAATGAATGAAGGAGAAGGAACTACTTTCTATGATTTATCTCCGTCAAAGCGTGATATCAGTTATAAGAATGGAATCACGATTGACTGGACTTATGATGATACGAATAAATGTCTTGAATAAGGTAATAATAAATGAATAGACTGTATGATAATGAAAAACAATATAAATAGATTAACTCTCCTTTTGCTTGTTTTATTGGGAGGAGTAGGATTCACATCCTGTTCGGATGATGACAATGATTTTATTGAATTGCCGACAATAGAGATGCCACAGTCGGAAGCAGGACCTGTTTCTATTGATTATAGGGAGATACTGGATGCAGGAAGCTATGTTTATGATTATACTATCAAACTGGATAAACCTGCTGCTACTACTTTATTGTGTGACATTGCCGTGGACGAAAGTATGGTAGAGGCTTATAACGCTGCAAATAACACGTCTTATAAGATGATGCCCGCTTTTGTCTATGAGTTGCAAGCTAAAAATGCGATAGTGAAGGCAGGACAGCAAGAATCCAATTCCTTATCAGTTAAGTTTTCATCATTGTTCGGTTTGGTGGAAGGTGAAGAATATTTGCTTCCTATTGTTGCAACAATAGATGAAACGTGTGTAGGACAATTTGTAACGGACACTCGTTCTGTTTCTTATTTTACGATTAGCATTGATGGGGAATTGGATTATATACCGGGATTGAATATGAGTTCTTATTCAACGGATATGTATCGTACGTTAAGTTTCGCAAATGATGAAGTAGTTACGATTGAAGATAATACACATACGTTTGAAATGCTTGTATATCCATATAGTTGGCACAGTGGAACTAATTATATAGGTACATGGCGTGGTAAAGATACCAACAATAATAATGAGGTTTTTAGTGGTTGTGAACTACGTGTGACCGGTGCAACGGGAGCGTCTAATATTGGTAATCGTCAATGTGACTTGACATTGGCTAATCAAAATATAACGTTGCCGGCTAATCAATGGGTAAGGTTGACTATTACTTGTGACGGAACAAAAACGGGCCAGAATATTGAGATTGCTTATCGTTTATATATTAACGGTGAGGAAGTTGCTTCTGCAAAACCTACTAAACGTTGGGGACCATCCTCTTCTCAAAGATTCAAGGTGGGATATACGTTGACTGGTATTCAGTTTGGTAATACAAGTTCAAGTATGTATTTTGATGGTCTGATTTCTGATATTCGTATGTGGAAGAAGTGTCTGACGGCGGAAGAAGTAAAAGCTAACTTGCGTACAATAGCTTCTCCATCTTCGTCGGACTTATATGGCTATTGGAAATTGGATGAAGGAGAAGGAAATACATTGAAGGACAGTTCGGGCAATGGGCGTGATTTAACTTTCCCTGCTTCGGCAAATATCATTTGGAATGCAGAATTCAATGATTTGCCTCAAGATAATTAAAATGTGATTTTATATTGGGAGTTATTGTGTTTTTACGTAACTCCCAATATTAACTTAAAGAAATGATGATGAAACGTTTTATGTCAGCTTTGATCGTTTTACTGTGCTCTATTGTTGGCGTATGTGCTCAACAACAGGGAAAAACTGTATTACGTTTTGATACTACTACTTGGAATTTTGGTAATATTCAGGAAGTAGAAGGCAAAGTGAGTCATACTTTTCATTTTACTAATATACATACTTCTCCTGTTGTGATTGAAGAAGTGATTTCAACTTGTGGGTGTGCCATTCCTGTTTATAGTAAACAACCTGTAAAACCAGGGCATACAGGCACTATTACCGTAACTTTCGATCCTAAAGGGCGAACAAACTTTTTCTCTAAGAGTATAAGGGTTGTTTCTAATTCAGGGCAAAGTGTCAATACTCTTTGGGTAAAAGGCACGATAAATACAATGAATCGTATAGAGGATGAATATCCTTATTCTTTATCATCAGATATTCTGGCAGACCGAATGACTCTATCTTATGATTTGTTACAGCATAATGGGAGGCCAAAACAATTGGAAATTAGAATCTATAACCGATCGGATAAAATGGTCAGGTTGTCATACTCGCTGTTGGATAAGAGTGGGTGTTTGTCGATATCTATGCCATCATCTCTTCAAGGTCGATCTTGTGCGACTATAAAAATAACAGCTTCTCCTTTAAAAGGCTTTTACGGTACATTTAAAGATAAGATTATTATTAGTGCCAATTCCGTACACAGTTCTTCTATACAAATCTTTGGTACAGTGATTGATGATATGAGAAAAGTAAGCACGGCAACTGCTCCCCGAATGAAGTGTTCACAATCTTATTTTAATTTGGGGAATATCTCATTAAAAAAGCATATTCAGAGAAAAGTAAAAGTTACTAATGAAGGGGCGAATCCTCTTATTATCCGCAAAATAGAATGTCCAGAATTTGTTTCTACTAATATCCGGGGTGAAAAGGTTTTGAAGCAAAATGAGTGTCTGGAGGTTCTGTTTGAATTAAATGTATCATCTTCAAACCATCTATTGGATGCAAAGGTCAAGTTGATAACAAATGATGCTCATCAGCCTGTACATACAGTTATATTTGAAGGGGAAATGGGTAAGTAGGGTTGAATATCTCTATTTGAAAGATTAGAAGAAATACACTATAAATTAATTGAGTCATTTTACTGTATATAACATTATGATAAAACGATTGTATATTTTGGTGATAGTACAGATGGTATGTACTTTGGGGTTTACTCAATCTCCTCCCTCGTTACCTGCTTACAAAGATCCCAGTTTTTCAATAGATGTAAGACTTTCAGACTTACTTTCCCGCATGACTCTGGAAGAAAAGGTCGGTCAGTTACTTTGTCCTTTAGGTTGGGAAATGTATGAAATCCATGGTAGTGAGGTTCATCCTTCTGGAAAGTTCAAGCAATTGATTAAAGAAAGGAATGTTGGAATGCTTTGGGCGACTTATCGTGCAGACCCGTGGACAAAAAAAACTCTGGCAAATGGACTTAATCCCGAGATGGCAGCAAAAGCAGGGAATGCATTGCAAAAATATGTGATGGAGAATACTCGTTTGGGAATTCCGATGTTTTTAGCAGAAGAAGCCCCTCATGGGCACATGGCAATTGGTGCTACAGTTTTTCCTACGGGTATCGGAATGGCGGCTACTTGGTCACCGGAATTAGTAAAAGAAGTTGGTCAAGTTATCGCTAAAGAAATTCGTTCCCAAGGTGGGCATATTAGTTACGGTCCCGTACTTGATCTGACCCGTGATCCCCGTTGGTCCCGCGTGGAAGAAACATTTGGGGAAGATCCGGTATTAAGCGGGACTTTAGGGGCGTCTATGGTTGACGGTTTAGGTGGAGGTAATCTATCACAAAAATACGCTACCATAGCTACCTTGAAACATTTTCTGGCATACGCTGTGCCGGAGGGTGGACAGAATGGTAATTATGCTTCAGTGGGTATTCGTGATTTGCATCAGAATTTTCTTCCTCCTTTTCGTAAGGCAATAGATGCAGGGGCATTGTCTGTAATGACTTCATACAATTCGATAGATGGGATACCTTGTACGTCGAACCATTATTTGCTGACTCAACTCTTGCGTAATGAATGGAAGTTTCGCGGCTTTGTAGTTTCCGATTTATATAGTATTGAAGGGATTCACGAAAGCCACTTTGTTGCTCCAACCAAAGAGAATGCAGCCATACAATCTGTAACGGCTGGTGTTGATGTTGACTTGGGTGGGGATGCTTATACCAACCTTTGTCATGCGGTTCAATCCGGACAAATGGATAAGACTGTGATTGATACGGCTGTCTGCCGGGTGTTACGGATGAAGTTTGAGATGGGCTTGTTTGAGCATCCTTATGTGGATCCGAAAATTGCTGCTAAAACAGTACGCCGTAAAGAACATATCGAACTGGCACGTAAAATCGCACAGTCTTCCATAACACTTCTCAAAAATGAGAATTCAATTCTTCCTTTAAGCAAGACGATAAATAAGGTGGCGGTAATTGGCCCTAATGCTGACAATCGATATAATATGTTAGGGGACTATACAGCTCCTCAGGAAGATAGTAATGTGAAAACAGTTCTTGATGGAATTCTAACAAAATTATCTCCTTTTCGTGTGGAATATGTACGAGGCTGTGCTATTCGTGATACTACAGTGAATGAGATAGAACAGGCAATTGAAGCTGCCCGTCGCTCTGAAGTTGTAATTGTGGTTGTGGGTGGTTCCAGTGCCCGTGATTTTAAAACGAGCTATAAAGAAACAGGTGCGGCTGTAGCTGAAGAGGGTAGTGTAAGTGATATGGAGTGTGGAGAAGGATTTGACCGTGCCAGTTTATCCTTACTTGGTAGACAACAAGAACTATTGGAATCTTTGCAAAAGACAGGTAAGCCTTTGATTGTCGTTTATATTGAAGGTCGTCCTTTAGAAAAGAATTGGGCTTCGGAATATGCTGATGCACTACTGACTGCTTACTATCCGGGGCAGGAGGGTGGAAATGCCATAGCGGATGTTCTCTTTGGAGATTATAATCCTTCTGGACGTTTGCCAATCTCCGTTCCGCGTTCTGTAGGTCAGATTCCGGTTTATTATAATAAGAAAGCTCCTCGAAATCATGATTATGTGGAAGTGTCATCTTCTCCGTTATATAGCTTTGGTTATGGGATGAGTTATACCACTTTTGAATATTCTGATTTGCAGGTAGTGCAGAAATCTGCTCGTTGTTTTGAAGTCTCATTTAAAGTAAAGAATACAGGGAAGTATGATGGCGAAGAAGTATCACAACTTTATATGAGAGATGAATATGCATCAGTTGTTCAGCCGATGAAACAGTTGAAACATTTTGAACGTTTCCATTTGAAAAAAGGAGAAGAGAAAAAAGTTACTTTTGTTTTGACAGAGGAGGACTTTTTCTTGGTTAACTATACTTTGAAGAAAGTAGTAGAGTCTGGAAATTTCCATCTTATGATTGGTGCTGCTTCTAATGATATTAGGTTGCAGAATGTTATTTTAGTGGAGTAATTTTTATTAATATCTATATTAAGAGATTTCCTGTTTCGTTTTCTCTTAATAAAAAAGAGAGAATATTCCTTTTGCGGAAATATCCTCTCTTTCTCACTTAAAAACCTAAACCTTTTATCTTAATTATTTGCTATTATAAGCCGTTAACATCCAAACCAATTTTTCCTGTTCTTTCAGATAATCGCTCATCATCGAAACGGTTACTTCATCTCCGG
>ERZ772937.2209-NODE-2209-length-12483-cov-2.676537_pt1 | contig 12483 bp, 5 predicted proteins | sample MGYA00512113_ERZ772937 | MGnify/ENA primary metagenome ERZ772937 (study PRJEB29015, sample SAMEA2737649) | human gut metagenome | biome: human gut; feature: human-associated habitat; material: faeces | place: China | collected 2012 ... | reverse complement strand
TCTCGTGATCTCGGATACAAGTAACCGAGAATTCCCGCCCTACTTCTTAAATATGGCAGGATCCGGTACAAAGAAAACAGAGTCCGTTTCCTATTACAGGTTACAAACTCTGTTTTCATTAACAATTGGATCCGAAAACCGCTTTAACGTCCATCAATGATGCTGAAATCTGGATTTTCTGATTCAAAATCACTCAGTATATCCATTGCATCATCTGTGTAGCGTCCAAAGTTTTTGATTCCTTCGTCAAACTGATCACCGATGTCGCCAGAAATATCGATACCGTCTGTCTGTGTACGATATGGTTCAATACGTTCAAGAGCTTCTGCCATCAACATATAATCACCATTCAACAACAGAACCTGTGGCATATTCTTGGTCTGTTTACATTTATCAACAATGATCTGCAACTCATCGTTTCTATTGTTGACCTGCATCAATCCAGAAATGGTAACAACCTGATTGTTTTGGATAACACCCTTGCAGCAGTTTTTGTCTGAATCGTAATTAGACGGGAATACAACACAAGGAATAGTTTCTCCGTATTTATCGATCAAATCGAACACACACATCTTTTCCATCTTTTTGGTTTCGATCTCTTTAAATTTCGAAACGATACCAGTGACTTTGTCTTCGTCTCGTTTTGCATTACCCGGGTCACGTTCTTCGTATACCTCTTTTACATGGTTAACGGTATAATCATCGCTGATTTCATAGTCATCCAAAGGTGATAACGAAGCCCAGGTTCCGAGATATTTGATCTCATACATAACCTTGTCAGCATTTGGTGTCGGATATGTTTCACTAAATACAACGTTACTTAATGCTGTCTGAGCACTTTCGTATTTTGTGGTCCAATCTTGTACCTTTTTCTGCTGAGATGCAGCTTCTTTTTCTGTCGTTACTGTCATGGAAGCAATTTCATCCAGTTTTGCTCTACAGCTTAATACTGCGCTGCGAGCTTCTGTGTATTCGTCTACATACTGGCATAACTCTTCACGACTATCAGAGAAACAATCCATAGCACCGGATAAACAGAGTGCGTCATATTCGTTTGATTTTAACTGAACCCGATTAAGGAAATCATTCAAAGTTGTAAACGGACCGTTCTGGGTTTTCTCATCAGCAATCACATCACCTGCACTCTTAAGTCCGGTGATACAGGAAAGTCCGAATCGAATCGTACCATTACCACGAACAGAATATGGAGCTGGAACATCATCTGTCGCCGGATCGCATACCATAAAATTCGAATCCGACTTATTAAGATCAGGAGGTAAGATATCGATTGTGGTAATTTATCACGGAATTCAGTAATCGCACTGCAAAGGTACTCTTCCGGATAGTAATACTTCAGATATGCAGTCATATAAGACACAACAGAATATGCTGCTGCATGGGATTTATTGAATCCATATTTTGCGAATGGAGTTAACTGTTCCCAAATCTTTGCAGCAACTTCTTCTGTGTACCCACGTTCGAGGGCTCCTTTTACAAAGTCAGGGAACATTTTTTCAAGGTCTTTTGTCTGCTTCTTACTCATGGCACGACGAACATTATCGGCTTTACCAAGACTGAATCCACCGATTTCCCTTGTAATCGCCATGACTTGTTCCTGGTAAACTGGGTATCCGTAAGTTTCATTCAAGATACTGTCTAAAGCTGGAGCCATCTGTACGAATGATGATGGCGTTCCGTTGAATTTTGCATCGATGATATCTGGAATGAAATCCATTGGACCTGGTCTATAAACTGCGACTGCCAAGATTAAGTCTTCGAATGTAGTCGGTTTTAAACTTCTAAGCATTCCTTTCATACCATCTGACTCATACTGGAATACAAAGTTTGTGAAACCATCTGCAAACATTTTGATAACGGCTGGGTCATCGAATTTCAACGAATACATATCAAGATGAACGCCATATTTCTTCTCAACACGCATGCAGCAGTCTCTGATTACGTTGATGTTTCGAAGACCAAGGAAGTCAAATTTAATGAAACCAAGATCAGATTCGGCAGCCAGCATATCTGCCTGGATTGCTGGTTTCTGTGTTGGGTCATCTTTGTCTGTTGGTGCAATCAGTGGGATAAAATCAGCAATCTTATGATCCATGATTGCAATAATTCCGCCTGCGTGCTGGCTGTTTCCTGTCATTAAGCCTTCCATACGTTCTGCCATATGGAAAATATTTAAAGCATCCGGATCATTCGCAAACTCACTCTGGATAACGGAATCGATTTCCGATAATGAGTTTGCGGATCTTGCATACGCTTTTAACTGGGTTTCAATAGAATCGTATGCTTTTGTGTTAAAACCTTTTTTAAAGGCGTATAATTTTGTTGCGTTAATAACTGCCTGTAAAGGACCCATCGTTGTTTTCGTCATAATTCCGGCAACACGATCGGCGCCATACAGTTTTGTCACGTGATCGATTGCAAATTCACGCGCAATTTTTCCGAGGTCAGTGTCAATATCTGTTTACTTATTGAATTGTATATACAATTATCAAATATTTTGTATATATTTCAATCCTTCTAATAGTTTCCTATTAGCCTAGACTATATCTTCGTAACAATTACAGTTACGTCAAAGCACTTCCACCGGCAACTCATCTTCCGATGTACTCCCACTACGGGATAGTCGTTACACTTTACTGCTCCCTCTTGACAACATAACCATGTGTTTTCTTATTATGTAAAACATCATACGATATCTCACGAGAAGATATCGAAATACCAAGTTCTTCGCTGAAATATTTTGATAGTTCAACATATGATTTAAAACTTTTTGAGAAACGCTCTTGTCCATTAATATCAATATAATATAAGCGAACTTCTCCATGTTTTCTCGTTTCTGTGCGCGACTTATATTTACATCGTGTTTGCTTTCCATCATACTCGATTCGAAACTCACCGCATCGTAAATATTTATCGAGTGAACTAAAACTTATTCCAAATTTCTTATTCGCATACCGGGCTGCTTTTGCAATCCCTTCAAACTCACCGATAAGTTCATCATTCCGATATAATTTCGCTACACGATAATTTCTAGTCGGTCCCATTGTTGAGTAACTATCGTTAAGATTTTCTTTTCTCGTGCACCATTCCAGATTTGTATAATAACAATTCTGTTTGTTCTTATCTTTATGGTTAACTTCAGGAAGATTATCTGGATTCGAAACAAACGCTTTTGCAACAAGTCTATGTAATAATGCTCTTTTCCGGATTCCATCTATTGTTATTGAAACTAATAGATAATTCCCTCGGCTATCAAGAGATGATTTTAATAACTTAAATTCGCCTTTTCGTGTACTATATACTTTTCCACTCTCGCTTACATAATATCCTTCTGCATCCGGAATCGGTCTTACTTCCTCACCATCATAGTAAAAACTTGGTTTGTAAATATCTTTTGGTACATCATTTGCGTATGTTATGTTATTCAATTGTTTATTCTCCTTAGTTTGAAATTAAGGAGCATATGTAGTTTAAATAGTAATCTATTCACTATCAGAACAGTCTTAGCACGGTATTGTCAGCTAACTGTATCCTATGCTCGTTCACACTAAATATGTGCATCCGTGTAACATAGAAACAGTCCTTAGATTCTCTTACGAAGCGGCTTCGTCTACAGTTTTACTGTCTGTAATCTTTTACAGAGTCACATCTCGTTGTAACGCTTGGTGACCAGTCTTATTCAACTTCTACCGTTAGCAGGTGTGTATGTTTTATACATACACAAGGAATTTTCTTTTCCTTCTGATTAGCAGTAACTAATCAGACCTACACCTCTGAGTAATAGAGTCCACAATGAATGCCCGATCTGTTGACACATTTTAGGCATGGATGCTCTTTCTGGATTCAAGAATCGTTCAAAGAGCAGGTTGTACTTGATTGGATCCAACTCTGTGATACCACTCATGTAGCATACAATGGATCCTGCACCAGAACCTCGTCCTGGTCCGATATTCATATATTCATCCAGGTTCTTGCAGACACAGATAACGTCCGCAATAAACAGGAAATACGAAGAGAATCCCATTTCTGAGATAACGCTCATTTCGTAATCGAATCGTTTTTGTAGATCGTCATTCCATTCATCTCCATATCGTCCATGAATGCCGCCGCGCTTAAATTCGATATCTAACGTTGCGGTTCCGTCCAATGTGGTTACGCCTTTTGTGGAACCGGTAAGTGCTAACTCTCGCAAATGTTTGTCAGCATCTACGAACTCTGGATAATGCTGGTTCTTTAAAACGTCAGCATTGATTGCATCTACACGTTCCTGTTCTTTTGCAACTAATTCATTGTATTCCTCGTCTGTCATTCCGTCTGTGCGTTCGATCTTCTGTGGCTTCACTTTCTTTGTACGCGGAAGTTCGAGGTTACATTTCTCGCAAACAACATCAATGTTAGCCATTGCTCTGTTCACAACTTCTTCCGGAAAGACCTGAAGCAATGATGCAGCCAGTTCGTCTCCTGTTTTGTAATACAGTTCGGTGTCACCTTTCTGCATCGGCTGGTATTCTCCTTTTCCGAGACGGTTCATGTTGCGTACCCACTCGAGCAACTGAGCATCTTCTTTTCGAGCCATGTGATTATCGTTGGTTGCCAGAAGTTCGACGCCTAACTCATCACATACTTTGACGATCTGGTTAAAATACACAGCTTCTTCCGGGATACCATGGTTCTGGATCTCACCATAGAAGTCCTCTTTTCCGAAAATATCAATGTAACGCTTTGCTACCTGTTTTGCGTTATCTAAAAGTTCGTCTTCGGATTTCATATGCATACGAAGAATGTTGATACGTTCCAGGTTTTCATCAATCTTCGCCAGCTTATCTTTGTGTTTCTGATAGATCTCGTTGTATGGTTTTCTGGCTGCCTGTAGCTGTTTCTTCTGTTCTTTCAGATCCGCAGTGTCTTTCTTTGCCTGTTCGCTTTCGAATACTTCGATATCCAAAGACTGCTGCAATGCTTCTTTCTTCTTTTCATCCGTTTCCTTTTTGATCATCCGCTTTGTGGCGACGAAGCTTTTAGTTGCTTTTGGTTTTAATTCCTCAATTTTTCCTGCAACCTCTGCGATCTGTTTGTCAAAATCATGAACACGAGCGATCGCATCATTCAGTTCATCCGGAAGCTTATTTCTGCTGTTTTCAACACGTCTCTCAATCTTCCCGATCTCTTTTGTGATCTTGTCATTGTAAGATAATGGGATTGCTAAAACGCCACCGATACAGGCAGTTGAGCAAACGACATGTCCGTATCCATCTGTTCCTGGTCCGAAATGTTTTGCAAGCATCTCTTCGGTTCCTACTGGGTAACCTTTTTCGTCGACGTTTTTATTGCATTCCGAGATATAGCGGCTCATAGCCTGGAATCCCTGATAGTCCTTACAAAGTAGAATCAAATGCTGTCTGATAAATTTGTCTTTCAGTGAGTCGAACCCGATATTTCCGGATACACTCTCTGTGTTTGCTGATTCTGATCCGGAGTCTGCTACAATCTCAGAAAAGAATCCTTTTGGTGTCTTTACATATGTTTCAACACCAAGAATCGGCTTGATATGCTGTCCGTCCGGCAGATGTTTGTGTGCGGCTTCTTTTCCAATACAATACAGATAGAAGTCAATCAGGTTCGCACAGTTTCCATGATCCGTTAACGCAATTGCTGTAGCGCCTTTTTCGATCGCCACATTTACGTAATCGAATATGGTCTGCACGCCATCGTAACCGCTCGGATAGTAATCCGAATGCGCATGCAGCGCGTTGTTCGAGTATGTCATAATAACACCTTTTTAGCATGCCGATTGAATGATTACGTTTCATCCGGTTACAAAAACGTAATATAATCGGTCTTGCTGCTACCTTTCTCTATTTCTTTGCCAGTGTTTTTGTTACGTCCTAAATATGTTCCGAACGCTTGCAGACAAATTAAGATTCCACACTGGTTTTCTTAGGTCTAGTACTATATCTAAGCAGTCTGCAGACGAAAGAAGGCTCACTTTCCTGTTTCCTCGTCAGGTATAAACAAAGATTTTTGCACACAAAGAAAGAGCCACCATTTTCGGTGACTCTTCTTTTCGTTTACAACATTTAGGGAAACAACTCGCCGCAGACTAATGTCTGAAAAGCGTTTATGAAGTTTTCCCTGTCTTCTCCGGTCATGTCGATCGGTTTTACACCTTCGAGACCAGCAATTACTGTCGCTTCTTTGATAGACATATCGTAGATCTCTTTCATTTTCGACATTGCGATCGGTCTCACCATAGCTCTGTTTCCGGCAAGAATACAATCATCGATTCCTTTACCAGCTTCCATTCGCCATACCATCTGATACATATCAATTCCAGGTTTCTCTTCATCCAGATATTGAGCTAAACTCATAAGTGCTTTGAATACGGAAGGATTTTCAACCATATCGGCATCATAAAAGATGTATAATTTCTTAATCGGTCTTCCAATTCTGGTTTCGATTGCGTTCAGTGTCAGGTCAATTCCGTTGAAATTGTTGACACCCTGAACACTAATGCCGATACATCCCTGTTGTCTCAAGATCTCTGCTTTAAAACGACCTTCTGCAAGACACACCATGGTATCTTTTGTAATGTTGTCTGGATAAACAACATCAATTGGGGTTCCGCAAGAACAGCCTCCTCGGTTGTATCCTTTCGATCCGTCTCCGTAGTCATAACTCATGAACTTATAGCGAAGTCCATTAACATCGAGATTTTTCATCCGGATCTGCACTCCCGGGATCTTTCCATTCGCATCCCGGATCAGGATACCGATTCCGTCGAACAACATAATGCTTGGTTTCCAGGAATTTGTCAGCTTATTCTTGTGTTCGAAAAAGCCCGGTATCGAAGTCATTTCGGATGCATATTCTGGGAACCGTTTTGCAAACGCCGCACAAAAATCCGTAACCTTATTTGGGTTTGACTTTGTGTCGATGGAAAAATAATCGGCGGCAATACGTTCCGGTTCCAAAGCTCGCTTCTTCTCAAGTACTTCCCGATCTTCGTCTGTGAGTCCGAAATAATCACGCATGAATTCATATGTATCAGTCCGTACTTTCAAAACTTCATCCTGGTAAACAGGCTTTGGTTTTACATACTTCTGAAAATCATACTTTGCTTCCGTCTTCACATATTCCACATCTGACAACTTTTCGAACTCTTCCTTTGTGATCAAGTTAAAGTCGCAGGCGATCTGAAGTGCTGCTGTTTTCTCATCACAGTTGAATAAAGTCTGATAGGATGTCACATTGTTTCCGCCTTTTTGACAAGCAAAACAAAAACATAAGTTCTTTCCTACATTAACAGAAAACGAACAGAGTTTCTTTGCAACATGGAACGGACACATTGCATGCGCTCTGTTTCCGGTTGTTTTCACGAACTTGACACCATAATGGGACAACACTTTTGTCATCTCAAGCTGGTTTACATCGTGAATGATAGCTTCGATCCATTTGTCCGTATACGAAGTCTTGCTATCCTCAACCCAATCTGTAACAACTCTCATTTTCTCATCTCCATTTCTTTATATTTTCTTTGTTACACATTAAATATGTGCGGACTGCAGACATGAAAAGAAAGAAATATAACAAAGCGGAGTGTGAAGATCCCGGGCTCAGGTATTTTTAGAAATGAAATGTGGAAATGAATAGTACGAGCCCGAAAATAACAGACTCCGAAAAATGCACAAAAAGAGTGGTAACCATAATAGCTACCACTCTATTTGTTTTATTCATCGTTGTCCGTACTGATATTTTCATACGAAGGAGTGTTCAGTGTATAACCACCATCTTTATCCCACTCTTCTTTATCAACGTCAGGATCAGGACAGCTTTTGCCAGAACTACAATATGTCTTTCCAGCACCTGGAATTGGAACATCTTTTTGAAGTATAGGATCAAATCTTGTCTGTTCGTGACCTGGGCATGTGTACGTTGTGTAGTCTTCTGGATTATCTTCGTAATAATCCCATGCGGCATCTGCATTCTCTTTGCCATCAGTCCAAGCATCAACTGCGGCTTTTAATAAGTAATCAGTTCTTACGGTTGCAGATTTTGTGTCCCCGAGCTGTTTATCCAGGTCTTCGATATACGCTGCGAGATCATTAAGCTTTTTGCAGTAAGCATCGTAATCTGTCTTTTGTGGCTTTGTTTCTTGAATAGATCCGTCTTTCACTGCTTTTGTTGCGTCAATGAGGTCATCGATTGCTTGTTTACGGTCCATGGAGCTCTGATCGATAGTCTCTAATACAGGAGCTCCATTATAGATACTTGTCATTTCGTCTGCCGTTTTACCGCTTACAAGTGAATATCTAAGGTAATTATCTCTCTGATCTGCAAAACTCTTCGCGAACGTATCATTCACTTCGTCATTCATTTTATAACCGTGCAGGCTCGCATACTGTTGCCATCCTTGGAATGCAGCCTTGTAACTGCTGTATTTCTTGTAATTCTTGATAGCAGATGACGCTTCACCTTCATCGGTATACGTATATTTGTTTACGCCTGGTCCGTCAGCATCATATAATTCGAACAGGTTGAAATATATAAGCGATTCTTCCGTAGACCGGTAATGACTTACAGCCGCCATATGACAATAGGCTGTTGATGGAAGGATTCCGTACTGATCGTAATATTTGATTGCGATCGTTGTGATCTCATCCATTAATGTCGAGATATGGGCATCTGTTTGTTCGTAGATATCCGCTTCGCAAATATCTTCATGATAAAAACTGTAATCAATATCTGTCTTATCATCTGGCATATACGGACTGATCGCAAAGTCGCCTCGTTCTTTCTTCGAATCGAGCTCTTTCCACTCTTTGATCTCTTCCTCGTCATCGTGTTCCATCAATTCTTTCTCTTCAGACTCGGTCATTCCGTAAGCAGTCAAATGAACTTTTCCTTCTGTCCACTGTGCACCATGCTGTAAAACGATCAGTTCCCCGATCTTATTATCCGTCCAGCCACAGAAAGATGGAGTTGCTCCGTATACTGGGGCTACGGTAAATCCAATATATCGAATGATCTTTTTATTCAGACACCGTCTCTGTTCCATCTCGGAAACATTCATAGTTCTTACTGCTCCGGTATTCTGTCCAACTCGACCATAATACGTGAAGTTTCCGTCACCTATATACATCATTGGAATTGAATGATCCAAAGCTTCATAGAAACCGTTTGATCCGAATGTCCAGGTATTGTAGTCTGTGTCTTCGAATTCGTCTTTCCAACTTCCTTCGTCCCACACATAGAACATGATATCTCCAACCTGTAAGTTACCAAGATCATCCATGCCTTCATTAAACGCATATGGGCTTTGTAATAACGGTAAGTCGTTGATGGATTCTGTACTGTCAACCGAGGTTGAGATGCCTGAATTCGTTCTCTTGATACTATCGTCGACGACTGGTGAATACGGTGCATCAACAGTTGTGTATGTGTTATTTATCATGTCATCAAACGAATAATCCGCGCATACACCATGTTGAGCGCAAATGTATCGGATATAATCTAATGATGACGCTGATGTGAATTTCTTGCCTTTGGCCACAAAATGGATATCGCTTCCCTCTCCAGTTTTATGCCCTATTTCACCACCAATTCCTGTACCTGTATATGTATTTGGTGAGAATTCTCCGGCGGCAACGGTAGCTTGGATTGCTGTGTCATAACCATCTTCATTTCCTGTTTCCGGATTGATTGTAATATCATCCATATTGGATGCTAATAACAATGCATTCTCACCAAAGCTTCGGCTCCAGTTACGGAAGATGAATTTCTGACTTGCGTCTGTTACGGTGTCGATTGCTTCCTCATCTGAACCCTCTACATATCCGGCTGTAATTGGTCTGTAAATGATATCATAAGCCGCGACGGGATCATTTCGCGGATAAATTGACTGGATACCAGCTGTGGATCCATTACTGAATACCAAATGCTGTCCGCCAGAGTTTCCGTAAAAGATTTCTGTATGTCCTCCACTATAAGAAGAACCATTACTGTCGGTTCCTGTGAATCGACGTACAAGAATGTCTCCCTGCTGCAGGTTATTCCATCCTGGGAACCTCATATAAACAAATCCCGGAAAATGCTGGTCACTGATCAATGCTCCCGTTCCAAAGGTACCTGTTGTGGATCCATATACCTGTAAACAAGCGGAAACGTAACCGGAACAATCCGTACGTACATGATATTTCTGTCCGTTTACCTCGATCCAGATCCATCCAGACTGGTTATACTGTGACTGTGTCTGCGCGATCAGTGTCTTAACCGTCAAGCATACATTCATCCAGTTCGTAACATCTCCGTTTCCGGTTGGTATGATGGTTGCTGCCTCGTCTCCGTACACATCGGACGGTATCTTGCCTTCAAAAATACTGTATGCTAACGTTTCGTTTCTCTGGATATCAACATTGATATGGCATGCCTGCCCTTGTGTTCCATCATCATACTCAAAATAATATGGATGCTCTGAGATGATATGTGTCTGGTCATACAATTGGGCTGCCATGTCCTCAAGTTTTCGAGTACTTATCAGCGAATAATCGTATTCTAGCATTACCTGCATTGCACAGAACAGCTCCTTATAGTTCTCGTTCGAACCATTTGGATACTGGATATCGGCAGCCGCATACTGGGATGCCCTTCTGTTAAGTTCAGCTATCAAGTCGTTATGTTCGTCTTCCAATGCGTGCATAATGGCGGTTCCGTCTTGCATACTGATCGTATATGCCTGGTTCTCTTTCTGGGCAGCGGCATTTCCGTCCCAGAAGCAGCATAATATCATAATGATAAACACAACAAGGATAAAGCCGCCGACTACTGCAAGGATCGGTCCTAACACTGCGGAAATTGCCTGGATCATCTGATTGAGGGCTGCAAAGATCTTCGAAAAGATCGTCTTCTGCCATGCATTCCTGATCGCGTTTCTGATGTTTTTCATCAACAGTTTCACAGGATCGAACAGCTTATTCTTTACTGTTTTCACTGGTTTCGGCGCAATTTTCTCGAAACCTTTGTTGAACCACTCTTTGTAGAGTGTCTTTAATTCGGATTTCGCTCCTTTTCCAACTCCACGATTGCGGTTTATAATCTCCCGGCGCTGCTCAAACAGTTTGCTTACATGAGTTTTGCTATCAATCATGCCACCAAGCTTTGACTGTTTGAAGCCTTCGATCATGAAGTGGCTCATGTGGCTGGTCACGAAGTTCTGTAAATCCCTTGTGATCGTTCCAAATGTCTTATGCTTAATTTTAAGACCAAGTTGTCCTCCTGGTGTTCCGCCGACTTCAAGTGTCTTCATCGCAAGCTGAGCCGAAAGTTTAAACCCATTTCCTGCCTTCATCTGATTTCTAAACGTAATCGCTCTTGAAACCACAACACCAGCATTCCATATGGTGTCCACAATTGAATGTACTGCAATCTTGCTTCCAGTCATTGCCACCTGTTTGCAGGTTTCTGCCAGATGGATTCCTCGCATCGTCTCACTGTTCTCTAATGGAGCGGAACCAAGACGAAGCATCTGTCTGCTCAGGCGCCGAGGAGTTGCGTCAAGACGTTTTGCGAACTTATTCTGACGGGCGCCGAGAAAGGACAGGATGCCGTTGTCTTTCATGTTCTTGCGGCTCTTGTTTAATCTATCGAGAGTTCTACCTCTTTCTCTATCAGATAATACCTTCGTCCCTTTCATATCATTTTTTAGTTTCCGACGCATCATGAAGTTCTCATGTACTGAAGTCCGGAATGCTTCGTAGTTGACGTGTTTCATTTCACCAACACCACGCTGATGCTTTACTGTTACAATTCCACTACCATCACTCTGAAATTGAATTGTGGCGATTGTGTTTTTTGCTGATGGGACACGCTTTCCGTCCTGGTACTTCATACGCTGTATGGTTTCAGCATTGACCGTGTACTGTTCATCCATATTGGCGTTGATTTCTTTTCTCACAGTACCAAAAGTATCTGGTTGATCTCCGTAGCTTCGTGCTGCCATACCCATCTTGTTGAAAGTAGCAGTTCTGTCATTGCCGAGATTATGTTTTTCTACATACTTATCTGCAGCGTTTTGATAAAACTGAATCTGGTGTCTCATATGAGATGTCATCGCCGCAGCCACAAGAGGTGTCGCTACACGTTCCGTATTTCGAAGTACTTTTTTTGTATCTCGGTCTGTCGCTGTATTACTACCCTGACGCTGTACCTGCTTTTTCGTATTCTCAGCAGTGCTATCCAAACGTTTCCCTAATGTTTCGGTTATCGCTTGAGAACGGCTGATATTATTTGAAATTAGTTTTCCTTTTGAACTACCGATAATCATATTTCTGCATATCCTTTCTTCGGAGTTTAGTTTCCGAAATGTGTTTTGTTTGAAATTATTCGTTGTACTAAATATGTTCCTACACATTGCAAACTAATAAGCAGAAATATGGAGTATTGTGACGAGTTTCTAAGTTTTTGAGCCTT
>ERZ772937.2188-NODE-2188-length-12629-cov-3.588118_pt1 | contig 12629 bp, 9 predicted proteins | sample MGYA00512113_ERZ772937 | MGnify/ENA primary metagenome ERZ772937 (study PRJEB29015, sample SAMEA2737649) | human gut metagenome | biome: human gut; feature: human-associated habitat; material: faeces | place: China | collected 2012 ... | reverse complement strand
TGAAGTATAATATCAAACCATTTTTTCTTTACTTTCTGCTCTCCGGTTTTGGCATCTTCTTCTATAAGGTCAATTTTGGGTGAACACCTCTTTATCATCCAGATATAAAATCCAAGAACAACAAAGTATCCCAAAAACATAACCGCCCCTAAAAGCTGTGACAAGCCATCTCCTTTAGGACTGTATGCTGCTGCACTTCCCGATGCATTTGTAAGTTTCGTAAAAGCGGAGTAAAGATAATCAAGAGAAATATATCCCAATACCAGACTGATAATAGAAAAAATCAATCTTCTCCACCATTTCATCATGCGATAATTCCCCCTGTTTAATACTTATTATTCATGTTTGCTATGCATGCTTGCTATGCATACTTGCTATGCATGTTTGCTATGCATGTTTGCTATGCATACTTGCTATGCATACTCATCAAAATTCATTCCGGATAATATCATGCTGTCTCTTTCCATCTTTGAAATCTCATATGGATTGTTTGTATTATTATATGAGACATTCTGTACATCTGCATATTTTGACTTGACTTCATCTGCTTCTTTAGTGTCATATGTCTCACTTGTCTTATCATTTCCATAAACAACAGCATATTTTGACTTGTCCTGTCCGCCATCAACAGGCTGTGTGCTTTTAACCTTTGTTACCGGAGTAACAGGATTGTTCTGTATCTGGTTAAAATGTGAATTTCCATATGTATATATACTGCTGATATTGTTCATTCCATTGATACCACTTATCTGCATAAAAATCACTCCTTGTCAAATTCATATATAGACTTATCCTAAACCATCTTAATATTCCTATATAATCAATTATACTCTCCTTTTTTCTTCAATGCAAGATAGTTTCTTGTATGTTCATCTCAAATGGCTTTAATGTAATCTGTTCTTTCCCGATAATTACTTTCTGCTCTTTTTCGGTATTGTTAAATATAAAACGCCACTTTTTATCACCATAACGATATGTAACTTCCACACCTTTTTGAAGTCCGTCTATTATGTCAAGCTGCTGCCTTTTGGCAATCTCCCTTGCAAATCCTATACTTGCGTCACGATTTAATACTGTACCAAAATAATAGACTTCTCCATCACCATATTTATTTCTTGTGACAGCCGCAAAATCTTTATAAAACTGCTCATCATATCTTGCAAGCACTTCCACATTTTCGTTTTCTTCTATTATATCGCACCATCGTTTTCCAATAATTTTCACTTTTCTTATTTCTTCATTTGAATTTACATCATTGTCACTATTTAATGCATAGTCTGATTTTTCAACTTCCTTATTTTGACTTTCTAAATTATATTGTGATGTTGCATTTTCTTCTCTTTCACTCTTTAAGGCATACTTCGACTTTTCAGCAAATTCATCCGACAATCTCAGCCTCACTTCCATACCATAAGGCAACGCTTCATATTCAGTCACTTTTATTCCCGTGAGTTCGGAATATATCGTCGGCAGTTGTTCCATAATACATTTATTATTATAATCCCTCTCACCTGAACGATTCGTTAAAATAACGGCAACTCCATTATTTGCCACTCTTTCAAGTTCTTTTAATGTCCCCGCACTCTCAACGAGCATTGTCGGTGCGATGACAATTTTATATTTGTCAAGTCTCTGTGTCTGATTTATAATGTCAACTCCAAGTCCCAGACAGGTAAATGCATCATGCCACTGTTTTAATTGCTCAAGATAATACATTTTCTCCGCCTGATGTTGATTTTTAAATGCGTACTCATTGTCAGATGAATACAGTATCGCAATCTCATTTCTGCATATTGTTTCCGCAAGATTTTGGATTTTTTTAACCTCATCGCAAAGTCCACAAAACTCCTTATATCTTCTCCCAGGCACATTGCTGTGGTCTATTATCCCATGCCAGTACATCTCAGCACCAGAAACAGCCGTGCGCCATCTGAAATGCACAACGGCATCCGCACCATGTGCGATTGCCTGAAGTGAATACCCCTTTAACATTCCTGGTCTTGTTGTAAGTGACATAGGCATCCAGCTTCCGACACTTCCGCTTAGCTGTTCCATAATCCAGAAGTTTTTATTTTTTATGCCACGCATCAGGTCAAGGTGAAATGCGTGCGAATACAATGTTTCATCATCTTTTGGCAGATTTGTAAGCGGATAATTGTCATATGATACAACATCAAGATTTTCAAACATATCATAAAAATCAGGCATATTCTCACATAGCCAGTTGTTTGTCGTAATAAATTTATCAGGAGAGATTTTTCTGATAATGTCCGACTGAAACTTAACATAATCGCAGGTGCTCTCAGATGCGTATCTGTTAAAGTCAAGGTTAAGCGAGGGATTCAGCCATTTCCCATTTTCATTCATCGGCGGCATAATCTGTAAAAAATCACTATACTCACCGCTCCACACATTATTTCCATATGCCTTATTGACCGCCTGTATCGTACCATATTTCTTCTTAATCCATTCCCTAAAAGAACTTTTACACACGTCACAGCAACAGTGATTTGCCTCAAGCTCATTGTCAATCTGATAACCTATAACATATTTATTGTCCTTATATCTCTCGACCATATGCGTGATTATCTTTTTAGAAAGTTCCCTGTAAACAGGGCTGTTCAAACACCTGTGTCCTCTTATCCCAATGGAAATCCTATTTCCCTTTTTATCAATCTGGATAGTCTCCGGATACTTTTTAAAAAGCCACTGTGGAGGTGTGTTAGTAGGCGTACACAAAACAACATATATATCCCGGTCCTCAAAAAGTTTAACCGCCCTGTCAAGCCACTCAAAATCAAAATCGCCCTCATCCGGTTCAAGTCTGCTCCATGCGAACTCAGCCATACGGACAATTTTAACGCCCGCCCTATGCATCATATCCGCATCCTTAACCCATAGTGACTCATCCCAGTGCTCCGGATAATAATCCACACCTATATTTATTCCCACCGGCAATTTTATCTTACTATCAGTCATCAAAATTTCCTCTCTATCAAAAAACTCCTCTCAACCTGCATTATTTTCACTCAAGCTTTTTTATCTCAATCAACTGGTCACGCAGCTTCGCCGCCAGCTCAAAGTTAAGTTCTGCTGCCGCCGTATGCATCTGTTTCTTAATCTTTGCAACAAGTTTGTCAATCTCCTTCTCACTCATCGACTCAATATCCTTAGTTATATCCTCGCTGCTTGTCTCAACTTTCTTTGATATACTGATAAGATCTCTTACTGCTTTCTTTATTGTCTGTGGCGTAATGTCATGTTCCTCATTATACTTTGCCTGTATCTTTCTTCTTCGGTTCGTCTCATCTATCGCATTTCTCATCGACTCCGTTATAACATCTGCATACATGATAACACGACCATCAGCGTTTCTCGCCGCCCTGCCTATAGTCTGGATAAGAGAAATCTCCGAACGCAGAAATCCCTCTTTATCAGCATCAAGTATTGCAACAAGCTCTATCTCAGGTATGTCAAGCCCTTCACGCAGAAGATTTATACCGACAATCACATCAAACACATCCATTCGCATATCCCTAATTATCTCTGAACGCTCAAGTGTATCTATATCTGAATGAAGATACCTCACCCTTATGCCTATCTCCTTCAGATAATTCGTCAAATCCTCTGCCATCTTTTTTGTAAGTGTGTTTATCATTACTTTATTTCCTGCATCAAGTGTCTTTCTTATCTCACCCACTAAATCATCAATCTGACCTTTGACTGGTTTTACGGTAATCTCAGGATCAAGAAGACCTGTTGGTCTTATTATCTGTTCAACTCTTGCAAGCTCATGCTCTTTCTCATACACATTAGGTGTGGCTGATACAAAGAGCATCTGGTTTATGTGGCTTTCAAACTCGTCAAAATTAAGAGGTCTGTTGTCAAGTGCTGACGGCAATCTGAAACCATACTCAACAAGTGTGTTTTTTCTTGAACGGTCACCTGCATACATTCCTCTTATCTGAGGTATCGTGATATGTGACTCATCAACCATTATAATAAAATCATCAGGAAAATAATCAAGCAGTGTGTGAGGCGGCTGTCCCGGTTTAAGTCCCGACAAATGTCTTGAATAATTCTCTATCCCCGAACAAAAACCTGTTTCACGAAGCATTTCTATGTCAAAGTTTGTTCTCTCTAAAGTCCTCTGAGCTTCAAGAAGCTTGTCCTGACTCTGAAATTCTTTTACTCTGTATTCAAGTTCATTTTCTATCCCAATAATAGCCCTGTTCATGTTGTCACGGTCTACTACATAATGAGATGCCGGAAATACTACCATGTGCTCAAGTTCTGCCTTTATCTCTCCCGTAAGCACATCTATCTCAGTGATTCGGTCAACCTCATCACCGAAAAATTCTACTCTTATTGCATGTTCTGACTCTGAAACCGGAAATATTTCCAAAACATCCCCTCTCACCCTGAAAGTACCACGCTTAAAATCCATATCATTGCGGGCATACTGGATTTCAACAAGTTTCTTAATAACCTCATCCCTGTCCTTCATCATCCCCGGTCTGAGCGAAACAGTCATGTTCTGGTAATCAATAGGACTTCCAAGACCATATATACATGACACACTCGCCACAATAATTACATCTCTTCTCTCAGTTAAAGCCGCTGTAGCCGAATGTCTTAATTTATCAATCTCATCATTTATCGATGAATCCTTTTCTATATATGTGTCCGATGACGGAACATACGCCTCAGGCTGATAATAATCATAATAAGATACAAAATATTCAACTGCATTTTCAGGAAAAAACTCTTTAAACTCACCGTAAAGCTGTGCTGCAAGAGTCTTGTTATGTGCGATTATAAGTGTGGGCTTGTTGAGTTTCTCTATAACATTTGCCATAGTAAATGTTTTTCCCGAACCCGTAACACCAAGCAAAGTCTGAAACTGGTCGCCCTCCTTAAATCCTTTTACAAGTTCCTCGATAGCCTGCGGCTGGTCACCGGTTGGCTTGTATTCTGAATGTAATTTGAATTTTTGTTGTGAATTTTGCACAAAAACACCTCCCTAAAATTTTATAAATCAGTGTACGACAGTAAAACTACAGTAGATACATCAACGCTTAGATTTAAGAGTTATTGTAAGATAATCCAATGCAGCATTTATCTGATTATCAACTTTATAACCGCTTTCTTTCAAAGCAGTCATTTTTCCGTTACTTTTAACCTTTATATCAGGCTCAAAACCTGTTCCGTGTATATTTATGCCCTTAGGAGTATAATATTTTGATGTCGTGAATTTCAGTCCTGTTCCATCACGGAACGCAAATGATGACTGTACTATTCCTTTTCCGAAAGTCTTTGTGCCAAGAAGTTTCGCTTTTCCATAATCTCTGAGTGCTCCACAAAAAACTTCAGAAGCACTTGCAGAATTGCCATTTACAAGAATAACTATCGGAATCTTTATTTCTTTATCATCCTTTGTGTAATACTCCTCTGCTACTCCGTTCTTATCTTTTGTATATACCACAAGTTTTTTAGGAAGTATCTGATCCAGCATATCAAGTGCGGTGTCCAAAAGTCCACCTCCGTTATCTCTGAGATCTATGATAAGTCCTTTTTCATTTTTCTTTTCCAAACAATCTACAGCACTTTTAAACTGCTTCTTAGTAACTGTTTCACCGAAATATATCCGATATTATTATCAAGCATTTTGTATGAAACAGTATTATCATGAATCACTTCTCTTTTAATATTGAAAGTGATAGGTTTTTTATTTCCTTTTCTCATCACTGAAATGCTTACATTTGTTCCTTTTTTGCCTTTCATTTTTGATACGGCATAAGAACTATCCTTTCCCTGAATATTTTCCCCGTCAACCTCAACAATAATATCTCCTTTTTTTATTCCCGCTTTTTCTGCCGGGCCACCTTTTACAACACCTGCCACCTTTAAAGAATTATCGTTTTTCCCCTGTGATATATACGCACCTATTCCACAAAATTCTCCTTTTGTCTTTTCTGAAATATCCTTATATTCATCCTTTGTATAATATGCAGCATATTTATCATCAAGTCCGCTTACCATCGCCTTATAAATAATATCTCCCATTTTGCCATAATCTATATCATTAAGGTAAAATCTGTTTATATACGACGACAATATCTCTGCCTTATCCTTTATCTCTACTGCCTCTTTGGACATTCCATTCTCATCCCATTTCAGACCTGCCGCCACATTGATTTTTCCTGCATATTGAGCAATCGTCAGTGCACTCAACAAAACTAATATGCAGCCTGCCGCCCCCATAATGACTCCGCGTAAAAAATCAAAATTAATATCTGTTTCTCTATCTCTGTCCATATTCATGTCTATTTCTCTCCTGTCAATTTATATCTACATTTGCGAAACTATAACAGTTCAGCCTTGCATTTCTTACTATCATAATCTGTAATGAGCACAACATATAACCTGTTTCGCAATCATTTAAATATTTATATGATGATAACACAATATAAAGAACTTTTACACCTTTTATTTATGCACATTTGCAGGTATTTGCAAAACTATCATAACCTACGATTAAATTGTGCAGCTATAACACAGCATAGCTAAACAATAACAAAACCCCCGAATACACCAAATCAAAGAGTCAGCTCTTTGATTTTGGTACAATCCGGGGGAGATATTATCTTCAATGTTTAAAACTCAAATGTCTCCATATATTTCATGTACTTAACAACCATCAACGCTATCTTAAATGTGATAGCATCATCAAATACTCTGAGGTCAAGTCCCGTACTCTTTTCAAGCTTGTCTAATCTATATACAAGAGTATTTCTATGGATGTAAAGCTGTCTTGATGTTTCCGAAACATTAAGACTGTTTTCAAAGAATTTATTTATCGTTGCGATAGTCTCATCATCAAAATCATCCGGAGTATTTTCTCCAAAAATTTCGCCGATAAACATCTTACACAATGGCATTGGGAGCTGATATATAAGTCTTCCTATACCTAAGCTGCTGTATGCAATGACATTTTGGTCACTGTAGAATATCTTTCCTACATCAAGTGCCATCTTCGCTTCTTTATATGAGCGTGAAACATCTTTTATCTCATTCACAATGGTACCAAATGATACATGCACACTTATCATCGCTTCAGTGTTGAGCATATCGAGAATGACATTTGCCGTCTTTTCCATATCCTCATAACCTTCTTCTTCTTTTAACTCTTTGACAAGAATGATATTTTTTTCATCTACCTGCGTGATAAAGTCTCTTGACTTTCCTGCAAACAATCCCTTAACCGTCTCTAATGCATTTGAATCTTTTTCATCCTTAGTCTCAATAAGAAATACTACTCTGTTTACGCTTGTCTCTATATGAAGCTTCTTTGCACGATTATAAATATCTACAAGAAGGAGATTGTCGAGCAAAAGATTTTTAATAAAATTGTCCTTGTCATAACGCTCTTTATACGCAACAAGAAGATTTTGAATTTGAAAAGCTGCGAGCTTTCCCACCATATAAACATCATCACTGTCACCCTTTGCAAGAATAACATACTCTAACTGATGATCATCAAAAACCTTAAAAAACTGATATCCCTGAAGCACCTGACTATCTGCAGGAGATTCAACAAATGCCATAACAGCATCTTCGTACTCTTCGACATTGTTTATAGTTGTGGCAAGTGCCTTTCCTTCTGTGTCCATAACACAAATATCAATTCTGGTAATATTTTTAAGTCCGTCTATAGTAGTCTGTAAAACCTGATTAGATATCATAAATTCCCTCCAATATCTGTTGATTATCTATTTTAATTTTAATATATTTTTTCACTCCATTAGTTTACTATACCATCAATTTGCACAAAAGTAAATACTTCATAAACAATATATCCATATTTCACATATTATTCCATATAAAAATTGTGCATTTTAACAAAAACAAATATATTTTTACATTATAATACTCTGTAACACGCAATTCTCATTTACTCATCTCTATATTACGCGCATTTTCCCAGACATCAAAAAATGCCGCTATACCCAAAGTATAGCGACATTTCTATTTGTATGTTTCTCACATAAATTACATTTTTAAATCTAATTCAAAACACCTGCTACAAACTAGTTTGTAATAACTTTCTCTGTTTCTTTATCAAATACATGAATCTTGCTTGTATCAAGTGCAATCTTAATAGTATCACCAGGACGAGCTGTTGTACGAGGATTTACGCGAACTGTAATGTCAAATCCTTCAACTGTGAAGTATAAGAATACTTCAGCACCAAGCATTTCGTAAACTTTTACAGTAGCCTCAAGAACATTGTCTGTACCATTGCTTACATAGATTTCCTCATCCTTAATATCCTCAGGACGAATACCCATGATAACCTCTTTATCAATGTAACCGCCTTCAACAAGCTTTTCTGCCTTTCCTTCAGGAAGTTTAACTGAGTATGTACCAAACTCAAGTTTAACATCTGAACCATCTTTAACTGCTTTACAGTTGATGAAGTTCATCTGAGGTGATCCGATAAATCCTGCTACGAATACATTGCAAGGTTTTGTATAAAGGTCGATAGGTGAAGCAACCTGCTGCATAACACCATCTTTCATAACTACGATACGAGTACCAAGTGTAAGAGCCTCTGTCTGATCATGTGTAACATAGATGATTGTAGCTTCAAGTCTCTGGTGAATCTTAGAAATCTCGATACGCATCTGAACACGAAGTTTTGCATCAAGGTTTGATAAAGGCTCATCCATAAGGAATACCTTAGGATTACGAACGATTGCACGACCCATGGCAACACGCTGTCTCTGTCCACCGGAAAGAGCCTTCGGCTTACGATCCAGTAACTTCTCCAGATCAAGGATTCTTGCTGCTTCCTCAACCTTTGCTTTGATCTCATCCTTCGGAACTTTTCTTAACTTAAGACCGAATGCCATGTTATCAAATACTGTCATATGTGGATACAGAGCGTAGTTCTGGAATACCATTGCGATATCACGATCCTTTGGTTCTACATCGTTCATTACCTTTCCGTCGATGATCAGATCACCGGAAGAAATCTCCTCAAGACCTGCGATCATACGAAGTGTTGTAGATTTACCACATCCAGATGGTCCTACGAAGATGATAAACTCTTTATCTGCAACATCCAGATTGAAATCTTTTACTGCCTCAAATCCGTTTGGATATACTTTGCAAACGTTCTTTAATGATAAACTTGCCATTTGAAAAACCTCCTGATTTTTGCTTTTCGTTATTTTTCTTTGGTGAAGTTTCTTTGAACTTCCTGACAAGTGTATGATAACGGAATCTGCCCGAAATTACCACCGTCAATCCGTCCAAATATTTACATGGTTTCTTGGCGAAATAACGAAAGGGGACATTGTTGTAAACAATGCCCCCAAAAATTACAGTTTTGAATATCCAAAACCGTTAACCATCGCCTCGATCTTTTGTCCCTGCCGGCAGAGCGGACAGTCTGCAACCGGATATGCGGCATATCCGGTAACATCACTTTCATCAAAAAGTGTCTCAACTTCTACGCCGTCTACTGAATTGATTGTTCCAAACAACGAAGCGACCCACTCAATCTCCCCTCCGTAATACTGGATACACTCGAGTGCCCTGCGGATGGTCTCACCGGTTGTCGTGGTCGCTAAAAGAAGCACAACATGTTTTCCGTTGATGGCAGCTTTATTATTATCCCTAAACAGCATCTGGTTATTGCTGTTGATCTCCGGTGAAATCACATACACCGTCTCATGCTGGTTTGTGGTGCCCATAATTCCGTCCCGCTGGATCTCCTCCGTCAGAAAGGTACCGACCACTTCCGTTCCATCCATACACACAATGGTATCCACGTATTTTGTCTTTGGAATTCTCGAATACAGTACATGTGCCGCCTGTTTTGCTTCCGCCACACGTGTCTTGATACTTGTCACATCCACATAATAATTAATGTGGGAATGACTCGTTGCAAAATGTCCGTGCATGGCATGCAGCGCCAGCATGTTGCTTTCTTTTGAATAAAATTTCATCATACGATCTTCCATAGTATAATCCTCCTTCTCCTGTTGCTGTTATTGTTATGATAATCCGGTACTGCCAAAGCCACCGCGATCTTTCCCCGTCAGATGTTCCACCTTTTCGAATACAATCTCCGGCTGATTTTCCACGATTCGAAACTGTGCAATGCGGTCATTTACATGGATCACGGTATCCCTGGTTGCATAAACCGGCATCCGCCACATATCGTTATCCCCGCAATAGGAACCATCTACAATTCCAACACTGTTTGTCTGGATAATTCCCCAGTTTTTAAATGTGGAACTGCGCGGCACAAGATGTGCCTCATAGCCTTTTGGCAGTTCCATTGCCACGCCAAGTGGGATCAGTGCAAACTCTCCCGCTTTTAAAGTTACTTCTTCCGAAGCCCGCATATCAATCCAGTCGGATTTTCCTTCTATATAATCCAGCGGTTCGATTTTGTCTGTAAAATATTTAATCTTGATTTTCTGCATATCAGTTTTCCCACTTCAGATTCAGATGCTCCACACGTTTTTCGCGAACCATCAGATCCTTTACACCTTCCTTTGCCGGTTTGTCATCGAACAGTACTTTATTCACTTCTTCTATAATCGGAAGCTCCACATCATACTTTTTTGCCAGAGCAAGTGCTGCCTTGGCCGAATAAATTCCCTCTACGACCATTTTCACTTCGTCGGTAGCCTGCTTCATGGTATACCCCTGTCCGATCAGCATACCCGCCTTGCGGTTTCTGCTGTGACGGCTCTCACAGGTGACAATCAGGTCTCCGATACCGGTCAGTCCGCAGAGTGTCTCCACTTTTGCCCCCATCTTTACGGCAAGTCCCGCAATCTCTGCAATGCCGCGGGTAATCAGGGCCGCTTTGGTGTTATCCCCGTATCCGAGTCCGTCCGCCATTCCGGCAGCAAGTGCAATCACATTTTTTAATGATCCGCCCAGTTCCATGCCAAGCATGTCCGGGCTGGTATAAACACGGAACACTTCATTCATAAACAGATCCTGGATTTTTTTTGCAGTGCTTTCTGTTTTTGCTCCTGCCACAACGGTTGTCGGAAGTCCGATTCCAACCTCTTCCGCGTGGGACGGTCCGCACATGACAGCAACATCCGCACATGGAATCTCCTGCTCTGTCACATCGGAAATGGTCATTAGGGTATCTTCTTCAATTCCCTTTGCCACGCAGACAATGATCTGTCCTTCTGTCACATATCCTGCCATGCTTTTTGCGGTGCTTCTTGTAAATACAGACGGTACCGCCAGAATCAGGAACTCCTTTCCAACGATTGCTTCTTTTAAATCTGTTGTAAACAGGACATCCTCCGGAAGCTTCACTCCCGGAAGTTTATCGATATGCTCATGCTCTCTGCGGAGCATGGCAACTTCCTCTTCCACGATCGACCATACCGTTACTTCATTTCCATTGGTACGAAGAAGCTTTGCCAGCGCAATGCCCCAGCTGCCAGCTCCGATCACTCCTACCTTTGCCATATCATTTATCTCCTTTTTTCGTTCCGAATTTGTTCTCTGTTCCATTCATCAGACGAACAATATTCGCACGGTGTCTCCAAATCGCCATGCCGGTAAAACATGCACTCAGTATGTAAAACTCGATCCGGCTGGCTCCGCTGATTTTTAACCAGCCAAGCTGTCCGAAAATAATCGCCTGTACCAGATAGGCAGATACCAGAAATATGGAACCCACCGAAACATACCGGGTAATTCCCACAATAATCAGGAATCCAACGGCACAGCAGATTACTGCCGGAGGACAGACGGCAAGGATGACGCCTGTCGTACAGGCAATTCCCTTTCCGCCGCGGAACCGCAGATAGCACGGAAAATTATGTCCTAAGACTGTTCCAAACCCAGCATACAGTTCCAGCACCTTTGTATCAGCCCCATACGTTCCGTGAAAAATCAGTTTTACAAGAAGTACGGCAAATACTGCTTTCAGAAGATCACCGGCAAATGTAATAATGCCGGCTTTCCATCCAAGCACCCGCAAAGAATTTGTCGTGCCTGCATTTCCGCTTCCCTGCTGACGGATATCAATTCCCTTACTTTTTCCATACAGATATCCGGTCTGAAACAGACCGAATCCATATCCGATCAGTAATGCAATGATTCTTGCAACGATCATCATAACTAGTCTTCCTTTCGCTCCCTCGTAATGAATTTAAGAGCTGTACCGCGGAACCCAAACGTATCGCGGATACGGTTCTCCAGATATCTGGTGTATGAAAAATGCATCAGATTTTTGTCATTGACAAACACAACAAATGTCGGCGGTTTTACCGCAACCTGTGTTACATAATAAATCTTGAGTCTTTTTCCTTTATCGGTCGGTGGCTGCTGCATGGCAACTGCTTCCGTCACGATTTCGTTTAAGACACCCGTTGCAACACGCATACTGTTGTTCTCAATGACAACATCGATCATTTCAAAAATCTTATTCAGACGCTGACCGGACTTTGCAGAAATAAACAAAATCTCTGCATACGGCATAAAGCTTAAGATCTGACGGATTTTCTCAGTATGTTTCTTCACCGTGTTGTTATCCTTTTCGATGGCATCCCATTTGTTAACCGCAATAATGATACCTT
>ERZ772937.2178-NODE-2178-length-12696-cov-42.123171_pt1 | contig 12696 bp, 28 predicted proteins | sample MGYA00512113_ERZ772937 | MGnify/ENA primary metagenome ERZ772937 (study PRJEB29015, sample SAMEA2737649) | human gut metagenome | biome: human gut; feature: human-associated habitat; material: faeces | place: China | collected 2012 ... | reverse complement strand
TGTTCCGCTTGCGTTTGGCTGCTCCGAATGATACAATATGCTTGCTTAGGGCGTGTATCTTCAGAGCACGCATCCGCTCCTGTTGTTGACTGGTGTCCGGTTCGCAGGGGCGGTTTTTATTTATTAAAAATGGTTTATGTGGATGTTTGAGTTTTAAGTACTTTAAGAATAGATTTTAAATTATTAATCGGTCCATTCATATTCATAAAGTTGAAATAAGCACGACCACATTTCCCATAAGCTAAATATATTTTCTTTTCTTCTTGCAAATAAAAAAGAGTATTTTGTATTACATCTTTGGGGTAAGTGTTAATTTTTTCGGAATCGTGTAAGTCTTGTATATTCCAAATGATGTCTATAGAACAGTCAATATAGGGTTTAAAAGAATCCATATTAAAAGCATTTAACATGATGAATTTATCTGCTAGTGTTAACCTTTCTTTTGTAAATTCATCATAAATAATATATCCATACTCGCAAACATTTTGCTTGGAACACCCATTGCAATTGCAGTTAGAGCGCTGATTTCGAGGCGTTATGTCAGGAGATTTATCTGTTTCTTCATATCTGGTTTCAATAGGATATGAAGAATTTTCCATAGTTGTTGAAATATTATCAGGAACACTGTTGATATTCAGCTGATGAGTGTCATTGGTCACAGGACTAGTAAGATTTTGCGAAGGAGTGCTTACTTTTTGTTTGCCAAACGCAAAACGTGTTAATAAAAATCCAATAGCAAAACAAAATATAGACAATATTAAATACGCGATTATTTCAGAAGAATTCAGAAAGCAATTTATAACTCCACCCAAAGCGCCCAAAAGAAAGACGATTCCACAATAACCGCAAATAATTCTTAATATAATGGAAAATGCTTTTTTCATAGATACTCCCTTGTTTTTACATTAGTGATAATCTTTATAAGGATAATATCTGTTTTTTCTTTGCATTAAATTCTTCTTCTGTGATAATTCCTTGGTCGAATAAATTTTTGTATTTCATAATTTCATCTGCACCGCTGATCGAATCAGAGCCAGTAGAGTTTGTTGCACAATTAGTGACGATAGCCAATAATGACAGGACACTTTGTGCGTTGCCGGCATATAATTTAAATGTAAGGCTGTCTGATTTAACTTTTCCAGCAGGTAGAAAGTTAATATATATAGTTGGGCAAAAAGATTTTTTTGTAGTTATTTTAATTTTGTATTCGGAAATTTCTTTCCGGGTTTTCTTTTGGCCTATATTTCCTCCAACGATTGCACCAACGCCGCCTAAAAGCGCACCTCCAACAACAGCGCCACCAAGACTGCCTTTAGTAATTTGTTCTCCATCCTGTAATAGTTCATATTCAATAATTTCATCATACGAAAATATTATGGTAGATAAAAATTGAGGAAATCTTAAAAGTTTATTTGTTTCATCAAGTTCTATATATTTTTGAACAGAATTATCAACTTTAAATATGCTAAGACGTTCATTATTTTTTGCATTAACGGCAACGGCTTCATGAACCCGAGCAGGAGAGCTGTTTTTCCAATTTAATGCTCCCAAGAAAGGACCGCAATCATTCATGCATGCTTTGCAGATCATTCCGCTAGATAATTGTTTGGTGCCCTCATTTTGATTACATATGCAACATGTTTCTTTTTTTCCAAATAATCCCATAATATACCTTCTTTCTGTGTTTTTAGTTAATATAACATATAAATGTAGAAAACTCTACAAATTAAGTCGTTAAACTATATAAGATTTTAACCTTAATTCTATCAAAGCTTTTTCATATCCGACTAGACGAGAAAGTTGTTCTGTTGTCATGTTATTATTTTCTATAATAATGTCATCAGGTATTAATAGGTTAGCAGCAAATGTATTTGCTTCAATTTCAAACTTATTTGTATTAAAGCAAGTATGTGTATCCATATACACAGCATTTGTACCTTTATGCATTAGCATGTGACCCAGTTCATGTGCTGCGACAAATAGCTTTTCCTTTTCAGGCAAATTCTCATCAATATATATAATGTGATTTCTCTGAAAATATTGATAGAATCCACGAACGTCGACAAGTGGAGCATATATTAAAATCGCATTTCGTGCACTGATAATCTCGAATGGATCTCTTGTGTGATATTTTTTTACAATAGATTCTGTGAAACTATGTATATCCATTAAAATCACTGTTCCTTTTTATATTTATTGGGTGTGTAAAGTTCCTTATTCTTTTTCTTTGCAATTTCCATTCCGACCTGCATAGCGGAAAGTATAGAATCAATAGATTCTTGGCTTGCAGGATGTCCTTCAAACATAAGCCCAGGTTGTTTTAATAACTGTTCTGTATTAGACAGGATGACTCTGATATCCTTTTCGTCTTTTGGTTTAAGTTGCGGTTCTTTCTTATCAGGAGAAGTTTTTCCGGTCATTAAGTATTCCATAGAAACGCCAAAATAATCAGCGATCTTTTGGAGTTTATCTGCTTTAAAGTTCCATTTTCCCTGTTTCCATCCCGTAAATGAAGCGGTAGAAATGCCGGTTGCCTTTGCTACTTGATATGTAGTTACACCATTTTGTTTTAGCAATAGCTCAAATATTTCATACATTTTAATTCCCCTTTTCAAAAAAGACTATGAAAACTAAAACTAATACTTGACAGACTATGAAAACTAAGCTATACTAAAAACAACTTAGGAAACATAGCTAAGTAAAAGATACACTAAGTTTTCTATATGATTTAGCTGGTAACTTGATTATATAAGAAAACTTAGCTAGTGTCAATATTATATCAATAGAAAGAAGGTGTAAATTTGTACAAAAAATTTGCTGAATTACTGTTAAAAACAGGGAAAACAGCGTATCAAGTATCGAAAGATACAAAAATTTCCACATCCACATTAACGAACTGGAAGCAGGGAAAATATAGTCCTAAAGTCGATAAATTGAAAATCCTTGCGGAATACTTCGGTGTATCCATTGATTATTTCTTAGAGGATACCACAACACCAGTTCAATAGAAGAAACACCAGAGACAAAGGAGAAACATGAGTGAAGCAGAAGAGTTAGAAAAACTGTGCAAGCCGGTAGTCGACTGGTTGAAAAAGAACCATGATCCGCATACCGAGGTACATATAACTGTAGATCACATTGATCTGATGGAGAGTGTGATCGGGATTCCGGTAGAGTAGGAGGTGGTTAGATGATTTACCCTAAGCCGGTTATGAGAGCGACAGAGCTTGAAAAAATGGGATTTCCGCGTGAGTACTTGCTTTATGCATACCGCAGAAAAGGACAAAACTATGCGTGGAAAGCGACTCCGGCAAGAAACAGTCCGATTTTGTTTGACACAGAGGTTTTTGAAAAGTGGAGACTTAGAACAACGGGAGCAGGGAGGTGATAGTGTGTGAGACGTTTATCTAAAATCATCATGGCAACCGGCGGGATTATATCAATGCTTGCCATGTGCTGTCTCGACAGTGACGGAGTATACATGTACTACGCCGGAGCAGTCTGTATCCTTGGTGGATTTATCGCCGGAGCTGGATATGGATTGAGAGTTCTGTCGGAGTGCAGAAGAGAGATGCAGATCGAGATGTTTTATTTTCATCAGGCGGACAAGCTGGATGGGGATATAGAACTGATCGATTGCAGTGACAGTATGAAGGAGGCGAGGTAGTGACAAATGCACAATGTTTAAGCGAGGAAGAAAATCCCAAAGTAGAGGATATGGCTGTTGGCATGATTATTGCGAAAGTGGGACTTGATTTCAATATCGAAGTTGATGCTGAAAGCTATGTGCCAATTTATCATCAGATGAAGGGATGGTTACTTAGTGAAAAAGAAAAATAGCACCCTGAACTTTGGCGAGGACAGGTGCTATTTCAATCGTGGAAATACCAAGTATTTCTGCGTTTATTGTAACACTGGAATTGAGGTTGTGTCAATGTATGAGAAACAATGCAAACGCTGTGGATGTTCCATGGATCCGGGCGAAGGTCGTAACGGAGTGTGTGATGACTGCATAACCGGTGAGACGGAACGGCAGAAGCGCGAAAAACAGATGGAGCGGATGGTCCGGGCAACGGATTGGACGCAGATGGAAATGGAGGAATTTATAAGTGTCAAAAATTAAGTTGTGCAGTAAGGATGAGGAAAATCTTATTGAAGAGTTGCAGCATTTGAGTGAGGTTTTAGAAGAAATCGGCGTTGAGGGAGTGGCAGCGATTGTCTGTACATCCAACGGAGATATAAGAAGCAGGTTCTGTCTCAATACTGAGACAGAATTATCCATCATGATTGAGAACGATGGGGACAAAGTGACAAGAGAATACAGATATTAAAGGAGATCGAGAATGAGTAATATTACAAAAATTAAAATCAAAAATCTTTTCGGAATCAGAGAGTATGAGGCAGATGGAAGTTCTTTGGAGCTGTCTGGTAAAAATGGTACAGGCAAGAGTTCTGTGCTGGATGCAATTAAGTACGCGCTTGCCAATAAGAGTGATCGCGACTATATCGTACATAAGGGAGAGAACGAGGGCGAGATTATCGTTGAAACGGATACCGGACTTTCCATTGATCGTAAGGTCAGAATAGGAAAGGCACCTTATAAGTCAGTGAAAAGAGATGGTTTAGAGGTAGGAAGTCCAGAAGCGTTTTTAAAGGAATTATTCACACCGTTGCAGTTGAACCCTATCGAGTTTATGAACATGGATAAAAAGCAGCAGAATGCGATTATCCTTGATATGATTGAGTATCCATGGGATATGAACAAAATCAAGGAGTGGTTCGGGGAGATTCCGGCGTGGGTTTCTTACGATCAGAACATTCTTTCTGTGCTGAATGATATTCAGGCAGAGAACGGCGATTATTATCAGAACCGCCGTAATATTGACCGCGATATCAGAAATAAAAAAGCTTTTGTGGAAGAGATCGCAAATGGTATCCCAGTTGGATATGACGTTGAAAAATGGGAACAGGCAAGCGCCGGAGATATTTATCGTCAGATCGAGCGTATGCAGAAAGAAAATCAGACCATCGAGAGAGCAAAACTGTTGAGAGACAGTCGCGATAGTAAGATTAGAAAGTTTGATGCGGATCGTGAGATTGAGATCACAGCACTGGATCGTGAAATTGCTAACCGTGCAAACCAGATTGATAAATCCATTGCATCTTTAAATGAACAGATTAGAGCTTATGAGACGGAAAAAGAACAGCTTGCATCTAAGAAATCAGATAAGTTGGAAGTCATCGAACAGACTTACAAAGCGAATGTGGCACGTTTTGATGCAGAGATCGCCGAGTATGCAGAATATGCAGACAAGCAGCCACAGGATGTGACAGCATTGCAGGAGCAGGCACAGGAGATTGAAAAAATGCAGTCTCATATCAATGAATATAAAAGAATGCTCCGTCTGCAGAGCGAAATCGAGGAAATGCAGGCACAGTCACAGGAGCTTACAGATAAGATTGAAAAAGCGAGAACGCTTCCGGGGGAAATCCTTACGAACTGTACGATTCCGATCGCTGGTCTGACGGTAGAAAATGGAACGCCATTGATTAACGGTCTGCCGGTATCGAACCTGTCAGAGGGAGAAAAACTGGATCTCTGCATTGATGTGGCAATTCAGAACCCGAACGGTTTAAATATCATCCTGATCGATGGAGTGGAGAAACTTGCAACAGATCTGCGTGAAAAACTGTATCAGAAATGCAAAAACAAAGGGTTGCAGTTTATTGCGACCAGAACAACAGATGATGACACAATGACGGTAGTTACATTATAGGAGGTATGGCATGGATAATATGGTATCAGTAGGGCAGCAGACGGCAGTTGCACCTAAGACATCACAGACAGAAATGATGGTAAACAGACAGACACAGGAAGTTCAGGGCGCCATCTTTATGGCTAAGAAGTTTCCCAGAGATGAATATGAAGCAATAGGAAAGATAAGAAGGAGTTGTCAGAGAGCCACGTTAGCAGAACAGGCAATTTATTCATATCCAAGAGGCGGGCAGAATGTCAGCGGACCATCGGTCCGTCTGGCGGAGTCATTAGCTCAGAACTGGGGAAACATCGACTATGGAATTATCGAGTTAGAGCAGAAAGACGGAAAATCAGAAATGATGGCATATGCGTGGGATTTAGAGACAAATACCCGTGTGACAAAGATTTTCGGTGTTGAGCATAAAAGGGATACAAGAAATGGATCGTATGCGCTTACTGACAGCAGGGATATTTATGAGGCTACCGCAAACTTCGGTGCAAGAAGAATGAGAGCCTGTATACTTGGAGTTATTCCGGGAGACGTTGTAGATATGGCTGTTAATGAATGTAAAGAAACACAGAAAAAAAGCTATGGAGAACTTCCAAGTCAGGAGAAGATTAACAAGATTGAAAAGCTGTTTAAAAAAGATTTTGGAGTTACAAAAGAACAGATCGAAAAATATGCAGGACGGAACATGGGAGATTTTGGTGCTGACGAGTGTACCGACTTATGGGGAGTATACACAGCTTTGAAAAACGGACAGGCAAAGACAGAAGATTATTTCCCTGTTGAAAAAGATGTGCCGGATCCATTCGCAGATTCCAGACAGGCACAAATCGCAAAAGAAGCATCGGAGGTATTTGATAATGTTATTAACGAGTGAGAATTATTACAGCCGTGAGGCAAATGAAGAGTATTTATCTGTCAGCCAGTATAAAGATTTCATGGGTACATACGGCAAGCCCGGCTGTGAAGAATATGCCCTTTCAAAGTTAAATGGTACATGGGTGGAGGCTATGGAAGATTCCACAGCATTGATGGTCGGTTCTTATGTAGATGCACATTTTGAGGGAACACTTGATTTATTCAAAGCGCAGCATCCATGCATGTTTAAAAAGGATGGAAATCTGAAAGCCGAGTATGTAAAGGCAAATGAGATGATTAACCGATGTGAAAGGGATGCACTGTTTATGCAGTACATGAGTGGCGAAAAACAGGTCATCATGACAGCGGATATGTTTGGTGCAAAGTGGAAAATCAAAATTGACAGTTACCATCCAGGCAAATGCATTGTGGATCTGAAAACCTGTCAGAGTATTACCAAGGAATTTTATCATCCAGATACAGGACACCTTAATTTCCTTGCAGAATGGGGTTATTACATTCAGGGCGCAGTTTATCAGAAAGTTGTTGAAATCAATACTGGAAAGAAGCTTCCATTTTTTATTGCGGCAGTCTCAAAAGAAAAAGAGGCTGATATACAGGTGATCGCTGTGGAACAGAGCCTGCTTGATGAAGCACTTACAGAGGTTGAGCACAACGTATCAACAATCCTTATGCTGAAAAGTGGAGCAGTAGAGCCGATGCGTTGTGAACATTGTGATTACTGCAAGCATACGAAAGTATTGGATAGACCGATCTGGTCAAGCGAATTGATCGGGGAGGTGTAGATGAAAGATTCTATTGTTGTTGATATGAAATATGCCGGGTATGACATGATCGACGGCACGCCGAACGTGCACAGGCATCATATCTTTGAGGGGACAGCGAACCGCCGGTTATCGGACGAAGATGGTTTGTGGGTGCCGTTATCCTATGAGCATCATGAGGGAAACATGAGTGTGCACCGCAATAAGGAAATGAGTGCATTAATGCACATCATCGGTCAGCTTGCGTGGGAAAAGCACTATATCGTAGAACATGAGGATGTGAACGAGGATGATGCCAGGGACACATTTCGGAAGAGATATGGAAAAAGTTATTTGTAGGGTTGAAACACCTTAAGAAACAGTTCATGCAGAATAATATATCACAGTATTATTGAGAGCCATGATCTCCGGTGCCGATGGGTGCCGGAGGGAAAGGAGAAGATATTGAATCAGTTAGAGATTTTTAAGAATAGAGAATTTGGAGAAATCCGGACAGTGGTCATAGATGGAGAACCGTGGTTTGTCGGGAAAGACGTTGCAGAAGCACTTGGTTATTCAAATACGAGAGATGCGCTTGCGACACATGTTATGGATGAGGATAAGAATACCGTCGTGATTTCCGACGGAAAAAGGAGAGGAAACCCAAATCAGGTCATTATAAATGAGTCTGGTTTATATGCATTGATTTTCGGCAGCAAACTTGATTCAGCAAAAAGATTTAAACATTGGGTAACATCGGAAGTGCTGCCACAGATCAGAAGAACCGGCACCTATCAAAAGCCGATGACGCCACAGGAAATGATGCGTGTACAGCTTGGTATGATCGATGGACATGAAGAGAGAATCACACATCTTGAAAATACTATGACCATTGATTATGAACAGCAGCAGGAATTAAAGAAAACTGTAAATAAAAGAGTGATTGAGGTTCTTGGTGGTAAAAAAGCACTGGCGTATAAGGAAATGAGCAAAAAGGTGTTTTCTGAGTGTAATCATGATATTCAGGATTATTTCAGAGTCAATTCCAGAAACAATATTCCAACCAAGAGATACCAGGAAGCTGTTGAATATGTCGAAGGATGGAATCCAAGTAATAATACAATCCTTGAAATAAGAAGCTGTAATGTGGGAATGGGTGGTGTCAATGGAGTATAAATTTACGATTCCCGGACGGTTGGATGGCCTGAATGATTACACAGCCGCCAACCGGACGAATCCCCGCAAGGGCGGACGGATGAAAAAGAAAAGCGAGGATTCTATCATCTGGTATATAAGGCAGCAACTTCCCGGTGTACATATTACGGATCCGGTTCTGATCTACTATCAGTTTTATGAAAAAGACCGTCGCAGGGATAATGATAACATTTTGTCCTGCGCCGCCAAGTTCGTGCAGGACAGCTTGAAAAAAGCATGGGTAATCAAAGATGATGGTCAGAAATATATACCGCATTTTTACTTTGATACGGACGTGGATAAGGACAATCCAAGAATTGAAGTGACCATTACGGAACTTACACAGGCGCAGGCAAAAATGTCACTGAGAGAGCTTCTTAAGGACTTGGAAACGGGGTGATGTCTTGACGGATGAAAAGAGCAGCTTTGTCCTGTATGCGGAGTATCTGGAACATATAAAACTGCTTACGATGGAACAGCGAGGAGCACTCCTGACGGCAGTATTGTGTTACGCGTCAGGGGATGAACTCCCAGAGATGGACGGCATGACAAATATGGCATTCAGCTTTATCAAATCAAGGATAGATCGTGACACTGCCGCATATTTAGAGAAGATTGAGAAACGTCGGGAAGCCGGAAAACTTGGCGGCAGACCAAAAACAAAAGATATTTCACAAAAACAAGAGAAAGCAAAAAAAGCAAATGGTTTTTCTGAAAAGCAAAATAACCCTGTTACTGATAATGTTAATGTTACTGTAAATGTTAATGATAATAATAAAAATACTTTGGCGGATGCCAAAGCGTTGTTCGAACGTCTGTGGAAAGCATATCCGAACAAAAAAGGCAAAGGACAGGTATCGGATACCCAAAAGAAACGGCTACTTGCAATCGGGGAAGATAGGCTTGTTAAAGCGATTGACCGCTACAGTCTTGAATTGCAGAAGGACGCCGACTGGAGGAAAGCGCAGTATGGGAGCACATTTTTTAACAGTGGCTATGTAGATTATCTGGATGAGAACTATGTGCCTGGCAAAGCAACAGAGCATAAGGGCAAAAGCAATGCTTTTAGTAATATTAATCATCGTCAGTATGACTATGACGAATTAGAAAAACAGGTGCTAAATTCACAACCGGGAGGTGGTTGAAGTGAATATGACGGAGGGAGAAATTTGCAGGCAGTACCGCAGCGCAAAGGACAGAGCAAGCCAGTTGCAGATTTTAGCAGATTTAAATTGTGTGCCGCGATTGGAGATCATCAAGATCCTGATACATAACGGCGAACAGGTGCGGTTGCCACTTGCGGCAAAAGGTAAGAAAAGAACAACGGAGCTGACGGACGAAGAGTACACGGCGGCACTGTTTAGACGGTTGGATGTACTTAATCGGGAAATCTCTAAAAGAGAAAGAGAGTACCGGGAGATTGTGGCTGTGATAGGAGGGCGGAGTAATGCATAGAGACATCAAAGAACGTAATAGAGCCATTAAATCGCTGACGGACAAGCAAACGAGAATACCGAAGCATCCAAACCCGGATGCATTGAGAGATTTTAAGGAAGTACCGTATCAGTTGCGGTACGGGAAGGAGAAGAAGGATGCTGAATAGAGAAAAATATGCGGAAGAGATTTTAAATATTGCATGTGATGGAGGCAATATTGCGTTAATTAATGGAAAACTGGAAAAATGCATGGGAGTCTGCGATAAATGTGATTTTTGCGATAACGACATTAGAAATACTGGTCGTTGCAGAGAAAAAGCAAAAGAATGGGCGAACAGCCAGTATGTTGATTGGAGCGAAGTTCCAGTCGATACACCGATTTTGGTCAGAGATTCTGAACTTTTTGCGTGGAGCAAAGAACATTTTGCAAAATATGAAGATGAAACGGTTTATACATGGGATTACGGAAAAACGTCATGGAGCACATACGACGGTAAAATGAGTAGCTATAAATATGCTATGTTGCCGGAAAGTGAGGATCAGAATGAAAATAAGCAGGATTAAAAACCAGATATCTGAGGCAGCAACAGAAGCCTGCGGGTATTCTCCACTAACGAAAGCGATTTCAGAGGAAGAGGTAAACAGGATTCTGGCAGAGGAAGAAAAGACTGGTGGGTGGATTCCGGTAACAGAGAGACTGCCGGAGGATGATAAATATATCATGATTTCATTTAAAAATTTTACATTGCCGGACATTGGCAGATATGAAGCTGATAAGGACGGAAACGGTGCATTTTATCCGGGGGACGATGAGAAAAGTTATGTGGAATACGATTTGTTCGTGAATGCTTGGATGCCACTGCCGGAGCCGTACAGCACAGATGCAGAAAAGCCACATATTGAAAAGCCACAGACCAATGCAGACCGAATCCGGAGCATGACGGACGAGGAGTTGGCAGAAATATTTGCACAGTACAATATTTCACTGGATAAAGATGGTTGGCTCGAATGGCTTAAGGCAGAAAGCGAGGGATAGCATGGAGAGATTAACAGAGAGGAATCCGTTGTGGATCGATGATGAAATGTGGGAAAGGGCATGTGAACCGGATTGTGAAGAAATAGATGCCGTATATCGGAAACTCAAAGAATATGAGGATGCCGAGGAACAGGGATTACTTTTACGGTTACCATGCAAGGTGGGAGACACTTTGTACCGGGTAAATAAAGGAGCGAAAGAGCCAGTTATTATGATGCGCGTTATACAGTTATGTATCAAGCAGATTCATAAAGACAGAACTGTTATGAGAATTGATGCTATAAATGACGCTGATATGGGTGAGAGTTGCTATTTACCGTGTGACATTGGCGAAAGGATATTCCTTACCAGAGAGGAAGCCGAAGCCAAGCTGAAAGAAATGGAGGGGAAAAGCGATGTATTGTGATGGAAGATGTCAGTATTTGAACGAACGTAAACACAAATGTGAGTTGACCGGAGAAAAATTGACTTACATGAAGCAGACCGGAAGTATTTCTTTCTCCGTGCATGAACATAGAGGATTTTGCAAAGGAAAAAAGGTGGAACGTGATGGAGGTGTAGGAATGACAGAGAATGAAGCGATTGAAGAATTAAAATATGATTGTAACGAAATTGGAAAAGCAATTCCATGTGATACATCATGGGGGGGGAATCTTTTGAAAATGCTTATGCAATGGCAATAAACGCACTGAAAGAGATTCAACAGTACCGCGCAATCGGCACACCGGAAGAATGTCGGGTGGCGGTGGAGAAGCAGACAGCGAAGAAAGTGAAATCAATATCCCAGATAAAAGACGGAGACAGCTATGTCGGTCTTATAGGGAGATGTCCTTGCTGTGGAGACATATTGGAAGAGGATACCGTATATTGTGATTGCGGTCAGAGATTAGATTGGGGGGATGAAGAATGAACGAAAAATTGAAGCCATGTCCGTTCTGCGGCGGAAACGCAATGTTCTTAACCATTACAAATAAGTCATCACATTCGGCTGTTGGGGTAATGTTCAAAATCAAATGTATGAAATGCGGAACAGAACTTCCAAAAAGCTATGAATGTGAGATGTACATGGATCAGGACGGAGGCATCAGAACAGGGAAAGACGAGCGAACGAAAGCAACTACAGATTGGAACAGGAGGGCGAACGATGAGACTGATTGACGCGGATGCGCTAAAGAAAGATTTAAAATCGGTTACTTTAAGCAATGGAACTTTAGTAAATACAAATGCAGTATTGTATTTACTAGAAGAATATCCGACGGCTTATGATGTAGACAAGGTTGTGGAACAGTTGGGAAAATTAAAGAAAGCAGAGCAGGACAGACCAGATGATTGCGACGAGGACGGATGCGGAGACGGCGAACAAATCTACGATGACGGGAGAAGCCAGGGAAGATTTGAAGCATTTGGCAAAGCAATCGAGATTGTGAAAGGCGGTGGAGTAGATGGCTAAATGGAATGCAAGTGTAGGATTACAACTTACGATTGACTATGAAGGTATAGAGGCAGACACAGAAACAGAGGCTATTCAAATTGCGAGAGACAGAGCATTGGAAGATATTGATTATAACAACTGTGAGTGCGATACTTCCAATCCAATCGTATATTGCTGTTACAAGGAGGATTCGGATGAGTAGAGAATTACC
>ERZ772937.2168-NODE-2168-length-12747-cov-3.044437_pt1 | contig 12747 bp, 12 predicted proteins | sample MGYA00512113_ERZ772937 | MGnify/ENA primary metagenome ERZ772937 (study PRJEB29015, sample SAMEA2737649) | human gut metagenome | biome: human gut; feature: human-associated habitat; material: faeces | place: China | collected 2012 ... | reverse complement strand
AGGTACAGATGGCAACTGCCCGAGAGTTTTTTGTCATCGTCCGGCTTAAAAATGAGAAGGATTCGGATATCCAGTCCTACCTCTCTCGACTCCAGAAAAATCTGGAGGATCAAGGCTTTAAGACGCGGCTGTCCAGCCCGGAGGAGCGCAAACGGATGCTTGGGGTCTATCTGGAGCAGAATGCGACTACCGAAAAATATGAGGATTACGACGGGGAACGCTGGGTCATCTTCAATGACTAAAGCACCCCGTTAACCAGACAAAATGGCCGTCAGGAGATATCTCCGGGCCATCTTTCATACCACGAATACCTCCTGTCGGCCGGACAGGAGGTATCACAGTTTTGGCAAAGAGCAGAAAGAATCATTTTGCGCAGACGCCTGCAGATGCGAAGATCAAAGATTTTCTTGATATGGTGTCCCCCTCGGTCATCCAGTTCAATGTGGACCATTACCTGTGCGGGAACACTTACCGATGCGTCTGGGCGCTGCGGGAATATCCTACCGCCACGGATGAGCAGGCCATCCTGCGGCATCTGGGAGAAAAGGATGGCATCACCCTGCGTATCTACACCCGACAGGTGACCCCGGCCGAGGAGAAGCGCATCATCCACAACGCCGCCAACAAGCACCGGATGAGCCGCTCCTCCACCGATGACCTGCAGCAGACGGTAACTGCGGAGAGCAACCTGCAGGATGTGGTCACTCTGGTTTCCGCCATGCACCGGAACCGGGAGCCGCTCCTCCACTGCGCCGTATATCTGGAGCTGACTGCCCAGAGCTATGACCAGCTCAAACTCCTGCAGACAGAGGTGCTCACTGAACTGGTGCGCTCTAAGCTGAATGTGGACCGGCTCATGCTCCGCCAGCAGCAGGGCTTTGTATCAGTCATGCCCAGCGGCCACAATGCATTCGGCTCTCAGTTTGAACGGGTGCTTCCGGCCTCCTCAGTAGCCAACCTCTATCCATTCAACTACAGCGGCAAGACCGATCCCCAGGGCTTTTACATCGGCAAGGATAAATACGGCGCCAATGTCATCGTGGATTTTGATAAGCGGGATGATGATAAGACCTCAGCCAACATCCTCATTCTGGGTAACTCCGGCCAGGGAAAAAGTTACCTGATGAAGCTCCTGCTCCTCAATCTGCTGGAGGCCGGGAAATCCGCCATCAGCCTGGATGTGGAGCATGAGCAGAAGGATATGTGCGAGGCGGTGGGCGGCTGCTTCCTGGATCTGATGAGTGGACAGTACCGGATCAACCCGCTGGAACCCAAATGTTGGGACGCCGGCGGCAGCCCGGAGGACATGGACGCCCCCGCCGCCTTCCGTCAGTCCACACGGCTGTCCCAGCACATCAGTTTTCTGCGGGACTTTTTCCGCTCCTACAAGAGCTTCACCGACCGCCAGATCGATGTTATCGAAATCATGGTGGGCAGGCTTTACGAAAGATGGCGCATCAGCGACAGCACCGATTTCAGCCGCCTGACCCCGGAGGATTATCCCATCCTCTCTGACCTGTACGCGCTCATCGAGCAGGAGTACAGGAATTTTGATGAGGGAAAGTATCAACTCTACACCGCCGCCATTCTGCAGGAAATTTTGTTGGGTCTTCACTCCATGTGCAAGGGGGCGGAGAGCAAGTTTTTCAACGGCCACACCAATGTGACCTCCTCCCGCTTTGTGGTATTCGGTGTCAAAGGACTCCTGCAGGCCAGTAAGAATGTTCGAAGCGCCATGCTCTTCAATGTCCTGTCCTATCTCAGCGACAAGCTGCTGACTGAGGGCAATACAGTGGCGGCACTGGACGAGCTGTATATCTGGCTGTCGGACAATGTAGCTGTGGGCACTACGATTATTGAGTATATCCGCAACTGCCTCAAGCGCGTCCGCAAAAAGGAATCTGCCATGCTGCTGGCTTCGCAGAATCTGGAGGACTTCAACCAGGAGGGAATCCGGGAGCTGACCAAACCTCTCTTCGCGATCCCACCCCATCAGTTCCTGTTCAATGCCGGCGCTGTGGATAAAAAGTTCTACATGGAGGCCCTGCAGCTGGAGGAGTCGGAGTACAACCTCATCCGTTTCCCCCAGCGGGGCGTCTGTCTCTACCGCTGCGGAAATGAACGGTATCTGCTGGAGGTCCACGCCCCTGCATATAAGGAGGCGCTGTTCGGGAAGGCAGGCGGACGATGAATGTGGTGGGATATGGCGGAGGGACAGACAGCACCGCCATGTTGATTGGCCTGTGGAAAAACCATATCCCGGTAGACCTCATTTTATTTGCGGATCCCGGCGGCGAGCAGCCGCACACCTATGCGTATCTGGAAATCATGGATCGCTGGCTGAAAGAGCACGATATGCCACCCATTACCCGCGTCTGGTATCAGGAGAAAAGTGGGCAAAGGCTCACTCTGGAACAGGAGTGCCTCCGCTCCGGGACGCTTCCGTCCATTGCCTATGGCCGGAAAAGCTGCTCTCTCAAACACAAGGTGGCCCCACAGGAGCGGTTTTGCAACCAATACCAGCCCTGCCTGGATACATGGACAAGAGGAGAAAAGGTGGTCAAATTTATTGGGTATGATGCCGGAGAGGAACGCCGCAGACAGGGGGCGGTAGCCCATGATCTGCTGGATAAAAAATATCAGAAGCAATATCCCCTGATGGATTGGGGCTGGCGGCGCACAGACTGTATTCAGGCAATTCAAAGCGCAGGGCTGCCTCTCCCCGGAAAATCATCGTGCTTTTTCTGCCCCTCCATGAAGCGGCGGGAGATCCGGACGCTGTATCACAGATATCCGGATCTGCTGGCCAGAGCTTTGGCTATCGAGGAGACGGCAATGCCGAATCTTATCTCTGTAAAAGGATTGGGGCGAGACTGGGCATGGCGGGATTTTATCACTGCGGACGAAAACCAAATGGTGATCCCCGGCGCGTTTTCCGATGAGGACCTGCCCTGTGCCTGCCGGCTTGAATCTGAGAAACCTGAACTGCCATAGAAAAGAGGATGCCATGAAAATCATTGAAACAGAACGCTGGGTACCCAGCAAAGAGGACCCCAGCAGAAGTGAATACATTGGTCAGCGCACCGGCCAGGAGGTCTTTGAGGAGCTGCGGCAACAGCTCGAGAACATGGGTTGCCTACCTGACGAATATTTCCTGCTGGATCAGCGGTGGGAGAACGGACGGGAGATTCCCGAGGGCGCAGATATCTTCTGCACCACCGATTATGGTGCGAGTGAGGGTATTTATTTGGATGTGTACCTGAAATGGTATGAGGATGGGAATCCTGTTACCAAGGGCTTTATCACCGGAAAGACTTTGGGCGAGAGCGGTGATGTTCTGGACAGGATGTTCCTTATCTCCTCCGCTATTACAAAGGCTTTCCATGGAGATGGGGCAAGCCATGCCAGATATATTCGTCTTGGGGAAAGCCAGATTCCAGCCAGTGGGGTCTTCCACCTTAGTTTGGAGGAGCAGAAAACTATCATTGACGCCCTCATCACACAACATGAAAAGTATCTGGGGCTGATTGCAAACACAGAAAGTCTCCTGCGCCGTATGACCGGAGGCATCACCCAGTACATTGACCAGATGGGGCGCCTCCCCCTCCAGATCAACAACTATGACCAGATAACGCTGGCAGTGCGGGACGGAAATCTCGATGCCTTCAAGAGCTTGCTTACGCAAGTGCTGGAGTATAGTGACGACCTTCTCACCCAAACTGCTGGTCGGTCCGGTGAGGTTGGCAGCAAGATGATGATCCTCCTCATGGCTGCCTGTGACCACTTCGGCAGCGAATCCTATCTACTGGCTTCAAAGCTTGCGGTGAAAACCGGAGATGTGGAGCGCCTGCGTTTTCTGATGGATCAGGCAGAAACCTACACTCTGGAGATGGAGCCGGGTTTCGTGGGCAGGATGATCCGGGATGCATATTCCTTGAATCCTTATATCGGCAGAGAAATGATGGATCACGCCACCAATGAGCAGATCGCCGCCGCACCTGCGGAACTGATGCTGGCTGCGGCCTATAATCGGGATAGCCGCGCCGCATTTACTCTGGCCAGGAAGGGCATTGACATCACAGGCCGGGCCAGCGAGGTCATCCGGCAATATGCCCAGCGTGGTGACGCATGGGAACTGGAACAGCTAATCAAAGATGGAATGAAAATTCAGCCCACCAATCTGTCTGCCCTCAAAGCCTGCGTTCAGTCTGATCTGCTGGGATCCGCCAAGCTCCTGTTGGAAAAAGGCACTGACTATGAGAAGTTCCTGTCCTGGGCGAAAACTATCGGGTATGAGCTCCCCGCTGTAGCAGCGGCGGAATTGTCTGAGTACTGGGAGCAGCTGGATCCCGGACGGACACAAGGCCAGGATCCAGGGATGGGAGGAATGAGCCTTGGCTGATCCTGCAACTCTGGCGATGTTGGCAAAAGCAGCGGCGGCAGTTCTGAGCAGTGAAAAGGCCCGGAAAACTATCGGTTGGGTCATAGTGGCTATTTTTTCCCCTATCATCGTACTGCTGGTGCTTCTCTGTTCTCTGCTCTCCGGTACTGCTGAACACAATACTACGGCACTGGAACTCTGTTTCCACGGCGGGGTGATCTCCGCCTCTGTACCCGAGGATTACCGAGGGCATATCGAGAATATGCGGGATAGTTTTTTCGTTCTGGATGGCGGTGCCGCAGAGTTGGATGGACAGATGGAGAATGGCGACAGCCTTGACCGGACCAGGGTCAAGGCCATTTTTTATGCTCTTTACTTCGGCGAGGAGCAGCCCAGCCAGCGAGCGCACAAGCAGTATCTGGACTGTTTCGTAACCTATGAGGAGCGCACCCGCACCGTCACTGAGGCGGATGACGCCGGCAACGAGGTCGAGGTGGAGGAAACCTACACAGTGGCGGTACCCATCCGCGACCTCTCTGTTGTCTATGAAAACATCCGCTCCAAGATGGGAACGGAGATCACCGCAGAGGATCAGGCCAACGCCACCGAAATCTATTACCGTATCCTTTGCGGTGGGCCAGCCCCCACCTATGGTTCTGAGTTTGACATCTGGAGCGATGGCCTGCCTCTTTCCGACGCACCGTTCATCGGCGCGGATGGCTTCTGCTCTCCCATCGGAGAGAGCTGGAGGAGTGTGGTGACCTCAGAATTTGGCTGGCGCAAAGACCCATTTACCGGGAAGGGTGCCGGACACACCGGCATCGATCTGGGAATGCCCAAGGGGACACCTATCCGGGCCGCCCTCACTGGAACTGTCTACCTGGTGCGCTACTCCACCACCGGCTATGGGTACCATGTGATGATCGACCACGGCGGCGGTTTCGTCACACTCTACGCGCACTGCTCCAAACTGTTGGTAGCTGAGGGGCAGCAGGTACAGGCTGGGGATATCATCGCTGAGGTGGGTTCGACCGGGCGCTCTACCGGTAACCATCTGCATTTCGAGGTGCGGATTAACGGCGAAAAACAAAATCCGAGAAGCTATCTGCCATAATTCCATCAACCTGATATATCCAAAGTAAGGAGGGATCCCTATGGAAAGAAATCTGATATCCACCTGTCAGGTCTGCGACTGCACCCGCTGTGCCCGACAAAACAACTGCCCCAATGAGGAGGCTGCCTGTGGTGAGTGTACCCCCACCAACCCGGCATGGCATTGCGCTGATTACCTGCCAATGGTAGAAAGGAGCCAGAAATGTTGAAGCTCCATGCGTTTCTAAACCGCAAACCATCTTCGCTTTTGCCGCCGCCGTGTCAGGTAGAAGCTGTAGTAGAGCTGGATGCCGTTTCGTTTGAAAACCTTCTCCAGAGGCCAATGGATGACCAGCCGCAGATAACGGCACATAAATCTCTGATGCGCTGTGAGGAGGGCGTGGAGCATTGCGTGCTGTTTTTAGGGGAAGGAAGTCAAGATGGCGTCTTGGTCAATTCAGAGGGATATGACTGGGCAAGATACGCTGCTTTCATTCCAGGCGCCCGCATGATTGCCAATTCCCATTTGGAGCAAGGCATCAGCCTACGGGATTTGGTGACCCTGGGGTTGCCCGATCACGATGTGTATCTGGTTCACCAGACAGCGGATGTCGGCTTTATCCCTGCCGCAGATCTCGCCAGCTTGACAGACCAGGGCAAAGCACAGTTTGCCCCTCTTCTGGATGCGCGTGTAGCCTCCATCAAACAGGGAGCTTATGGTGTAGAGGTGGCGCTGACTGGAATCGAGCCTGAACTGTTGACCTGTTATGACCAGGCGGTTGCCGACTCTCAGAGGTCAACTCACGCTCTGGAATACTTTATGTAAGGGGGACAACCAATGAAAAGAATGACCATCACCGTCAGTTATGAACAGGAGAAGCTCAAGGCCCTCCAGTTCTATGCGGGAAAGAACGGCACTTCTTTGGAATCGGATCTGGATGCATTCATGGAAAAACTCTACAAGAAATATGTACCATCCCAGACCAGAGAGTACATTGAAAGCATGGCGGAACCGGAGGAACAGCCCCGTCCGCGCTCTGCCCGGTCCCCTCGAAGCGCCACATCAGACACCTTGGACACCGGGAAGGAGACTGAGTAATGGCAGGTTCTGTATCCGCCGAGGTATGGCTGAATCAGCGGCGCTGGGATGCGTTGGAGGAATCGCTGAAAGCTCAAGGCAGCAACATTGAACGGCATTTGCAGGACTATCTGATCAAACTATACAACGAGACGGTTCCATTTGATCAGTGGCTGCAGATTGAAAATGCCATTACAAAGGAGGAACTGGAGTCGGCGCAGGCAGCGGAAGACCAGAAAGTCTATGCGGCCTTTCATATTCGGGAGCATGGCCATGACAGCATCTTTTCAACGGGCAACGGCGAGGAATTTCTGGATGTGGCCATACGGCTGCGCCATTATGTACGAGGAGGCGCTTCGGCAGTGAGGGGGGATTTCTCCCACCACTTTTATAAGACTCAGTCCATTACGCGGGAGCGGTTTGATGAATTGGCCGCCCTGCGCCTTGAAAATACCGGCAAGGTAACAGGAGCGTTTGAGATCGATCTGGATGCTGGCTGGTGTTCCGCACTGAATCTCGCAGACGGTTGGCAGACCTTCAAAATCAAAGATGTATCTACAGCTGCCTACCACGCTGACCGACCTCGTAGCATCCAAAGAGGTGAGCAATGGCGCAAGTTGGTAGACTATCTATATGGGCGGGACATTGAACCGCAGACCTTTGGCCCGGTTGAAACCAGAGGGATCCGACCACTGATGGAAGGCGACCTCAGCTTTTCGGATGAGATTGTTCTGTCAGGCCATGAACTGAATTTCAAGTATGACTTCATCAACGATGAGGCCAGACGGGAGGTTCTTGGGACGATGGTGGACTGCCCAGAACCGGGGGATGGGCTGGATATCCTCTGTCATTACGATGCCGCACGGCAGGACACTGGCAGCGGTCTTTCCCTTACGCTATACCGCCATGATGGATTGGAACAGAGATCTTTCAGCTATCCCTTGGGGAAAGAAGAACGGGCGCTTTTGCGAAAACAGATGGAAGCGGACTGCCTCGGCAGGACCGGGCAAACGCTGAATGGTTACTATGCACAGCTGGATTTGGAGCGAGGAGAATCTCCCCCGGAGCTCAAGGGGGGTACCAAAAGGCTGCCGGTAGATGCGGTGTCCTTCACCGATGAGATTACAGAGTGTGATGGGAAACTGAACTTTTATATCCCCACCTATTTTGACCCGGACGCTGTGTTTGGAACCCATGTATGCACTGATGCCAACGATGACTGGGTGGATGTGTACGCCGGTTTTGACTGGAAAACCGGGCGGATGGACAGCGCACTGACCGTGCGCCTCTGCTGTACTGATGGACATGAGTTTGAGTTTTCCTATCGTCTTTCTCCCACGGAACAGGTCCAGCTGTGGGAAAAGATGGACGCTTACTGCCGCCAGCAGAATGGTCAAAGCTTGGAGGAAGCAAGGGCCGCTTTGCTGCAAACGCAGGCAGAAGAAGGAATGGAGATCCGGATGTAGGCAGCACCATTCGGCAGCCTTTGCCGCTTCCCACAGTTTTTCGGCCTGTATTTTATTGGTAGTGGTGAATAGCTTTTCAAACCAGAGCGTGGCATTGTGTTGTCGGGCAAACCGCCAAAACATCAAATGAATAGGAGGCAACAAAATGGATCAAACAAGAGCCAGAGAGCTGCAGGAGAAGCTGGCGCTGGAGGCCGCTGCTATGCTGTCGCTGGCCGGAAGCGGAGCAGAAACTGCGCCCTATGAGCAGGCAGTCAGCCTAATCGGGAAAGCATGGCGACTGACTGCGGAGGAAACCTCAGAACAGCTTGCTCTCATTGAGCAGGAAAAGGCAGTCATGGGCCGCATCGAAAATGGGGAGTCAGCCGAGCATATCAGGCAGGAACTGCTCCTGAACTGGTCTGGGCTGGAGAGTATCGAGGTGCTGGAGGGTCTCTTCGAAACCTCTACCTTACTGGAAACCGCACCTGAACGCAGATCCCTGTTCGATATGGCCATGCTCCTGATTGAAACTCAAAACCTGCTGGATTGGATTGAGAAAACAGATGCAGAAAAAGAGAAGCTGATACAGAACTTCACCTAAGTCTCGACAGGAGAGGAAAGCCGTGCTTTCGCACGGCTTTCCTCTATGTGGGGAGATTCCCCGCTGTTGGCCGCTGTGCCGCAGCTTGGGGCGATGAACGGGCATGAGCTTCCACGCCGTTTCCCGCTTATTTCATTGCACGATCCCAGTCATGTAGAGCCACAGACCGAACAGGATACCGTGGTTGAAGGCGAGCCTATTCTGCAGGTACGTAATCTGGTAACGCGTTTTCCTTTGCGCAGCGGCATTCTTAATCGGGTGACTCGCGAGGTACATGCGGTTGAAAACGTTAGCTTTGACCTGTGGCCCGGAGAAACGCTCTCGCTGGTGGGGGAGTCGGGCTGCGGGAAATCCACTCTTCTGCGCGTCATTGCCGGGTTGCAACGCGAATGGCACGGTCGCGTCTCGTTATTCGAAACCACCATCACGCCAGGACAACGTTTTCAGGGGACATTGCGGCGTAATGTCCAAATGGTTTTTCAGGACCCTTACGCCTCGTTACATCCCAACCACACAATCTATCGCACGCTTGCCGAACCGTTGCAAATCCACGGTGAAACGCAACCAGACACGCAGGTCAGCACCGCGCTGATGCAGGTGGGTTTACCCGCCGATGCCGCTACGCGCTATCCGCATCAACTCTCAGGAGGCCAGCGCCAGCGTGTCGCCATCGCACGCGCCCTGTTACTTCGTCCACAGCTTCTCCTGCTGGATGAACCTACTTCGGCGCTGGATATGTCGATTCAGGCGGAGATCCTCAATCTGCTGAATCGCCTGAAAAAAGCGCATGGGTTAACCTATTTACTGGTGAGCCACGATGCCGATGTAATAGCGCATATGTCCGATCGCGCAGCGTTTATGGCGGAGGGTGTGATTCAGCGATTTTACGATCGCCCGGCCCTGCAAAACGGCGAACACAGAATGTAAAGGTCAGCCAGGCGCAAGATTTTTCGCCACCTATACTAAAGGCACCAGTCACCACCGTGAGACGACTATGCCTTTACCTGACTTTCATGTTTCTGCGCCTTTTACGCTCGGCATTGAGCTCGAGCTTCAGGTCATTAACCCGCCAGGTTACGATCTTTGCCAGGACTCTTCCGCCCTGATAGCCGCCGCCAGTCGCGGTGTGACGCAAGGGGAAATCAAGCATGACATCACTAATAGCATGCTGGAGGTGGCAACGGGCGTGTGCGACGATATCCACCAGGCCGCCACCCAGCGCGCCGTGCTACGCGCGGCGTCAGAACAGCATGTCAAAATTTGCGGCGGTGGGACGCATCCGTTCCAGCGCTGGCAAAGTCAGGAAGTCGGGGATAATCCCCGTTATCAACATACCCTGGAAGCCTATGGGTACCTTGCCCGCCAGGCGACGGTGTTTGGTCAACACGTGCATATTGGCTGCACCAACGGTGACGACGCGCTTTATCTGCTGCATGGCCTTTCGCGGTACGTTCCACATCTGATTGCGCTCAGCGCCGCATCGCCCTATCTGCAGGGTGCCGACAGCAGCTTCGCCTGCGCGCGGCTCAACATTTTCTCGGCTTTTCCCGATAACGGCCCCATGCCCTGGGCAGCAAACTGGCAGGAGTTTACCCGGCTGTTTCGCCAGCTCAGCTATACCAGCATGGTCGAAAGCGTTAAAGATTTGCACTGGGATATTCGCCCCAGCCCGCATTTTGGCACGGTGGAGGTGCGCGTCATGGATACGCCGCTCACTCTCGGCCACGCGGTCAACATGGCCGGGCTGATTCAGGCGCTGGCGCACTGGTTACTTGAAAAACGGCCACATAAACCTGGCCCGCAGGATTACCTGCTGTATAAATTCAATCGCTTTCAGGCCTGCCGTTATGGTCTACAGGGTGTGGTCACCGACGTGACCAGCGGCGAACAACACACCATCGCCCATGAACTGGAGACGCTGCTGGAACAGTTGCAACCGTATGCCGATCAACACCGTGGTGGAAGCGCGCAAGAAGAACTGGCGCTGATGGTGAAACATGGGAAAAGCGAAGCCCAGCGCATGCGCGAGTTCATTGCCGGTGGCGGCTCGCTGATAACCCTGGTACAACAGCACTGCGACACCTGGGCGGCGTAAGCACAGAAAGCCTTTGCATGAGCGGGATTACGCGCTATTTTGCCCTCCCGCTCATCGCACAAGGAAAGAAGATATGATGCGTCTTTGGCTGTTGCCCGCCCTGCTGCTTCCACTTACGCCTTTCGCCCACGCCGCCTGCACGCTGACCGACCCATCTCTTCAGGTACAAAGCTATGAGGTCGATCGCCAGCAGGAAAATATCACCCTGCGCTGGAAGAAACCGGACGGCAAAGCCTGGGGCTCGCTCTATTCGCTGCTGGCAGATATCAACGGCAACGGGCAGGTGCTGATGGCGATGAACGGCGGGATTTATGGCAAAGATTATGCGCCGCTGGGGCTCTATATCGAAAAGGGAAAAAAGCTCGCGCCGATTAATCGCGCATCCGGCGGCGGCAACTTCTTTATTCGCCCGGGCGGCGTGTTTTATCTCAAGGATCAGAAAGCGGGCATTGTGACCCTCGATGCGCTGAAAAGCACCAAAGGTATGGATTACGCAGTGCAGTCCGGCCCAATGCTGATTGAAAACGGCACTATCAACTGGCGTCTGAAACCGTCGGCCAGTTCGCGAAAATTACGTAATGCCGTGGGAATTAACCGTCAGGGTCGCGTGGTGTTTATGCTGAGCGCCAAAGAAACCAATTTTTATGATTTCGCCTGCTATGCCCGGTCGAAACTGGATATCCGGCAGATGCTGTACCTTGATGGCACCATTTCGAAGATGTATCAGAAGGGAAGTTCGGTACCGTGGCAGTATCATCCGTTTGTCACGATGATTACGGTGGAGAGGAAAACGTCGTCCTGAAAGATGCCGGATGGCGGCTACGCCTTATCCGGCCTACAAGTGAGTAGGCCCGGTAAGCGAAGCGCCACCGGGCATTTTTCAATTAAGCAGCTTTGCGGAATCTGCGCGTCAGGCGCTTCTCAATCTCGACGATGAAGAACATCACCGCACCCATCGCCAGCGTCACGAACCAGTAGCGAGCAGGCAGCGCTTCGGTACCGAACATCATCTGCATCACCGGCAGATAGATAATCGCCAGCTGGAGCAGCAACAGAACCCCCGTCACCATCCAGATACCTTTGTTCTTCAGCAGGCCGCGGTTGATAGAGAAACCGTCGGTGTTACGGCAGTTAATCATGTACAGCCACTGCGCGGTTACCAGCATCTGCAACAGCACGGTGCGGACAAACTCTGCACTGTGGCCGCGTGGCGCCAGCCAGGCCTCAAGAATGAAGGCGCTGATGGCAATCATCGAGCCGACAAACGCCACACGCCAGACCGCAAACGCGTCCATGACGTGCTGGCCGGTTTTACGCGGCGGGCGATTCATCACGTTACGCTCGGCGGCTTCGAAGGCCAGGCCGAAGGAAAGCGTCGCGGAGGTCGCCATGTTCATCCACAAAATCAGCACCGGCGTCAGCGGGATCATATTCCCTGCCAGCAGGGCAATCACCACCAGCAGCCCCTGCGCCAGGTTGGTTGGCATTATAAAGAGGATCGTCTTCTTCAGGTTGTCGTACACCCGACGCCCCTCTTTGACCGAACTGGCAATGGTCGCGAAGTTGTCATCGGTCAGGACCATATCGGCGGCCTCTTTGGTCACCTCGGTGCCTTTAATGCCCATCGCGATACCGACGTCTGCCTGACGCAGCGCGGGCGCATCGTTTACGCCGTCGCCGGTCATGCCGACGATCTCGCCGTTCTCCTGCAGGGCTTTCACCAGGCGCAGCTTATGCTCCGGGCTGGTGCGGGCGAAGATGTCGTACTCCACCGCCGCTTTTGCCAGCTCGGCGTCGTCCATGTGCTCCAGCTGGTAGCCGGTCATCGCTTCGGTGCTGTTGTGAATGCCCAGCATCTGGCCAATACTCATCGCCGTTTGCGGGTGATCGCCGGTGATCATTTTCACGCGGATCCCCGCCGTCTGGCAGGTGTGGATCGCATCCACCGCTTCCGGGCGCGGCGGGTCCATCATCCCGGCGATACCGAGGAAGATAAGGCCCTGCTGGAGGTCGCTGTGATCCAGCGTGGTCGCGCCGATGTCAGCGGGTTTA
>ERZ772937.2166-NODE-2166-length-12751-cov-36.836326_pt1 | contig 12751 bp, 9 predicted proteins | sample MGYA00512113_ERZ772937 | MGnify/ENA primary metagenome ERZ772937 (study PRJEB29015, sample SAMEA2737649) | human gut metagenome | biome: human gut; feature: human-associated habitat; material: faeces | place: China | collected 2012 ... | reverse complement strand
TTCCGCCGCTGGCGGCGGTCGTCGCCGTTGCTCCTAACGAGGGGAGGCTTTGGCATGTCGGCCAAGTTTCCCCTGAACGAGTAAAGCTTATTTATTTCGTGGACTGTAGTGCTCCGCTACAGAGAGCCGCGGCAGCTTGACAAGGTGCGCTGTCCAGAAGCAGCTGACCTTTGCAGCGGAGCCCGCACTTTTGCGCCATATTGGACTTTTGGCAGTCAGCTCAAAGTGACCCAGCCTGCCAAGGGCTCCCCTATCAGGGGAGCTGGCAAAGCCGACAGGCTTTGACTGAGAGGTTCTCCCCGGCAGAGCGCTCTGCCAAAAACAAAAACCGCGCCGCAGGTAATGTTCGAACCTGCGGCGCGGTTTATCTATTGGAGGAAATAGTTCTCGTAAATAGCAATCGGTTAAATCCCGTCTGGATTATAGAGATATAATACTTCATTCAGCGCAAAAAATCAACCCAGGCAGGCAAAATCACAAATTACAACAAAAGAACACCTTAAAGTTTTTCAACCTCAAGGTGTTCTGAGCTGGAGCTGCTATCCAGATTCGAACTGGAGACCTCATCCTTACCAAGGATGCGCTCTACCAACTGAGCTATAGCAGCACAATCACAGCTCAATTATAATACCATAAACTCTGCCGCATTGCAAGCGTTTTTTGCAAAAAAATCTGGCATTTTGCGTTTTTTCTGCCCAGATACAGAAAAACGGCTGCCGTTTTCCACGGCAGCCGTCTGCATTGTTGAAAATATCACTCGATAAGACCGTTCAGCAGGGCCAGGCACTTGCGGCTGTGCAGCTTGCGGATAGCCTTTGCCTCGATCTGGCGGACGCGCTCACGGGTAACGCCGAAGTCGCGGCCCACCTCTTCCAGCGTGCGGGGACGGCCATCGTCCAGACCAAAGCGGAGACGGATGACCTTCTCTTCACGGGGAGTCAGGCTCTTGAGAGCCTGGTTGATCTGCTGGGCCACCATAGCGCGGTCAGCAGCCTTTCCGGGAGCCTCGGCATTCTCGTCGGCAACGAAATCGCCCAGAGAGGAATCCTCTTCCTCGCCCACGGGGCTCTCAAGGCTGGCGGGCTCCTGTGCCATGCGCTGGATCTCACGCACACGCTCGACGCTCATGTCCATGGCCTTTGCCAGCTCTTCCGGGGTGGGCTCGTGGCCGTTCTGGTAGACCAGCTGGTTGGTGGCCTGACGCATCCGGTTGATGGTCTCGACCATATGCACCGGGATACGGATGGTACGGGCCTGATCGGCGATGGCGCGGGTGATGGCCTGACGGATCCACCAAGTCGCATAGGTGGAGAAGCGGAAGCCGCGGTCGCAGTCGAACTTCTCAGCCGCCTTGATGAGGCCGATGTTGCCCTCCTGGATGAGGTCGAGGAAGGCCAGATTGTGGCCCACATGCTTCTTGGCGATGGAGACCACCAGACGGAGGTTCGCTTCGCTCAGGCTGCGGCGGGCGTTCAGGCCGTCGCGGCGGGTCTTCAGCAGCTCCTGACGGCGCTCCTCGGTCAGGGGGCCGTTCTCCACAGCCTCCATGGCCTCTTCCTCAGCAGCCTTTTCCTCGGCGTCCTCGCTGGGCTTCTCGTTGCCCTCTTCGTCAATATCCTCGGTGTAGCTGCGGCTGTTCTCATCCTCCTCGAACGAGAAGCGGGCGCTGTTCTTCTTGATGTACTCGGTCGCACCGTACTTCTGGCGGTCGGCCTGCAGGATGTGGGCAGCCTCGGCACCGGCGTGGATGCGCTTGCTCAGATCAACTTCCTGTTCCGCGCTCAGCAGAGGGATCTGGCCGATCTGCTTGAGGTAGTTCTTGACGGGGTCGTCCAGCAGCTCATCCATCGCAGCCTTCAGGTCGGCAGGGTTCTCCTCGGCGGCCTCTTCCTCGTCCTCGACGCCCAGACCCAGCTCGTCGCTGTTGTTCTCGGCGTTCTCCACCTCAGCGATGATGCTGTCCACGTCCAGATTCACATCGGCGTCGGCCTCATCCTCGATGATCTTGATGCCGCGCTCTTCAAGGAGCGTATAGAGCGTTTCCACATCCATCCTGCACTGTGCAGCCAAAGTTTTGGCCTCCTGTGCCGACAGGGTGCCTTCGCCTTTCGTCAACAGTTCCTTCAAAGTCATGCCCATTTCGCTCTCTCCTTCTCACTGCGGGGGAAGCGCCCCGCAAGTGAACTTGTCTCATAGTTTCGGTCTTGCTTCTTAAATCACAAGACCTCCGTTGACGCCGAACACCTGGCCGGTGATGTAGCCGGCGTCTTCTCCGGCGAGGTACAGCAGAAGCTTTGCCACCTCTTCGGCGGTGCCGAGACGGCCCACAGGGGTCTCTTCGGCCAATGCCGCTTTGTCCTCAGCAGTGAACGAAGCCATCATATCGGTGTCGATGACGCCGGGGGCCACGCAGTTCACGGTGATGCCGCTGGGACCTTCTTCTTTTGCCAGTGCCTTGGTCAGGCCGATGAGGCCCGCTTTGGCGGCGGAATAGTGTACCTCGCAGCTGCCGCCGGTCTGGCCCCACATGCTGCTCACGGTGAGGATACGGCCCGCTTTGCGGCGTATCATCCCGGGCAGGGCCAGCTGGCAGAGGTTGAACGCACCGGTCAGGTTGACGTCCAGCATCCGCTGCCACTCTTCCGGCGTGATGTCGGTGAACAGCTTCTGCTGGGCGATGCCCGCGTTGCTCACCAGCACATCCACCCGGCCCAGCGCCTGCTCGGCGGCGCGGAAGGCCAGCTCACAGCTGGCCCGGCTGGCCACGTCACACTGGACGGCCAGTACGCCCGGCAGCTCTTTTTGCAGGGCTGCGGCGGCCTCGGCGTTGGTGTGGTAGAACACTGCCACCCGGTAGCCCGCCGCATAGAATGCGCGGGCTGCTGCTGCGCCGATGCCCCGGTCGCCGCCCGAGATGAGGACGGTGCGGCCCTTCGCCGCCGGGGCAGTGCTCTGGGGCTCTGCCGCAGGTTCCGGCTCGCGTTCCGGTCCCGATGCTGGTGTGTTCTCCGGTGCAGCGCTGACCGGCGTTTCCCTCGTTTCCTGCACCGGCGGTGCGGCCACAACCGCTTCTTCCGGCTCGGGCAGGGTCGGCCTGCGCTGTTCTTTCTTCGGCCCGGCGTCTGCAAGGTCAAATGTCAGCTCAAATTCGTCGTTGTACAAGAGTCAAACCCTCCTGTCCACTATTTTCGGCCGCAGCGCCTCTTCGTGTCAAAGCCTCTGCGGCGGGAAAGGAAACAGCTTCCCCCACCCCGCCGGAGCTGCGCTCTGCTCACTTTTTCCGGTCTAGGCCGGCTCTGCGGCGCGCCCGGCGGCATTTGTGTGGTTTCGACAAGTTTCCATTGAATAATATAGCACAATCGGGCGAAAAAATAAAGTGGTCACCGGTGATTTTTTCACGCAGTTCCCACTTTTTTCACAGATTCAGGGATTCACGGGCGGCTTCCAGCGGGGCTTTGCGGCCCGCCTGGCCCGCAGTGAAACGAAAAATTCCTGCAAAAGCTGCTGTGCCTCATCGGCCCGCAGTCCCTTCTCGATGACGGGGTGATGGTTGAAGGGCTGGGCGAAGAGGTCTGTCACCGAGCCGCAGCAGCCCGCCTTGACGTCGGCGGCACCGTACACCACCCGCTTGATGCGACTGTTGATGATGGCGCCGCTGCACATGGGGCAGGGTTCCAGCGTCACGAACAGCTCACACTGCCACAGCCGCCAGCCGCCCAGCTTTTTGCAGGCCGCGTCGATGGCCAGCAGCTCAGCGTGGTGGAGGGCGTTTTTCTCCGTCTCGCGGGTGTTGTGGGCGGCAGAGATGATCTCTCCGTCCTTCGCCACTACCGCGCCCACCGGCACTTCGCCCAGTGCAGCGGCCTTTCGGGCCTCTTCCAGCGCCGCGCCCATCAGCTCAAAATCGGTCATCCCATTCCCCTTTCTGCCAGCCGTGCGGCAAACACGAAGCAGTTATTTATAATATGTAACGCGCTGCCGGGCCATACGCTCTTCGCTTTCTGGGCCGCCCAGCCGAAGATGAGCCCCATGCCCAGCGCATAGGCCCGGGCCGTCCAGCTGCCGTGCAGCGCCGCAAAAATCACCGCCTGCACCACCACAGCCCCCGCGCCGCCCAGCGGTTGCAAAAGATAGAGCGCCCCGCCCCGGAAGGCAAGCTCTTCCGCCAGAGGGGTCACAAGGCAGATGCGCAGCGCAGCCCACGCGAGGGCCGCGCCCTCGGGCAGAGCCGTCTTTTCCGCCGGGAGCAGCAGCTGTGCTCCCGCCGCCAGCAGCCCCCAGAGCACTGCCGCCTCGGCCAGGACCCGGCACTGAGCCGGAAAAGACGGCTTTTCCGTTTCCCTTATCAGTCTTTTCACGGCGCACCCTCCTGTCGGCGGACATTGTACCATACTGCCGCTCCGTTTTGCAAGCAGTTTTTCGTTCATTCGAAGAAATTTCACTCAAAAGATTGACATTCCGCCCAGCGTTCTGGTATACTTTGTACGACTTTTTTATGGATTTGTCGTTTTACCAAAGACACACGATGAACGCACCCATGGAGGTACGAGCTATATGATACGCATTCTTACCGATTCTGCATCCGACATCCTGCCCGCCGAGGCCGCGCAGCTGGGTGTGGACGTCATCCCCCTCAACGTCACCCTCGAGGACGGCACCGTCATCCGGGACGGCGTGGACCTGACTCCCAGCGAGTACTACGAGCACATGGCCGGCTGCAAAAAGCTGCCCACCACCAGCCAGCCCAGCCCTGAGCTGTTCGAAAAGTTCTACGCCGAGGCCGCTGCCGCCGGAGACGAGGTCGTGGGCATCTTCCTGTCCCATGAGCTGTCCGGCACCTATCAGTGTGCGAAGCTGGCCGCAGACCTGGCCAATGTGGACAACGTCCTCTTCGTGGACAGCACCAATGTCTGCCTCGGCGAGGGTCTGCTGGTGCGTCTGGCCGCACACCTGCGGGATGAAGGCAAGTCTGCCGTCCAGATCGCCGCCACCCTCGAGCACGCCAAGGAGCACCTGCACCTCGTTGCCGCCATCGACGACCTGAAGTATCTGCGCAAGGGCGGCCGTCTGCCCGCCGCCGTCGCCGTGGCCGGCGGGATGCTGGGCATCAAGCCCCTCATCACCATCAAGGAGGGCAAAGTCGCCATGGCCGGTAAGGCCCGGGGTCTGCCCGGCGCATACGTCGCCCTCTTCAAGAAGATAGAGGAGCTGGGCGGCGTCAATCCCCGTTTCCCCTCTCTGGCCGGTTACACCATCAGCCCCCGCGAGGTGAACCCCATCCAGACCTATCTGGTGGACAATCTCGGCCTTCCCGAGCCGCTGGTGCGCCAGATCGGCTGCGTCATCGGCACCCACGCCGGTCCCGGTGCGTTTGGTCTGGCCTTCTTTGATAACGGGCTGGTCATCGACTGATAGGATATAATAAAAGGCTGCTGTGCAGACGCACAGCAGCCTTTTTTCGTTTTTACTTACAGCATATCCATGATGAGCTTGCCCAGCAGGAGCACCAGCACCACGAGCATCATGGGGCGGATGAACTTTGCGCCCTTTCTCAGGGCGAAGTGGGAGCCGATGATGTTGCCGACGATGTTGCTGATGGCGCAGGGGATGCCCACCGGAAAGATCACCAGCCCGCTGCTCAGATAGGTGAAGAGGCTGGCGTAGTTGCTGGCGAGGTTGAGCACCTTGGCGTTGCCGTTAGCGGTGCGCAGATCAAAGCCCATCAGGCTGGTGAAAGCGATGATGGCAAAGGTCCCGGTGCCAGGCCCCACCATGCCGTCGTACAGACCGATGCCGAGGCCGATACCCAGAGCCAGCAGGGCCTTTTTCAAATTCAGGGTGCCGTCATCCCGGTTCTCGTCCGGGAGGTTGCGACGCCACAGGATGACGACTGCCGCGATGGGCAGGATGATGAACATCATCATCTGCAGCACCTCATCACTGAGCATCAGGACGATGTGTGCGCCCAAGGCACTGCCCGCAAAGCTTCCGATGGCGGCGAGGATGCCGACCTTGAGGTTCATCGCGCCGTTCTTGAAGAAGCTGGCCGTGGCGAACGTCGTGCCGCAGGCGGCGCTGAATTTGTTGGTGGCGTAAGTATAGTGAGGCGGCAGGCCCGCGAAGAGATAGGCCGGCAGACTGATGAGTCCGCCGCCGCCCGCTGCCGAATCGACAAAGCCCGCAAAGCCAGTCATGAACACCAGAAATGCCATCATCGGCAGGCTGATTTGAATACCCATTGTTATGATTCCCCTTAATATTCCTATTTCTTCCACGATTTTACTTGTACAGCTCACCCTCGCAGGCCAAAATCTGGTCGAGTATCATCCGGGACACCCGGGCGCCGTAGACCATGGAGGGATGGTCATTGTACTCGATGATGTCGTGGAAGTCCTTGTTCATCAGGACGATGACATACTCGCCGTAGGGGGTGTGGACGATGCCGCCGTCGTTGCGGCAGGCGTTCATGCTGCCGCTCTTGCTGGCCACCCAGATGAGTTCCGGCTCGCCAGTCTCCTCGCAGTCGAGATAGAACTGAGGGAAGTCGTGGGTCAGCATGGTATTGTAGTGCTGCTGACGGAAGATGGCCAGAATCTCAGCGCTGGCCTCAGCGCTGACGAGCGTTCCCTTTGCCACCTGCGCAAACAGCGAGGCGTAGTCCCGGGGCGTCGTGGTGCCGAGGTCGTTGTAAATATCAAAGTGGAGCGGGTTGTGCAGGACGGTGTGGGCAAAGCCCATCTCCCGGATGCAGGCGTTGATGGTGTCCAGCCCCAGATAGTCGATGACCATGTTGGTGGCGATGTTGTCGGAGCAGATGATCATCATGGTGGCGGCGTCTTTAACTTTCAGACTTGCGCCCACGCCCAGCGCACGGAGCATACCGGAACCGTCCACAAAGTGCTCGGGCTTGTAAGTGATTTTTTCCTCGAGGCTGGCTTTGCCCCGGCTGGCCTGCAGATACAGGGCTGCGAGGATATATGCCTTGATGGTGGAAGCCGTCTCAAATTCCTCGTCAGCGCCGATTTCGACCGTGTGGCCGTGCAGATCGTCCACAAAGACGCTCATCTTGCCCTGATAGGAATACAGCTCGGCGGCAATACGCTTTTCCAGCGTCATGTTTTTATCCATTTTGGAATCTCCATGTCGTTTTATACATTATTTAGAGGTTTTCTTCGAAGAACCGCCGGGCGTTGCGGTAGAAAATGGCCTCTACCTCGTCCTCGGTGAAGCCCTCGCGGCGGAGTGCGTCGGCCAGCAGCGGGAGCTTGGAACAGTCGTCCATTTCCAGCTTGCCGCCGATGCCGTCGAAGTCACTGCCCAGACCGATGATCTCAATACCGCCCACCTGCTTGAAGTGGGCCGCGTGCTTTGCCATCAGGGCCGTGGTGCTGCGGCAGAGCTTTTCTTCGGGCTGGTTGTCGAGGAAGCCGCTGCAGTAGTTCAGACCCACGAGGCCGCCCTTGTTGGCGAGGGCGCGGATCATCTCGTCGGTGAGGTTGCGGCAGTGGGGTGCGAGGGCGCGGCAGTTGGAGTGGCTGGCCGCAAAGGGGCGGGTGGAGTGCTCCACAATGTCCCAGAAGCCCTTGTCGGACAGGTGGCTCACATCTGCGATGATGTGCAGACGCTCCATCTCAGCCAGGAACTCGAAGCCCTTTTCTTTCAAGCCCGTCTCGGTGTTGGGGGTGCAGGGCCAGATGTTGTGGCCCCCGCCGGGGACGACGTTGGGGCTGGCAAGCTCGTTCTCGTGGTTCCAGGTCAGGGTCATCATGCGGACGCCCAGCTCGTACATCCGGCGCAGCACACCGATGCTGCCCTTGCAGCAGCCGCCCTCTTCAATGGTGAGCATTCCGCTGATCTTGCCCTCAGCGGCGTTTTTTCGGATGTCAGAGGGTTGATACACCGGCGCAATATCCTCCGGGTATTTTTCCATGATGCGTTTGAAGACGTCGATTTCTTCCAGCGCCGTCACCAGCGGGTCGGCACCGGGGGTCTTGTCGCCCAGATTGACAAAGGCGGCGAAGCACTGCAGCATATAGTCGCCCTTTTTCAGTTTCTGCAAGTCGATGTGCAGATCATTCTGCGCAAAGCTCTTGGGCGTACCCGCCTTTTCGGCGTAGCGCAGCTCACTCAGGGTATCACAATGTAGATCAAAGACTTTCATGGTTATCTCCTTTTAGAAAATACTCCCCACCGCATACAAACACTTTACCAGATCCTCCCGATACAGTGGGTCGCTCGGCTCAAGGCTGTTGATGACCACACCGCCGCTGACGGCGGCACCGGTGGAGTGGATATACCGCCCTTCGCCCAGATAAAGCGCCACATGGCCGGGGAAGAAGAGAGCATCGCCGGGCTTTTTGTTCTCGAAGGCCACCTCATGCATCGGCCAGCCCTCGATGATCTTTGCGTCGCGGTAGATGAGCACACCGCACTGCATGTAGGCGCTGCTGACAAGGCCTGAGCAGTCGATGCCCCGGCCCGACTTGCCGCCCCAGCGGTACTCGGTACCCATATACTTCTTTGCCTGCTCACAGACAGCGGCGCGGAAAGCATCTTCGCTGCCGCCGTACCAGCGTGCCACAGCTTCCGGCACGAGCTTGTCTGCCGTCGTGTCCAGCGTCTCGGCCAGCGCGTCATTGAAAGCAAGGCCCTCTCTCTGGGAGAAGACCGCCGTCATCTCATATTTCACCGGCTCCAGCGCCACGTCCCGGACATAGCCCGTCCGGCCATCCGTCAGCAGGACTTTCGCCCAGCCCTTGTGGGCCTCGACCTCTTCGGCGGTCTCAGGCTGGCGGCGGAGAACGCCTCCCCGCTCCAATTCCATCATCCGGACGCCCTGCACCTTGGGCAGGTTGAGGACATCCGTAGCGCGGCCCACGAGAACGAGGTCTGCCCCCAGATACTCCCACAGCTCCTCCTCGCGGACAAACTGCAATTCCCGCTGATCCACATAGCCATGGTACCCGTAAAAGCTGACCACTTCGGCCACATCGGGCGGCAGCTGGACGCCCGCAGCGGTCACGCCGCCGGGCGCGGTCCGCACCTGACAGGCCTGCCCATACAGGCCCTCATCTCCGATGGTGGAGACAAGACCCGCCTCGCCCTCTTTGATGGTCTGGGGCAGGTCGTAAATGGTGCCTACCGGCACCGAAAATAATGCGTATTTCATGGTTCGCTCCCCTCCAGCAGCTGCAGCAGCTCATCCGGCCGCATCGAGAGGATGGCACCATCGGCGGTGCCGGTCACGGTGTCGGCCAGCGACTGCTTGGCCTGCTGCAATTCCACGATTTTTTCTTCAATGGTATCCTGTGCAATGAGCTTATACACCTGCACCGGGTTCTGCTGGCCGATGCGGTAGGCGCGGTCGGTGGCCTGATTCTGGGCGGCGACGTTCCACCATGGGTCGTAGTGGATGACGATGTCCGCCGCCGTCAGGTTAAGGCCAGTGCCGCCGGCCCGCAGCGAGATGAGGAAAACGCTCACCTCTCCCCCGTTGAACCGCCGGACCAGCTCCGCCCGGACGGGCTTCGGCGTCGAGCCCTGCAGCGTAAAGTGGCTGATGCCCTCGGCGTCCAGACGCTTTGCCAGCAGCTCGAGCATCGAGGTGAACTGGCTGAACAGCAGGATGCGGTGGCCGCCCTCCACGGCGCTGGAGACAAGCTCCGCGCAGGCGTCCAGCTTGGCACTGCCGCCCTCCCAGTTGTCTGCGATAAGGCGTGGGTCGCAGCAGATCTCCCGCAGCCGCATGAGGACGGCGAACACCGCCATCTTGTCCTCGGGCTTTGCGGCCTGCAGCTTCTCCCGGGCGTCCACCACAGCGGCCAGATAGAGCTTGCGCTGCTCCTCTTCCAGCTCGATGCGGTAGATATTCTCGGTCTTGGGCGGCAGCTCCTTCAGCACATCCGACTTCATGCGGCGGAGGATGAAGGGGCCGGTCAGCTGATTGAGACGCCGCACGGCGGTCTGGTCTTCCTCCTGCACGATGGGCTTCTCGAACCGGCTGCAAAAGCTCTTGTAGGGCGGCAGATAGCCCGGCATCAGGAAGGAGAAGATGCTCCACAGCTCGCCCAGCCGGTTCTCCACCGGCGTACCGGTGAGGGCAAACCGCACCCGGCTGCGCACTTTGCAGACGGCCTTGTATTTCTGGGTGGTGTGGTTCTTGATGGCCTGCGCCTCGTCGAGGATGCAGGCATAAAACTCCTGCCCCTCGTAAAGAGTCTCGTCACGCCGCAGCAGATCGTAGCTGGTCACCACGAGGTCGGCGGCGGGCCAGCTCTCAGCCAGTTCAGCACGGTGGGCAGCGTCGCCGTCCACCACCACGCAGGAGAGTTCGGGCGTGAATTTCTGACACTCCTCGGCCCAGTTCAGCACCAGCGAGGCCGGGCAGACGATGAGGCTGGGCAGAGTCTGGCCGTTCTGCTTCATGGCCAGCAGGTAGCTCAGCACCTGCACCGTCTTGCCCAGGCCCATATCGTCGGCGAGGATGCCGCCCATGCCGTAACCGTCCAGCGTCCGCAGCCAGCGGTAGCCGTCCCGCTGATATTTGCGCAGGGTCTTTTGCAGGGAGACAGGCGGGGCATACTCACTGTCCTTGACGGCGTGGAAGCTCCGGCTGATGCGCCGGAAGGCATCATCCCGGTTGAAGCGCACACCGGCCTGGCCTGACAGCGCCCAGTCGAGGCTGGGCGCACGGTAAAGCGGAAGCCGCGCATGGTTCTGGCCCAGCTTTGCGCCGGAGAGCTCCAGCGTTTCGTTCAGTTCGTCCAGCACTTCCAGCGAGTCATCCAGCCGAAGCAATCGGCCATCCCGCAGGCGGTGGTAGCGCTTTTTCTGGTGGAGCGACTTGAGCAGAGCTTTCAGCTCGCTCACCGGGAATTCGCCGGTGTCCACCTCCAGATCAAGCACACTGCCCTGTACCGACACACCCACCGAGATTTTCGGCGGCGCAGCCTGCAAGTCGCGGAATGCATCGCTGAGGTAGACTTCACCCTCCGCCAGCAGGGCAGGCACACCCTCTTCAAGGAAAGTAACAAGGGTATCCTCGTCGTCTGTGCCATATTCGGCGGGGCTGGTGTCGGTCTGCTGGGTCAGATAAGTTTGGAGCAGCCGCCCGGCCCGACGCTCTGCGCGGGCGTCCCTCAATAAATCGACCGGGGCCGCAAAAGGCGTCACCCTGTCTTCCCCATACAAAAATTCCGGGTGGACGCGGACGGCCCCCATGTGGGGCGCATCCAGATAAAATTGCACCACCGGCTCCAGCGGGATCTGATTCAAAAGCAGCCGGTCAGGGTCGTCGATGGTGATCTTCCGGCCCAGCTCCGGCAGCACGAAGCTGCAAAACGACACGGCATCCTTGCTGGTGAAAAAGAGTCCGCTGCCGCAGAGGGCGTTCAACGCGGGCAGCAGACGGGCCGCTTCGGCTCGTTCCAGCTTCCAGATGGTGTCTTCATTATAAAGGTAGCTGTAGTCGAGGCCCTGCAATGTGTACAGACTGGGCTCCACCACAATGTGTACGCCGCCCCTCTTCTTCTCGACCCGCAGCGTCAGCGCGGGCAGACCCTTTCGCAAGGCGTAACCGCCCACCTCGCCCCTCGGCTCATATAATACCACCAGTTCATCCAGCAGCTCACCCGACAGCGGCACACTTCCAGCGGGGCCATTTGCGATGCTGCGGGTCGGGCGGCCTGTGGCGGCTTCCACGCTCTTTACCGTGTCCTGCTGGCGGCGGAGCAGCGTCAGAATTTTCTGTGCCTCGGAGGTAAAGGCGTCCCACCGGTGGACAAAGGCCAGCGTTTTGCCGTAGCTGACGCTCCGCTCTTTCTCAATGGCCGTCAGCAGTTCCGGGATGCTTTTTACGACATACTGCCGCCCGCCGTCCGAAATGCGGAGGCGCAGCAGCGGCGGCTGTCCGGAGTAGTCCAGGATGAGCTCCGGTTCCAGTTCCGCGAAGCCTCGCTGCTGGCCGTCCGAGGCCGTCAGACTCTCCACCTCGGCCAGCGCGTCCTCCTGATAAGCTCGAAGAAGTTCCTGCGCCTGCACATCCGAGACAGGTTCATCGCCTCGCCATTTCCTGCCGAACAGCATCTCGAGACCGGAGACGTAGCTATCCTTCCGGGCTGCGGCTTCTTTAGCAAATTCTGTCCCGCGCTGCACGCCCGGGATGTCCAGCAGTGCCTTCTTCTCTGGCTTTGGTTCCATCTTTTCTTCCGGCTCATCCACCTCATGCAGCAGCAGCGCACCAATGTGCTTGCAGCAGGGACCTTCGCCGTTTTCATTGAAAGGGCAGGTACAGCTGGCGCTGACGAAACTGCCGTTCTGGCGCAGCCACGCCTGGGTCCGGTAGAGGTTCCGGCCGCTGCCCCGCACATTGGCGCTCAGATGGCGCACGCCGTTCTCCGCCGTCTCACATTCCAGATCCTGCACCCTGTTCTCGTATGCCTTGGCCCGTGCATAAATCGTGCTGCCCAGCAGATAGCGGATTTCTTCTCTGTCCATGTCTCTGCCCTCCCTCTCCCAAGCGTCCTATTGGTTAAGCATACCGCACCCGCCGACCAGATGCAAGAGCTTTGGACGAAAAAAGCAAAAAGAAAACGCTCCAAGATTTCTCTTAGAGCGTTTTGATCAAGTCGGCGGCTACCTATTTTCACAAGCCGTTTCCAGCTAACTATCTTGGGCACGAGTGAGCTTAACTACTGTGTTCGGAATGGGAACAGGTGGAACCTCACCGTCATCGTCACCGACCATATGACTG
>ERZ772937.2147-NODE-2147-length-12832-cov-3.806527_pt1 | contig 12832 bp, 7 predicted proteins | sample MGYA00512113_ERZ772937 | MGnify/ENA primary metagenome ERZ772937 (study PRJEB29015, sample SAMEA2737649) | human gut metagenome | biome: human gut; feature: human-associated habitat; material: faeces | place: China | collected 2012 ... | reverse complement strand
TCCAGGCGGGGCTCTTCGCGCAACACGGCAAAGCGGCGCAGAAAGTCCTTGTACAGGCGGCGGCTGTGGGCTGCTTCGATCTGTGCCTGCATCGTTTCGGCCCCGGCAGCCTGCCCGGCCTGCTGGCCTGCCTGCTGCATGCTGATGCGGGTTTCGCGCCCAATCTGTTCCCAGCGGCGGCCCTGCACCTGAGCCTGCTGGCTGGTGGGGTCCTTGGGCCAAAGGCGGTGGCTGTCGCACACAAATTCCCGGTGCAGCTTTTGCAGTTCGTCAGGCTCCTGGGCGGCAAGCCAGCGGTAAATGGGCCCGGCGGCGGGCATGGCCCCGTTTTTGCGCAGTGCCTGGTAGGTTTTTTGCCGCAGCCAGCCCACCGGACGGGTCAGGGATGGCACCTGCAAGGCATCAATCGTCTGCTCCACGGCAATATCGCAGGCCAGCCCCCACAGGCTGGCGTCCCGGCCTCCGCGCAGCCAGGGGTGGCGGAACACGCAGTGCAGAACGCTGTGCAGCACCGCGCGGGGCAGATAGCGCCGGTTGCTGCGGTACAGCCCAATGAACCATTCCGGGTCATAGCACAAAGCCGCGCCGTCTGTGGCAAGGTTGTGCAGCCCCGCGGCAGGGGTGGGCACCAGCGCACCCAGGGCCGCGTTCATGTAGCGCAGGTCCAGGTACAGCTCACTGCGGATGCGGTCCATGGCGCGTTTGGCCATGGCGGCAACCCATTCTTCCTGGGTCAAAACATGTTGAGAGGGCATTGATCATCACCACCAAAGTATGGGGAATCTACGGCACATCAAAGGTCGTCAAAATCATAGGTTTTCTGCTTGCGGGGGCGCTGGCCGCCAAGGGTCAGGGCTGCGCCCTCGCTCCAGCCGGACTGGGAGCAGGCCAATGCAATCTGGCGGCGGTTTTCCTCGTCTAAGACCTCGTCCGCATCGGCAGAAAAAATGTAGTCGCAGTTTGCTTTTGAAAAGGCAAAATTTCTTGCGGCGGCAAAATCGTTGTTCCATGGATAATCATAAATCAAATCCGTATATCCGGCGGCGATTTCTTTGGTGCGGTCGGTTGAGCCGGTATCTACGATAACAATTTCATCGCAGACCGGACGGTACGAATCCAGACAGCGTTTTAATAACTTTTCTTCATTTTTAACAATCATGCAAAGACTGATTGAAATCATAACGTACTCCTATCTGCCAAACGGCGTATATTCCAAATCTTTTATTACTGTAAGTATGACATTTTTGTGGGAAGACTGTCAACGGGAAGTTTCACAATGGGGAAAAGTATGGTATACTGTTTTTAGTTTAGAATAAGTGGAAAGTGAGGCACAAAAGTATGAAAAAAAGAAAGGCAGCAGTGCTGGCAGCAGCTGCGTTTGCAATGACGGCGGCATTTTTTTTAAACGGCATCCAGAGGGCAGAAGCGGCAGACAATGTTGTAGTGATGTTAGATCCCGGACATGACAGTACACATACAGGGGCGGCAGCATATGGTTTAAAAGAGCAGCAATTAAATTTAAAAATCGGACTGGCGTGCCGTACAGAGCTTGAAAAATACGATGGCATAACCGTTTATATGACACATGATACCATTGCGTGTCCGTTTGAAGGCAGTACAACCAAACAGGACTTAATACAGCGGACAGAATATGCAGGAGAAGTCGGAGCGGACCTTTTTGTAAGTCTGCATAACAATTCGGGCGATGACAGCGGATATGAAATTTATTATCCCAATAATCACTATGTATCAGAATTTAATGATATAGGATATGCGGTATCTGAGCATATTGCGGGTTACCTGAGTGAAATGGGCATATACCGGAATGGATTGTATACAAGAGATAGTGATGGCGAGGAAGATGATGATACCAACTGGTATCCGGATGGAAGCCGCGCGGATTATTACAGTGTCATCAGAAATTCCAAGTACAACGGTGTACCGGGAATTATTGTAGAACATGCTTATCTATCAGATGCGGGGGATACACATGTATTTTTGTCCAATGACAACATGCTGGTACGTATGGGACAGGCAGATGCCAGCGGAATTGCAGATTATTTCGGACTGCATAAGAAAAATGGTCTATGTACGGATAAATACGGTGACTGGCATTATTACGAAGACGGTGAAGTATCGGATTACACGGGAATGGCGGTCAATGAATATGGCTGGTGGTATGTTACAGACGGTGAAATAGATGATTCTTATACAGGTATTGCAGAAAATGAGTATGGCCGCTGGTATATGCAGGACGGTGTTGTAAACATGGATTATACCGGAATGCTTTGTGACGGAGCAGAATGGTACTATGTTCAGGGCGGTTATGTAAATGATGCCTATACGGGAATGGCATGTAACGAGTATGGCTGGTGGTACTTTGAAGACGGAAAGTTAAACTGGAATTACACGGGAATGGCGTTGAATGAATACGGCTGGTGGTATTTTGAGAATGGCGTATTAAACTGGGATTATACCGGAATGGTATGTAACGAATATGGCTGGTGGTACTATCAGAATGGCAACTTGAATCGTGAATATACGGGAATGGCGTTGAATGAATACGGCTGGTGGTATTTTGAAAATGGATTTTTAAACCTGAATTATACGGGAATGGCGTTGAATGAGTATGGCTGGTGGTATTTTGAAAATGGCAATTTAAATGATGCCTATACGGGAATGGCGTTAAATGAATATGGCTGGTGGTACTTTGAAAACGGTCAACTGAATCGTGAATATACGGGAATGGCGCACAATGAATACGGCTGGTGGTATTTTGAAAATGGTCTGTTAAATGAGGAATATACCGGCATTGGCGCAAACAGTTACGGTGAATGGTATTATCAGCAGGGCAGAATCGGATATGACTTTAGCGGAAAAGTGAAATTTGATGATACAGAATATACCATTACAGAAGGTTATGTCGTAGAAAAAAGGATTGTAAATGAAACAGAAGCAGATACAGCAGATACAGTACATACAGCAGGAACGCTTCCAGCAGGCGAAGAAAGCAGTACTCTCGGCAAATAGGCATAATAAAGGGATTGGAACACTTTCTGAAAAGACGGTACATAGTGTACTGAAAAAATTTTTTGAGCCGGAAGAAGACAACCATGAAGTTGCGCTTGCGGGTTATTTTGCGGATATTTACAATGAAAACGGGGTTATTGAAATCCAGACAAGAAGCTTTGAGCGGCTTCGTGAAAAGCTGGCAGTCTTTTTGAACCACTATCCGGTAACAATTGTCTATCCGATGCCCTGCAACAAATGGGTGTTCTGGGTTGATGAACAGACAGGGGAGGTGAGTGAACCAAGAAAATCACCGCGCCACTACACGGTCTACGATGCTTTTACGGAGCTGTATAAAATCAAACAGTATTTGCATCACCCACAGCTGACGGTCAAACTGGTACTGATGGATATGCAGGAGTATAAGACGTTACAGCAGCGGATTCGTACCAAAAAAGGAATCCGCAGGCGCGGCGAAAAAAAGGACAGAATCCCGATAGGCATACGGGAGATAGTGACAATTGAGCAGCTTGAAGACTATATGCAGTTTGTGCCGTATGAACTGGATGGCACGTTTACTTCGGCGGATTTTGCAAAAGCTGCCCATATTCCGGTGAATACGGCAAGGATAACGCTTAATATTTTAAAGGATACGCAGACGGTTACAAGAGTAGGAAAGCAGGGCAGGTCGTATCTTTACGAGGTGAAGGAAAACAATAGATGTATGTAATAAAGGACAACGTAATTAAACTTTCAGTCCGCGGACTGGTTGAATTTATCTGCCGCAGCGGTGATATTGATAACAGAACCGGCGGATTTTCAGATGTGCGTCTGATGCAGGAGGGTACGCGCATGCACAAAAAAATACAAAAAAGCATGGGCGCATCTTACAGGGCGGAAGTTCCGTTAAAAATTGAACTGCCGGAAACGGTGGAGAATATTGATTACATCATACGTCTGGAGGGCAGGGCGGACGGTATTATCAGTGATTTCCACGAAGAAGCGGACGGCAGTAAGACACCGGTTGGAAAGGTTATTATTGATGAGATTAAAACCATGCAGTCCGATGTGGAAAAGTTAGAACAGCCGGTGTCAGTACATGAAGCGCAGGCAAAGGTGTACGGCTATATTTATATGGTACAGAACCATCTTTCCGGTATCGGCGTACAGATGACCTATGCCAATCCTGAAACAGAAAAAATAAAGCGTTTTACAAAAGAATATTCAAAAGAAGAACTGACAGAATGGTTTGAAACGCTGATCAACAGCTTTAAACGGTGGTCAGATTTTGTCTTTTGCGAACGTGAAAAAAGGACGGCATCGATTAAGAAGCTGTCCTTTCCGTTTGAATACCGCAAAGGACAGAAAAAACTGGTAACAGGTGTTTATCACTGCATCGGGGAAGCAAGAAATCTTTTTATTCAGGCATCAACCGGTGTTGGAAAAACCATTTCCACTATTTATCCGGCAGTCTGTGCCATGGGACAGAGTAAGGCAGATAAAATCTTTTATCTGACCTCTAAGACGATTACAAGAACCGTTGCCGAAGAAACCTTTTCAATTCTGCGCAGGCAGGGGCTTTCTATGCGTACGGTGACACTGACGGCAAAAGATAAAATCTGCATTCTGGAGGAAAGAAACTGCAATCCTGTTAAATGCGAGAGGGCAGCAGGACATTTTGACAGGATTAACGATGCGGTCTATGACATGATCACACATGAAATGGTGATTGACCGTGAAAAAGTGATGGAATATGCAAAGAAACATTGTGTCTGTCCGTTTGAGATGTCGCTGGATATTTCATACTGGTGTGACGGCATTATCTGTGATTATAATTATGTTTTTGACCCAAATGTGGCACTCAAGCGCTACTTTGGCGAAGGAAACAGGGGCGAGTATATTTTTCTGGTGGACGAAGCACACAATCTGGTTGACAGGGCAAGGCAGATGTACAGTGCTATTCTTGTAAAAGAGGATTTTCTGACAATAAAAAAATATGTAAAAGATACAGACAGGGCATTGTATAACAGCCTTGAAAAGTGCAATGCCGGATTGTTGGAATATAAAAGAAAATGTGATACAATAGATGTGATTAATTATCTGGGAACTTTTCCTGCGGCACTGGAACGGTGTTATGTAAGATTACAGCATTTTCTGGAACATCATAAAAATCATCCGCAGCAGGAGGAAATTTTGCAGTTTTTCTTTACACTGCGGCATTTTCTGAATATGTATGACTGCATGGATGAAAAATATCTGATTTATACAAAGCATGATGAGAACAATCATTTTTATATGAAATTGTTCTGTGTAGACCCGTCAACGAATCTGTCGGAAAGACTGGCACAGGGAAGAAGTGCCGTGTTTTTTTCGGCGACGCTGCTTCCGGTCAATTATTTTAAAGAAATGCTGACTGCAGATACACAGGATTATGCAGTGTATGCACAGTCTTCGTTTGACAGTAAAAAGCGCAGAATTGTTATCGGAAAAGATGTCAGCAGCAGATATACAAGAAGAAATGCAGGGGAATACCGGAAAGTATGCCGCTACATTGCCGAAACGGTACAGGTGCATCCGGGACGGTATCTCGTATTTTTTCCATCATATGGATATTTGCAGCAGGTAAAAGAAAACTATGAACAGATGTATAAACCGGATGAAATCATCATGGGCGCAGAGGGCGGTACACCAAAGCTTACAGCAGAACAGAATCTGATTGTGCAGCTTCCGTCGATGAAAGAACAGGAAAAAGAAAATTTTCTGTCTTTATTTGAAAATGTGCAGGGAAGAGGAAGCCTTTTAGGATTTTGTGTAATGGGCGGCATTTTTTCAGAAGGGATTGACTTAAAAAGAGAAAGCCTTATTGGGACGATTATTGTCGGAACGGGAATTCCTATGATATCAAAGGAAAGAAATCTGTTGCGGGATTATTTTGACGGATGCGGAAAAGACGGCTATGCGTATGCGTATGTCTATCCCGGCATGAATAAGGTATTGCAGTCGGCAGGGCGCGTTATCCGCACGGAGGAGGACTGTGGAGTGATTATTTTACTCGATGACAGATTCTTAACACCCGGATATGAAAAGCTGTATCCGAGGGAGTGGAATGAGGTCTATCCGGCAACAAAGCACAATTTTAAAAATATATTAGCAGATTTTTGGAAAAATTTAGTGCAATAAAGTTAAATATATTGTATAATAATTAAAAGAATTAATGTAAGCTGTATATACAAGTATGGCTCGTGAGTGAAAAATCCAACGCAATATTAGGAACGTCTGACAAAATAATTGGCAGTGAGTGGAGAATAGCATATGGAGAATAGTATTAAGAATCAATTAGAAGAAAGCAGAAAAGATGGTACTTTAAAGGAAACGCTTCAGGGGATGGGGTTTAACCGTTTACAGTCTGTAGAGATTGCAAAGGGTCTGAATAATGAAGTGGATATTACAAAATATGCGGATAAAAAGTATGACGCAGCGCAGATGAAGTCTATCCGGCTGGCACTCGAAGAAGGCATGGATATCACACCGTTTGCAGATAACCGTTATAATTATATGCAGATGGAGGAAATTAAAGCGGTTATCAGGGAACATATGGATTTAGATGCGGTATGCAATCCGGCATATGATTATTCGGTCATGAAAGAGATCCGTTTATCGGAACGGATGAATTATGATATTACAAAATACGCAAAACGGGGATTTTCAGGGAATGTTCTTAGACAAATCCGCAAGGCAAGGGAAAAAGAGATTGATTTATCGTTCTTTGTCAATGAAGGATTTGATGAATATCAGCTGCGGGAAATCCGTCTTGGTATTGAACACTGTGTAGATATTACAAAATATCTGCTGCATGAATATACGGGGGACCAGATGAAGCAGCTGCGGCTTGGATTACAGGCCGGTCTTGATGTCAGCTGGTATTCGATGGTTGGATTTTCATCCGCACAGATGGAACAGGTACGGCTGGGACTGGAAGCCGGAATTGATGTTTCAGGATATGCAGATCCGTTTATCGATGCACTGGAAATGGAAGATATGAGGTTAAAGCTTGAGGGCAAATCCGAAGGCAGCGGGCTGGATGAATTGCAGAGCCAGGAAGTCCTTTTGGGACTGGAAAGCGGTGTGAATGTTAATCTCTATGCAGATGCAGCATATGATTTTAAACAGATGGAGCAGATAAGACTTGGGCTGGAACATGGGATTGATGTGACAAAGCTGCTCAATCCGCTGATACCAAGTGATGTTATGATGAATATGAGGCTTGAGTCAGAAGCATTAAAAAAGTAGGATATTGATGAAATAGGATATGAGGCCTTTTGGGGCAGAATTGAGGTACATATGGGAACACCTGAACTTTTTGATGAAATGGGACAACTTAATAAAAAAGATATTCAGGTCATAATAGCCGATGACAATATGTCTGCGACCCTTTTTTTAAGTGAACCTGCAAAAGAGGAAGACCCCTATACATATGAAGAAGTGATGCGGGCTTTGTCTAATGCCGGCGTAAAGATGGGGCTGGATGATGCCAGGATTCATCATATGGTGGAGGAGCAGATTTATAATACAGCGGTGGTCATTGCACAGGGGAAGATGGTGCAGGATGGCGCAGACGGTTACTATGAATTTGAATTTGAAACGGATTTGAAGGCAAAACCGTCTGTGCGTGAAGACGGCTCGGTTGACTATTATAATATGAAGCTGTATGAAAAGGTGAGTGAGGGTGATAAGCTTGCACAGTATTATCCGCCGACGAAAGGTGTGTTTGGATTTGATGTAAAGGGGAAACTTTTAGCACCGAAGGCGGGCAAACCAAAATCCAATCTGCGCGGCAAAGGATTTACCGTGTCAGAGGACGGTAATACCTATTATGCAGCCATTGACGGTAAAGTTGAATACTGTAACTATGATTTGCGTATCGTGAATGTATTGGACATCAGTGGTGACGTTGATTTGAATATTGGTAATATTGATTTTAATGGGGATGTCAATATCACCGGAAATGTTATTACCGGTGTAACAATCCGGGCAATGGGCAGCATCTATATCGGTGGCTATGTAGAGGGTGCGGTGATTAAGTCGAATAAAGATATCGTTTTAAATAAAGGCGTCAACGCCAATGGCATCGGACAGATTGAAGCCAAAGGGAATATATCGGCACATTTTTTTGAGAATGCGATTGTTTATGCGGAAGGCGATGTCAATGCAGGCTATATTTTAAGCAGTAAGATTATGGCACTTGGCAAAGTCATTGTACAGGGAGGCAGAGGAACGATTCACGGCGGTGATGTAACAGGTGTTATGGGAATTGAAACCTCCAATGCCGGTAATGCATCTTATGCACCGACCAATTTAAGAATCGGGGCAACAAAGAAACTCCGTATGGATTATGCCAATATTATTGTACAGTTAAAGGATATTGATTCCCAGATTGAAATGTATGAGAGTGCATTGAAGAAACTGACGATGGTAAGGGATGTGAAACCTGAGGCATTTGACAGCGTTTCTTATACGAAAATCTGTCAGTCCAAGATTATAAAGAGTGCGGAGAAGGCTAAGTGTGAGCAGGAAAGCAAGCGGCTCTATGATTTGATTAAAGAGTCCGGAAAAGCTGTTGTAAAGGTTGATTCCAAAATCTTTCCGGGAGCACGTATTTATATAGAAGCCAAGGTTTATGAACCGGCGGATACACTGGTACATGTTTTAGTCCGAAAGGTCAATGACAGTATCGTTGTAAGGGATTATGAAGAATAGTGGAGGAACAATCCGATGATAGAGGAAGTTGTATCGGTAGATTTGGCAGTTCATGAAAGACTGACGGTGAGAAAAAACAGACTTGCACCGAAACAGCTTACAGGAAATGAAAAGCGAATTTCCATTGTGACGGGTACGCATGGAGATGAACTGGATGGGCAGTATGTCTGCTATGAGATTGTGAAGCAGCTGAATGCGCATCCTGAGAAGTTGAAAGGAATTGTTGATATATATCCAGATGTGAATCCTCTTGGACTTGATACAGGTTCAAGAGGAATCCCTATGTTTGACCTTGATATGAACCGGGTCTTTCCGGGAGATAACAATGGTGCGATTACGGAATATCTGGCTGCCGGGATTATTGATGATATTATTGGAAGCGATATGTGTCTGGATATTCATTCCAGTAATATTTTTGTCAAAGAAGTGCCGCAGGTGCGTTTAAATGATGACAACGAGGAGAAGCTTCTGCCGTATGCAAAGCTGCTCAATGCGGATTTTGTCTGGATTTATTCATCTATTACAGTGTTGGAAGCAACACTTGCCTACAGCCTGAATAATATGGGTGTGCCGACTTTAGTGGTTGAAATGGGTGTGGGACACCGTATCAATAATGCATACTGCCATCAGCTGATAGACGGCATTTTTAATATGCTGATTCATATGGGAATATGGGAGGATGAAGCACCGCAGGTGAAACAGCCGATTATTTCTACCGAAGGAGAAGTCAGCATTATCAATGCTGCTCAGACCGGTGTGTTTGTTGCAGCAACAGACCATATGGGAGCAATTGAGATGGGAACGCATATCGGTGATATTATTGAGCCGATAGAAGGAAAGGTGATTCAGAGAATTGAGTCACCGACAAACGGAATTATATTTACCCTGCGGGAAAATCCGGTTGTATACAAAGGTGCGTTGATTGCCCGGGTATATGGAGGAAAAGCATGAAAAAAATTGAGTTATATAGATTAAAAGGCCTCTACCGGGAAGATTTTGTTGTAGAGGGCTACCGGTTCGGCGGAGAGGAGAATTCAGCCTGTATCGTCGGGGCGTTGCGGGGAAATGAAATGCAGCAGCTCTATATCTGTTCACAGCTAATTAAAGTTTTAAAAGAGCTGGAAGCACACGGGGCGATTACACATGGACACGGCATTCTGGTTGTGCCGACGGCAAACAGTTATTCCATGAATGTTGGCAAACGGTTCTGGGCAGTGGATAATATAGATATTAACAGAACCTTTCCGGGCGATCTGCGTGGAGATACCACAAAGCAGATTGCGGGAGAACTGTTTGAAAAGGTAAAAGGATACAGCTACGGTATCCAGTTTGCAAGCTTTTATATGCCGGGGGATTTTATCCCGCATGTGCGCATGATGGAAACCGGTTATCAGAATGCAAGCCTTGCGAATTTGTTCGGGTTACAGTATGTAGTTATCCGAAAGCCAAAGCCGATGGATACGGTAACACTAAATTATAACTGGCAGATGAACGGAACAAATGCATTTTCGATTTATACCAACAGCACTGATCTGGTGGATGACCGTTCAGCAAGGCAGGCTGTGTCATCGGTGCTTCGTTTTCTGACCCGCATGGGCATTTTAAAATATAACAACCACAGCGGCTATATTGCCAGTGTGATTAATGAATATGACCTGCTTCCGGTAAAAACATATGATGCCGGATTTTACAGGCATTTGAAAAATCCGGGAGACCCGGTATTTCACGGCGATCTGATTGCACAGGTAATTGATCCGTATGAGGGAGAAGTCAAAAGTGAAATCTATTCCCAGACGGACGGTATCGTATTTTTTGCGCATACGGCACCGATGGTTACGGGAAATGAGGTTGTATATAAGATTATACGAAGAATGCATGAGTAGTTATTGTTTAATTTTGACAGATATGCTACAATGATACTTATTTCAATAATACATTAAAGCGGGGCGCGGTAAAGTTTGCACCCGGCAGAATTTTAGGAGGAAAAGATGAGCGGCGTTAAAAGAGTTTTTGTTGAAAAGAAAAAACCATATGCTGTAAAAGCAAAAGAGCTTCATGATGAGATTGCAGGATATTTGGGAATTAAGACGATTTCACAGGTAAGGGTTTTAATCCGTTATGATATTGAGAATCTTTCAGAGGAAACTTATACACAGGCATTGACAACGGTATTTTCAGAACCACCGGTTGATGATGTATATGAAATGGAATTTCCGGCAGATGCTGATGATTTCGTATTTTCCGTAGAATATCTTCCGGGACAGTTTGACCAGAGAGCAGACTCCGCAGAGCAGTGTGTGCGTTTTTTCAATGAAAATGAAACACCGGTTATCAAAACAGCAGTTACATATGTATTGACAGGTGCGTTAACAGCTGATGAAAAAGAAAAGATTAAGGAACTCTGTATCAATCCGGTAGATTCAAGGGAAGCATCCAGTGAACTGCCAAAGACACTGGTGACAGAATTTAAAGTGCCGGCAGATGTAAAGATTTTTGACGGATTTAATGAAATGTCAGAAACTCAGTTAAAGGAATTATATGATTCTTTAGGACTTGCTATGACTTTTAAGGATTTTGCATTTATCCAGCAGTATTTTGCAGGAGAGGAAAAGAGAAATCCTTCCATGACGGAAATCCGGGTACTCGATACATACTGGTCTGACCACTGCCGTCATACGACATTTGCAACCGAATTAAAGAACGTTACATTTAAAGACGGTTATTACAAAGCACCAATGCAGGCAACTTATGAAAAGTATCTTGCAGACAGAGCCGTAATTTATAAAGACAGAAAAGATAAATTTGTCTGCTTAATGGACCTTGCCCTGATGGCAATGAAGAAGTTAAAGGCAGAAGGAAAGTTACAGGATCAGGAAGAATCTGATGAAATCAATGCGTGCAGTATTGTTGTGCCGGTTGAAATTGACGGAAAAACAGAAGAATGGCTTGTAAACTTCAAAAATGAAACACACAACCACCCGACAGAAATCGAACCGTTCGGTGGTGCGGCAACCTGCCTTGGCGGTGCAATCCGTGACCCGCTTTCAGGACGTACCTATGTTTATCAGGCAATGCGTGTAACCGGTGCAGCAGATCCGACCGTTCCGATTTCACAGACATTAAAGGGCAAGCTTCCGCAGAGAAAGATCGTTACAGAGGCTGCCCATGGATACAGCTCCTACGGAAACCAGATCGGTCTTGCGACCGGTTATGTAAAAGAACTCTACCATCCGGGCTATGTTGCGAAGAGAATGGAGATCGGTGCCGTTATGGCGGCAGCTCCGAGAAAGAACGTGATCCGTGAGACATCCGATCCGGGTGATGTGATCATCCTTCTCGGTGGACGTACCGGCCGTGATGGAATCGGCGGTGCGACAGGTTCCTCCAAGGTACACACAGAGGCATCCATCGAGGTCTGCGGCGCTGAGGTCCAGAAAGGTAACGCCCCGACCGAGAGAAAGATCCAGAGAATGTTCCGCCGTCCGGAAGTTTCCAAACTGATCAAAAAGTGCAACGACTTTGGCGCAGGCGGAGTTTCCGTAGCGATCGGTGAACTCGCTGACGGACTTCTGATTGATCTCGATAAAGTACCGAAAAAGTACGCAGGTCTTGACGGAACAGAGCTTGCGATCTCTGAGTCCCAGGAGAGAATGGCAGTTGTCGTTGATCCGAAAGATGTTGACACATTCTTAGGATACGCCAAAGAGGAGAACCTTGAGGCTGTCACAGTCGCAACAGTCACAGAGAGCCCGAGACTCGTCCTCACATGGCGGGGAAAGACCATCGTTGACTTAAGCCGTGCGTTCCTCGACACAAACGGCGCTCATCAGGAGACAGACGTTACCCTGGAGGTTCCGAACCATGAGGGAACACCGTTTGAAAAGAAAGAAGTAGGAGACGTTAAGGAAAAATGGCTGAAGATGCTCGGTTCCTTAAATGTCTGCTCCCAGAAAGGTCTCGTGGAGATGTTCGACTCCTCCATCGGCGCATCTACCGTTATGATGCCGTACGGCGGAAAATATCAGCAGACGGAGATCCAGACCATGGTCGCTAAGCTTCCGGTTCT
>ERZ772937.2141-NODE-2141-length-12896-cov-2.898995_pt1 | contig 12896 bp, 9 predicted proteins | sample MGYA00512113_ERZ772937 | MGnify/ENA primary metagenome ERZ772937 (study PRJEB29015, sample SAMEA2737649) | human gut metagenome | biome: human gut; feature: human-associated habitat; material: faeces | place: China | collected 2012 ... | reverse complement strand
ATTGCATTTGCAATATCAGGTGCGATGACTGCGATAAAAAAGAGGATGGATCTGCTCGGAGTATGCGTGCTTGGAATCGTGACGGCAGTCGGTGGCGGCATAACAAGGGATGTGCTGCTTGGCAATACGCCACCATCAGTATTTAAAAATCCAAGAGATGTGAGTATAGCTGCAATTGTTTCATGTCTTGTGTTTATATTTATGATAATGAATGCGTCTGAGCATACAAAAAATCCGAGTGAAAAATTTGTGGAAATATATGAAAATATTCTGATGTTTTCTGATGCCGTAGGACTTGGAGCATTTACTGTCATCGGAATAGATGTGGCGAAAAAAACGGTCAGCGATTACAACACAAATGCGTTTCTACTTATATTTGTCGGAGTTATAACAGGAGTGGGCGGAGGTGTTCTGCGTGATATAATGAGCGGCATGATACCATATATATTTAAGAAACATATATATGCAGTTGCATCGGCAGTAGGAGCAGGTGCTTATATTGTCATTGACAATTATATAGGAAGAAACACGGCAATAGTTGGTTGCTCGGTGCTTGTCGTGGTTGTGCGTGTGCTGGCTGCTCATTTTGAGTGGAATCTGCCTAAGATAAAATATGGAGAATGATTTTTTATAAAAGGTGGAAAGAAAATACAAACTTAAACAGAGGAGAAAGTCCTATGGAACAGGAGAAGATGAGAGCGGCAGTATGTGAAGATGTTTTGGAAGAAGCTCAGTGGCTTTCTGACATGATATACAAGTGGTATGCTGATAAAGGCATAGAAGGCGAGGTCAGCATTTTTGAAGATGCTGCCAGATTTCTTTTTGCGAGAGAGGATTATAGTTTTGATGTACTGTTTCTTGATATAAGAATGCCTGGAGAAAATGGGGTATCTTTGGCTAAGCATCTTCGCAGGCTTGGTGATGATATGACAGGCGAAAGGGAATATATTCTTGAGGGTTACGAGGTGGAGGCACTTCATTATCTGATAAAGCCGGTGCAGGAAAAAAAGATTTTTGAATGTCTTGAGAGAGTTTACCGCAATGCAGCACAGCAGGAAGCACATGTGATATTGACAGGAGATATGGGTGTTGTTAAAGTTTTATAAAAGGATATATATTATATAGAAGTGTTTGGTCATGATATGAAATATGTGACAAGGCAGGGTGAATTTTTTAAAACAGGTTCATTAAAGGAAGCCTTAAGTGAGCTTTCGGATCAGGATTTTGTAAGCTGTTATCGTGGAATTGCAATAAATCTCCGTTATATATGGCGTATAGAAAAAGATAAGCTGTATATGGCAGAGGAGTGCCGCAGCTTTGAAAAAACTGTTCCGGTGAGCAGGAGAATGTATAAGCAGGTCAATCAGAAATTTATTGATTACAATAGAAAACAGGAAGATTAGAGGATTATTATGGAACTTATAATAGCAATAGTTTCAATATGCATTTTCATTGCATTATTATCTTTCAGCATTTTGAAAATATGGCTGCCGGGATATATGGTGCGTGAAATGGAGCAATATCAAAACAAGCTTCTTGAACGTCAGTTTGAGGAGATTGACAATACATATCGTGAGATGCGTGGATGGCGGCATGATTATAAAAATCATATGCAGGTGCTTAAGATTTATGTCGAAAACAGACAGTGGGAAAATGCAAGGGATTATATTGTACAGATGAATGAGGATTTAGAGAGCATAGATCCTGTTATAAAAACAGGAAATATTATGGCAGATGCTATCGTAAACAGTAAGGTATCTCTTGCAAAGAAGAAAGACATAAAACTTGATGTAACAGCAAAAATACCAAAGGAAATTCCGATGACGGATGTGGAATTTTGCGTTGTTTTTGGAAATATTATGGACAATGCAATAGAGGCATGTGAAAAACTTGCATCAAAAGAAAATAAATTTATCAGAGTATATATAGGTGTATTTAAAAAACAGTTTTATATGTCCGTCAGCAATTCTACAGATCAGAAAAAACGGACAAAAAAATATTTATCAATGAAGGGTGAAGGGCATGGATTTGGTTTACAGCGTATTGATAAGATCATTCATGACAAAAACGGATACCTCAATCGTCAGAATGAACCGGGAGTATTTGCGACTGAGATAATGCTGCCATATATTTAGCAGTATTAAGAAAGTATCGCTTTTATTGTGTAGAACAATAAATTTCGTGTAGTGACTTGTTTGTATCAGAAGAATATAAGAATAAAAGACCGCTTAAGTTAAAAATCATACCGCTTATGCAAAAAAGGCACAAGAGGTATGATTTTTTATTATACTAAAAGCAGTTCATGATAGTTTATCAAATATTTTGAGAAAGGATGAGAAAAATGGGAGAGAGAAAAAGAGGTGTAAATCTTGCCATGCCAAGTTATTGTTCTGCATTTTGGGATTGTATCAGAACTATATGGAGTATGGATAAAAAAGTGTATCTTTATGGCTTAGCAGCATTGCCATTTGCAGCATTACAGCAGATACTGCCATTTTATATGCCTAAGCTGGTAGTGCAGGGAGTTGAAGAAAGTGCCAGAATGACAATGCTTATACTTCAGCTTTGTGCTTTAGTTTTTTTGCTTTTAATATGTGTTATTGTCAGATGGCATTTCAGTGGACAGATTACAAGTCGCAATCAGATTATTGCAAAAGGGCTGCAAAACAGATTTGCGAAAAAATTACTTATGGTAGATTATAGTTATCTGGAGGATAAGAAATTTCTTGAACTTAAAAATGTAGTAAAAAAGGATCTGTTTGGTGGAAAGGTTGGCGATGATGATTCCACAGGAAATTTAAAGTATTTTGTGAAAGATATTTTTGAATTATTTTCAACATTTATAATGTTGATAGTCTATATCGCATTTATTGTCCGGCTTGAATGGTGGCTTGTTTTGATATTTGCAATGTTGTTTGCGGTGAGCTTTTTTAGTGGAAAGCTTACAGGAGCATACGAAAAAAAATGGGCAAAAGAGGGTGGTGAGGTCTGGCAGAAGATGGATTATATTACCAGACGCACCGAGGATTTTTCGATGGCGAAAGATATAAGAATGTACAATATGGAGAATTGGTTCGATACACTTTTTAAAAAATATCGTAAGAAAAGACTTGATTATAAAGCAAAAGAAATGGAATATCGTCTGTTTGGAGAAGGGGTTACTGCTTTGCCTGAAATGATATCGTATGTATTATTTTACGGAGTGATAGTCTGGAAATTTTTTAAAGGAGAGATGCCGATATCTGATGTTATATTCTATAATGGAATGATATCAGGCTTTATGCTTCAGAGAAACTCAGGTATGACTAATCTGCATCATCTTATAAATAGTGTATCAGCATTTGGTCGTTATAAAGAATTTATTATATATGGTGATGATATGTCGGCAGAAGCTGCTGAGCTTAAAAAAGCTGCACCACAGATAGAGCTTAAACATGTCAGCTTTGCATATCCTTCTTCAGAGCATAACATCATTGATGATATGAGCCTTAAGATAGATGCAGGGGAAAAAATAGCAGTTGTTGGGCTCAATGGTGCAGGAAAGACAACTCTTATGAAGCTTATTTGCGGACTTTTACATCCGACAAAGGGAAAAATTCTTCTAAACGGAGTAGATATGGAAACAATGACGCAACAGGAAATATATGCGTGGTTTTCATGTGTTTTTCAGGATGTCCATTTTCTGCCGCTTTCAGTCAGGGAAAATATCAGTATGAAACCTTTAAATGGCAAAGTTGATGACAGGGTATGGGAATGTCTTGATAAAGCTGGAATGAGTGAGGTTATTAACGAGTTGCCAGGGAAAGATGATACCTTGATGGAAAAATCACTAAATGATGAGGCAACAGATTTTTCAGGAGGACAGTGTCAGAAGCTGATGCTTGCGAGAGCATTGTACAGAGACAGCGGAGTTTTGATATTGGATGAGCCGACAGCAGCACTTGATGCGATAGCGGAAAATGATATTTATCAAAAATATGCATACTTTACGCAGAATAAAACATCGTTTTTTGTATCGCACAGATTGTCAAGCACAAGATTTTGTGACCGCATTATTTTGATTGATGGAGGAAAGATTGCTGAGGAGGGGACACACAAAAGCCTGCTTGAAAAAAATGGAATATATGCAAAGATGTTTTCTCTTCAGAGCAGATATTATCAGGAAAGGGTGGTGGATTAGATATGTCTAAAAAAGAAATGATAAAAACAAATCTGCGGGGATTGAAATTGGTGTATTCATCACTTTCTATTCCAAAGATTTTTGTTATATTATTTATTGTATTTGATGTAATGTATAATTACTGGGGTTTGTTTTTTGCTTCGCACCTTATTGATGACCTTGTTTTAAGGGTTGAAAGAGAGCGTATATTAGGAGATTTTTTAGGACTTACAGTTGGAAATGGGATTTTGTATTTTGCAATGTGTGTGGTAATAAAATTTTATTTTTATGGTGGTTTCATGATATGGGAGGATGCAAATCATGAATTAAACAAAAAGCTTATGTCGATGGATTATGAATATATGGAATCTGAAACTATCCAAAACAAACGGCGCGATATTGACAATATGGCTCGTGAGCATGGCTGTGGACTTAATATGCTTTTCTGGACAGCTACACCATTTGTTGAGCGTCTGCTTCAGCTTGTCGTTGCGGGTATCATAACAGTACAGCTTTTTGTAAAATGTCTTACAGCTTATAAGACACAGGAGTGGAAAGGAATTTTAATAGTTTTATCTTTTGTTGCATTTTTGATAATATTTTTGTATGTAAATCAGAGAATGACACAGAAGATACAGGCTAAAATAAATAAAAGTGTAGAAGAAAGACTTCCATATACGAGAAAATATGATTTTTATGTTGATGAATATATAGGTAGAGAAGAATGTGGAAAAACAGTGCGGCTGTTTAACCAGCAAAGTCTTTTGTCAGAAACACTTAATGAGATTTTTAAGAAAGTATCAAAGCTTTTGAGCAGGCAGACAATTCTTGAAGCAAGAATGAACCAGTGGGCAGAGGGAATAAATGTATTAATCTCAGGAATGATCTATCTTTTGCTTGGCATTATGGCATTGAAGCGTGTAATTTCTGTTGGAAGTATATGTCTTTATGCGGGATGCATTACCAATTTTTTGTGGCATTTTCAAAAATGGAACCAGCAGGTATCATTATTGAAAATGAATACAAAATATGTAAAACAGTACCTTGATTTTATGGATATAAAAAATAAAAAATACGAGGGAACACTGCCGGTGGAAAAGCGTGATGACGATAAATTTATGATTGAGTTTGAAAATGTATCATTTCATTATCCGGGCAGTGAGAAAAATGTATTGGAGAATTTTTCTATCAGATTTAATATAGGTGAAAGACTTGCCGTTGTCGGTAGAAATGGTTCAGGTAAAACGACATTTATCAAGCTGTTGTGCCGTTTGTATGATCCAACCGAGGGAAGGATACTTTTAAACGGAATAGATATAAAAAAATATGACTATAAGGAATATTTAAGTCTGTTCAGTGTAGTATTTCAAGACTTCCAGATACCGGCATTTACATTGGGTCAGGCAGTTGCAGCATCACAGGAATATGATGAGGAGCATGTAAATGATGCCGTAAAAAAAGCAGGACTTTCAAGTCTGGCAGCAAGAATGCCGTATGGAAATGAGACATATCTTACAAAGGAATTTGATAAAACCGGAGTTAATATATCAGGTGGTGAAGCACAAAAACTTGCGATTGCAAGAGCATTGTACCACGATACTCCATTTGTCATACTTGATGAGCCGACAGCAGCACTTGATCCTATTGCTGAATACGAGGTGTATGCTAAATTTGATGAACTTATTGGAACAAAAACAGCAGTATATATATCGCATCGACTTTCAAGTTGTCAGTTTTGCAATGATATTCTTGTGATTGATGATGGAAAGGCAGTACAAAGAGGCAGTCATGAAAAATTGATCGACGAGGAAGGTCTTTATGCAAAGCTTTGGAAAACACAGGCAAAATATTATCAGAAAACTCAGTGATGTTACTGAAAAAACTTCCGGCACTTATCTTTCTTTACTTTGAGATGTTTCAATGTTAAAATGCAGTTATAGAATATTGTGTGTTTTTGTACGAAACTATTTTTTGCAAGTTAAGCATAGCCTTATGTTGGCTATATTATTTCTGAGCGGAAGCGAATAGCTTTCATAGAATTATTTTGTAAAAAAGCTACTCAGAAATGAGGATTAGCGTGAGGTTAAAAATGCATACAGGAGGGAGCGTATGGCAAGAGTTGTAGGGATAGGAAATCAGAGTTTTGAATCAATACGGAAAAAAGACACTTTTTATATAGACAAAACAGCATTTATAAAAGAGTGGTGGGAAAATGAAGATATAGTAACACTTATAACCCGTCCACGCCGTTTTGGAAAAACATTGAATATGGATATGCTCAGATGTTTTTTTTCAAATGAATATAAGGACAGGGGAGAGCTTTTTGAAGGACTTAATATCTGGGAGGATGAAAAGTATCGTAAAATTCAGGGAGCATATCCGGTAATCTTTTTAAGTTTTGCGGGGATAAAAGGGAATACATTTGAATTGTCGAGAAAACAAATATCTGATAGGATTATTGACTTATATGAAAGTAACAGATTTTTGCTTAAGTCAGATTGTATAAGTGATACAGAAAAGGCAAGATATATATCATTTTTGGAAAATCCAATGGATGAAGATATATCATTTAAATTAAACGAGTTATCAAATTATTTGAGCCGTTATTATAAAAAGAAAGTAATAATACTTCTTGACGAATATGACACACCGATGCAGGAGGCATATGTAAACGGTTACTGGGAAGAACTCGTTGCATTTACAAGAAGTCTTTTTAATTCAACCTTTAAGACAAATCCATATCTTGAGCGAGCAATAATGACCGGAATAACAAGGGTTTCCAAGGAGAGCATCTTTAGTGATTTAAATAATCTTAAGGTTATAACAGTTACAAGTGATGAGTATTCAAAATGTTTTGGTTTTACCGAGGAGGAAGTATTTGATGCACTTGACGAGCAGGAACTTTCAAGTGAAAAAGAGAAAGTAAAAAAATGGTATGATGGTTTTACATTTGGCACGAGTAAAGATGTATATAATCCATGGTCGATAATTAACTTTCTTGACGAAAAAAAATATAAAACATACTGGGCAGATTCGAGTTCAAATGGACTTGTATCACAACTGATACAACAAGGTTCTTCAAAAACTAAGGTGATAATGGAGGAGTTGTTGGAAGGAAAAAGCATAAAAACAAAACTGGATGAACAGATTGTCTTTAATCAGCTTGACGGAAGTTCAGAAGCAATATGGAGTTTATTATTAGCTAGTGGTTATTTAAAGGTAGATTATGTTGACTTTGCAAATTCTGAAGGAAATAACATATATGAATTAAGCCTAACAAACTTTGAAGTAAAAAAAATGTTTGAAAAGATGATTGATAACTGGTTCAAAACAAGGGACGACTCGTCAAGTGAATTTGTAAGTGCCTTAATTCAAGGTGACTTAGATGCAATGAATTATTATATAAATGAGATTACGGCTAATATCTTTAGTTGTTTTGATGTAGCCGGAAAAGAAGAATCAAGAATAAGACCGGAGAACTTCTATCACGGTTTCGTTTTAGGACTTATGGTAGACCAGATAGACAACTATATCATAACCTCAAACAGAGAAAGCGGTTTTGGCAGATATGACATAATGCTAGAACCTATAAATAAAAATAGTGCAAAATATCAAGGAAGTATTCCTACGGGAAGAATACTTCCAGGTATCATTATAGAATTTAAAGTAATAAATCCAAGAAAAGAAAACACACTTGAGGAAACAGTCGAAGCGGCATTAAAACAGATAGAAGAAAAAAATTACGATGCAGAGCTGATAGGGAGAGGAGTAAATCCTTCAAATATCCACCATTATGGTTTTGCGTTTAAAGGCAAGGAAGTGTTGATAGATGGAACCAGAAAAGATGCGTCATGAAATTGTGACAAGTAATCCGGATGTAGATGTGAGATTTTATCTGTCTAAGGATGAGGGCAGTTATGTTTCACCACATTGGCATAACAGTCTTGAGATTGTTTATGTTATAAAGGGAAAAGTTGTGCTTAATCTTCCAAGAGGTGTTAAGGTGACGGCGAGTGACGGTGAGTTTTTTATGGCAAATCCGAGGGAAATCCATTCTGTTCTAGCGGAAAAAAACGAGGCACTTGTACTTCAGATACCACAGCGTTTTTATGACAAATATGTTCCGTCAATGCATCTGCGAAGATTTTTTGTTGATATGCATCCGGGGGATGAGGTTGAAAGAACAAAACTTGAACGGTTGAAAAAGATTTTTACGGATATGTATGTTATCTATGATGTAAGACCAGAGGGGTATCTGCTTCGGTTTAACAGCCTGCTTTATGAACTTTTATTTACACTTATCCATTCCTATTCGGAGAAACTATTGCAAAGGGATTTTGAGAGGGATGACAAGTATTTTAACCGATTAAAAGACATAATGGATTTTATAGATGAAAATCATGCATATGGCATATCAACAGCCGTTATCGCAGAAAAATTTGGATACAATCCTGATTACATGGCAAGATTTTTTAAGAAATATATGAACTGTACTGTTACTGATTATATATATCTTGTGCGTATAGGATATGTGCACCGTGCTCTTGTTAATACAAATGATTCGGTGGCTGATATTTTTGAAAGGCATGGATGCACAAATCATCATCTTGCAATGAAATATTTTCGCAATCAGTACGGCTGCACACCGAGGGAACACAGGAAAAAAGAACAAAGTAAATATAAGACATAGATAAAGGCAGCATTTTTATGGTGTCTTTTATTTTGTTTATATTATTATGCTTAAGTAAAAAGATAGTTTGCTATAGTCTGATGTTATGGTTTGCTGCATTGTCAGTTGGTTTTGAATTGTGCATTATATACTAAAAGTCGGAATAATACCTTTTTTGCGTCTGAATAGATGGATTTCATTTTTGGCTTGAGCATTTATACTATAGTTACATTAAAGGTAAATGCAAAACATCATAACGATTGTTTTACATTTACCCCTGTAAACCGGTTATTACATAATGAATTCAAAATGTTCATTATAATATGCAAAATGCGAAAGGAGGGCTCGTTATGAGTCAGAAAAAAAGTGAAATCCGTTTTTGGGAGCGATTTTCTTATGGTTGTGGAGATTTAGGATGTAACATCATCTACTCGGCAATGTCATCATTTCTATTATTTTATTACACAGATTATGTTCATGTAAGTGCAGGTGTTATCGGTACTATAATGCTTTTGTCAAGAGTGTTTGATGGTATTACGGACCTGATAATGGGAATTATTGTTGACAGGACAAAATCAAGATTTGGAAAGTGCAGACCGTGGATACTCCGCATGGCGATACCGTTTGCACTGGCAGGAATCCTACTGTTTACCGTGCCGTCAGGTCTTGGCAATACAGCAAAACTTGCGTACATTTTTATAACTTACAACTTAGTTTCTTCTGTTATATATACGGCTATAAATGTACCGTATGCAACGCTTAATTCACTGATTACACAGGATCAGTACGAGCGTTCAGTGCTCAGCATTTTCCGCATGATATTGGCTACAACAGGAACATTGATTATAACAAATCTTACACTTCCTTTAGTTGAATTTTTCGGAAATAATCTTTCAGCATGGACAAAGACATTCGCCGTCTTTGGAATTTTGGCAGTAATCGTATTTATGATTACATTTACGGGGACAAAAGAGCGTGTAGTTCCTGCAAAAGATACAAAGCAGGAAAAAGTTCCATTTGTAAAGGGAATCCGTTTATTATTCCAGAATAAATACTGGATGATGATAACAATAACACTTGTATTTATCTTTATCAATTATTCATTAAACGGCGGAGCAGCAGTATATTATGCAAAAAATATACTCCATAATAGTGACATGGTCGGAACAATGAACCTTGTTGCAAACCTTGTTCAGATAGGTGTAATGTTCTTTACTGCATTTATTATTAAAAAAATTGGTAAGAGAAATATGCTCATCATAGGAGCTGTTATCTACGGACTCGGTTTTGCAATGTTTGGTTTCGTCGGAACAAATATGACAGGAATAATAATTGCGTGTGTACTTAAAGGTGTTGGAAATGCAGGAATTTCATCATGTATGTTTGCAATCGTATCTGATACTATCGAGTATGGTGAGTGGAAAACAGGCTACCGTACAGAGGGACTTATAAATTCTGCCTCAAGTTTTGGTTTCAAGGTAGGAAACGGACTTGGTTCTGCAATCCTTGGCTGGGTTATCGGTGCAGCAGGAGCAGGTACAGGTTCGGAAATCACATTTATCTGGATTCCTGCAATCCTTTGTATAGGACAGGTTGTTGTAATGTGGTTCTACAAACTTGATAAAGAGTATGACGGAATCGTTGAAGCACTTGAAAAGGAAGGAGCTGCTAAATAATGCTTAAAAATCCAATATTAAAAGGTTTTAACCCTGACCCGTGTATCTGCCGCAAAGGCGATGATTATTATATTGCAGTATCAACATTTGAGTGGTTTCCCGGAATACCGGTTTATCATTCAAAGGATATGAAAAACTGGGAACTTTACACTCATGTCCTCACAGATGATACAAATCCAGACCTTAAAAAACTTCCTTCAGCAAAGGGAATATGGGCACCATGTCTTACATATTGTGAGCAGGAAGATATGTTCTATGTTGTGTATGGTGTCATGAACTCAATGAATGCAAGATATTTTGATGTAGATAATTTTGTTATCACGGCAAAGGATATAAGAGGACCGTGGAGTGAGCCGGTATATTTACATTCATCAGGATTTGACGCATCAATACTCCACGATGATGATGGAAGAAAATATATTGTTTCACTTGACTGGGAGACAAGAGAGGGATACGAAAAGCCGGGAGTTATCGCAATCTCTGAGTATGACCCTGAAAAGAAAGAGATAATCGGCTATCCAAAACGCATCTGGCGTGGAGGTACGGACAGAGGATGTATCGAAGCACCTCATCTTACAAAGAGAAACGGTTATTATTATATTATGTGTGCTGAGGGCGGCACGGGATATAACCACTGTGTAACAATGGGACGCTCAAAAAATGTGTGGGGACCATATGAAGGTGACCCTATGAATCCTATAGTCACATCAAATCCGCTCGTATCAAATGAGAGACATGACCCGGACCATTTAAAACCAAAATATTTCAATCCTGATGTGGTATTGCAAAAATCCGGACATGGAAGTTATGTTGAGACACAGCTTGGCGAGGTATATCTTGTGCATCTTTGTTCAAGACCTTTCAGACCGGAGCTTCGCTGCACACTCGGCCGTGAAACGGCAATCCAGAAAATGAAATGGACAGAGGACGGATGGCTTCGCATGGCAGACGGAAGCAATATTGCAAAAGAGTATTGCGATGAGAGCAAGCTGCCTGAATATCCTGTAAAACAGGTGCCGAATTTTGATGATTTTGATGATGAAACACTCGGCAATTTCTATTATGCACCGAGAATCATGCCGCAGAGTTTTGCCGATGTAACGGCAAGAAAAGGTTATGTCCGGCTGCGTGGACAGGAATCGAGAGCATCTTTAAATAAAGTAAGCATACTTGCAAGAAAACTTACAAGTGTGTATGCTACTGTTACAACAAAGATGGAATTTGTGCCGGAGGTACACCAGCATTCAGCAGGTCTTATAATCTATTATGACAATATGAATTATATAAATCTCCGTAAATATTACAGCGAGACACTCGGACAGAGTGCAATCTCGATAATCGCACTTGAAAACGGAGAAAAAACGGAATTTGTCAACACAAGGCTCGCGGTAGATGATGTACCTATCTACTTTAGGCTTGAAATAAGAGGAAAACATTCGCAGTTTTTCTGGAGTTATAACGGAAAAGATTATAATAAGATAGGAATACCGTTTGATACGACAAAATTTTCAGATGAGTATTGTAAGTACGGTGAATTTACCGGAACAATGGTCGGTATCACCTGTGCTGACAGGGTAAAGCATAAGCATTATGCGGACTTTGATTTCTTTGAGTATAAGGCAGATGAAGACAAAGCGGTGGAATAATTATAGAAATTAAAAAATAAAAAAGGATGCAGGGCTGTATATACACATAAAAATGTATATGCGGCCTTGTTGGGCATTGAGGGAAGATAAAAAAATAAATTTAAATTAATTTTGAATTTTTTGCAACAAATAAGAAAAATATCTGTTTTTATAAGTGAAACAGTAATGACAAATAAAAAGTGACCGGGTTAAAAGCGGTTGATACATCTTGAAGAAAGTTCAAGAATTTGGAAAATTACAAAGGGTGGGAAATAACTTTAACACTATCAGGCAGCAGAGTGGGTTGTAAATGTCCGCTTAATTTTAGAAAGGAGCTGACGCTTATGAAAAGACAGATTGAAAAAATTATGACAATGGCAGTTGCAGCAGGTTTGATGACAAGTATGTTATGTGGAGAAGTAAGCCATGCAGCAAAAGTAAAGACACCATATTATAAAACGGGAGTAAAGACGGATTACCTTGTCAAAGATACAGCGTTTTATAAAAAGACCGGAGAGGTGTTATCATTTAGGGAAAAATATGCAGAGACTTCAGGATATAATCCGGTGTCATATTCAGTTTATGGTTCAGGGTCTGGAAAGCAAAGACCACTTACAGGATATGTAATGATAGGTAATGTTAATAAATTTGGTAAGTGCATAAGTTATGAGGTGCTTGATAATACCGGCTCTGTAGATAAGATAGTGCTTGACGGCAAGAAATCTTACAAATTAGATAAGGTAAGAAAGCCGGCAGAAAATGATAAT
>ERZ772937.2140-NODE-2140-length-12899-cov-36.869433_pt1 | contig 12899 bp, 9 predicted proteins | sample MGYA00512113_ERZ772937 | MGnify/ENA primary metagenome ERZ772937 (study PRJEB29015, sample SAMEA2737649) | human gut metagenome | biome: human gut; feature: human-associated habitat; material: faeces | place: China | collected 2012 ... | reverse complement strand
TACCAAAGCACCTATAGCAGGATTTGATTCTTGAGTGATAGAAAATTTAAGAATATGTACTGCAGTCGTTTGAGGATACATTATAACATCTACAGTTTGAGATTCTTCTGTTACTCTGATGTCTCCCCAAGTATAATTATACCCATCTGCTTCAACTGTATAATGATAATCTCCATAAGGTAAAAGAAATGAAGCGAGACCTTCTTCAGTTGTGTAATGTACTTCCTTATTGATTATAATTGCTGCATTAACAATATGTTCTCCAGATTCATTTTCAACGTAAAATGTTACGATATTTGAAGATAATGTCAAATCTACAGGAACAACTGTATTTCTATTACCAACTTCTACATTAGAACTATATCTTTCAAATCCTTCTTTTGTAATTGAAAATGGATAATTACCTGAAGCGAAATTAAATATAGCTTCACCATTTCTATTAGTCAAAATAGAATCTCTATCACCGCATTTTACAGAAGCATTTTCTACAGGATTACCGTTACTTCTAACAACAAATTTAACTTCATATTGAACGTTACTCATCTTAATATTAATCTGTTCATCTTTACCTGAAACGTTAATAATGCCTGCTTGAGTATTATAATTTGACAATGAAACAGAATAATTATATATACCGCTTATTCTTTTAAATGTAGCTGTACCTAATGCTGTAGTTGTTTGTTTCTCAGTACCAATTACGATAACAGCACCAATTAACGGATTTGAATTTTCATTTGTAACTATAAAATTGATATTATACTCAATTGCAGTTATATCTATCGTTAAATTTTGATCTGCATCTTTTACAATCACAACATCGCTCTTCTCAATGTATCCAATTTTAGAAACTTTGTAATTATAGCTACCATTAGATAGCGAAATAGATGCTTTACCTTTATTATCTGTTATTAATGTATTATTATCTATAGAAATAGAAGCGTTATCTACAGGAATACCGTTTCTCAATACCATAAAATTAACATTATAATAAGGTATTGCAGATAAATCTACATTTATAGTAGCATTGTTAGTGATGTTAAAATCAGCTTCTTTTATAAAATAATCCTTCTTAGAAACGAGATAATGATAAGTTCCAGCTCTCATTAAAAAACTTCTACCATCTGAAGTTTGATTTGCAATTCCTTGCTCGTTTGTCGTTCCTGTATATTGCTGCTGTACACCACTTCCGTTGAAATCTCCTGTTAAAACAACTGTTGCATTAGCAACTGGTTCTAATCCTTCTCTTACTCTTACTGTAGCAGAATAATACGATACTTTATTTAACTCTACTCTTACAGTAGCACTATCAATAACGCTAATAGTATTTGAAATAGTTGTATAATCATATTTTTCTACTGTATAAGTGTATAAACCAGGATAAACATCGAATAAAACTAATCCATTATCTCCTGTAATTTTAGTTTGTTGATTAAATGTTACTCGTGCATCTTTCAAATAATTACCTTCTTTATCTAAAACTAAGAAAGAAACTGTTCTTTGATAAACTCTACCTTTCAATTGAATGTATTTAGTGTAATTAAAATTTTCAACTAAAAGAATATCTTCTTGTGTATCAAAATCATCCTTTTCAATAGAATAAACGTAACTACCAGGATATAAATTTACAAGAACTTCACCATTTACATCAGTCTTTAAAGTTTGTCCAGCTATAGAAATTGTTGCATCTTGAATATAATTATTTCTTTCAGAAAATACTTTAAAAATAATTGTTTGTTGAAATTTATCTTTAATAGATAGTCCTCCTAAAATATTTTTATAAGAGATTAAATATTGTTTAATGAAAATTTCAATAGAATTTTCTGATTGAAATGCGTTATTCTTATAATATGCAGCAATTACATTTTTACCTCCTAAATAACCCTGTTTAAACGGCAATTCAAGAGGTTTTACTTTTATATCATACAAATAAACATTAGGATCTTCGTTTGACTCTCTATTTTGAATGAAAATAGGACATATAAATTTTGTATTTGGTAAAAAACTTAAAGCTCTTCCTGAAGAAAAATTCAATTTGATTGCATTATAATTTCTCTCATTATAAGCTAAAATAATACCAGTCAAATTATAATAAAGATTTTCATTTAAAAACTCTAAATATTCAGTTGAGTGAAATAATCCGTTATCAGAAGATTGATATTCACCATTTTCAACATATTGAGTTCCTATAACATTATAATCTTTATCATAACATACAACTCCAAATTGAACTTTAGAATTCACTACAGAAGATACTTTAGCACGAATAGAAATTTCGTAACTTAAAGCCGGATCAATAACTAACAATTTTGATTTATCTTCAGTAGGATAAATACCTGTTCTTTGAACTCCTCCAAATACCATTGATGAAATAATTTCATCCTCATTATTATAATCTCGAGTAATTCTAATATTTGAAGATCTTAACAAAGGATAATTTTTAAGGTCACCAACGCTTTCTGTAAATTCATATCCTTTAGTTACGTTTATTATAGTATTTGTTCTCTTCCAACAAGGTGAAGAAAATCCTATTGACCAACTTGTATCTTGAGGTCTTAATACAGCAAAGATAAATTCATCAAGATTATTATATCTGATTAATCTCAAAAGTTCGCCTAAAATAGTGCCTTCTTTATTTACAATATCTAATCTACCTCTTTTTTCGTATTCTACAATGTAATTATAGAACAAATATCGCATTTGTTCTTGTGATGTTACAAGATTTGACACTAATCCTCTATTTTCAATAAACAATTCAAATAAAATTTGATTGGTGTCAATTTCCTTATACTTCCTTGAATAGAGTACTATTAAAGCAAATAAATGTGTAATTGTTCCCCAAAACGATTGAAAATCTTTTCCACCTTTTTCTATGAATTTAGGAAGAATGTTTGAACCTGAAACTTTAGCTAAAACATTCTCAGCCCATTTCATCACAAGAGGATCGTCTTCTTTAAAAAATCTACTAAATACTGTAGAATTATAAATAGGATTGTTATCTAATAAAAAATACTTATCGTTAGTTTCCATTGAATTCAATTTTTACTTCGTAAAGATACAAAATTGAATTCAAAATACAACTATATTATTTACACATCATTTAAAATTATCTTATATAATTATAGCTGTATAATTTACCATCAATTTTAAATTCAGTAAGCACCGTTGGAGCGGTCGTTTCGTTGGCAATATAACGAGGAGCACACATACCTAATAGAACAGCATAATTACCGTAATTCGTGACAGAACCGTAAACATCAGGAATTACTTGCTCATTAAGAGGACAAACTTTAAAACCGCTATCTATTCCAGCTAATGCAATTCTATATTCAAAACTTTCTATATATTTTGAAAAGTATAGGTTACTTATATAATTTTTTAGGGTCTCCAACATAAGGCAAATCAATATATTGTTGAAGAGTAATAGGATTAAAATTATACTCACCAACACAAGGATAAGAATAGCCGGCATAAATAATCTTATTACCGATATTAAGCAAATCAATATTTTTATTTCCAACAGCAAGATTACTAATAGATGTAGCTCCAATTTTAACCATATCTAATTGCCCCCCCATATTTATTTCTTAACTTCATAATAGATTTCATATTATTCATTATAATCAAAAACAAAAAGTACATAATCTAAATCATCAAAATCGCCAGCAATAAAACTTTGAATAGCACTTCCAGGTTGACATGTATTTTCATTAATTTCTATTTGCGAATCACTACTACCTACAAGTCTACATTTATAGATTTCTAAATATCTAACAGGGCCGTTGCTTTCATTTTGTATATCAAAATCAATATTACTACCTACACTATTAGAATACCAATCTATTTTACCACTTTCAACAATAGTTAATCGTCCACTTCTATATAGACTAATATCATGTGAACTAAGATTGGCTATTATTAACATTCTTGTCTTATATAACGTTTCAGTAGGCGGTAAATAAGTTAAAGCATCATATAATTTACTCCAATCAAATTCTTTGCCAGCAATAAGTTGACTACCAATACGAATACTCGTATTATTTGTACCTACTCTTACCCCCCCATTAATATCTTTCGTATCTTTATCCATATAATTCATTTTTTAATATTATTCTATTATTTCTATTACACGTAAATCGTAAATATCTATACTTCCTATTTGTGCAAAATAATTTCCACTTTCATATATCATATTAGCTTCGTATTTAAATATTTGAGTACCATCTTCAAGAATATCTGCACTGGAAATATTACATTTGATATTATCAATAGCTACCATACCAGCATCTTCACCTGGAGAATAAATACTACAAACTTGCGTAGGGACTAAAGTTATATCTTCTCTATAATCGAAACTAATACGTTTTGTAACGTTAGACCGATTAATTACAATTATCAAATTGCCATAAGACCCAATTGTTATATTCTGTACCCCCCCCCTAATATCTCAACATTGCCAACAAACAATCCAACGTTATTAGAACCAACTTTTAAATTACTATCCATACCTTTGAATTTTTATTCAGTTATTGCATACATTGTAGAATTATCTTTAATACCAATACCATCGTATTCAGACTTGGTTTTCTTAGTGAGAGTAGTGAGGTTATCGGAGGTAACTAAATCACGAACTATAAATAAATTCACAGCATTATTTAACGCTATAAAAACTCTTTTCGTCAGAATACTAATATTATTTGCATCACCGATAGATGTATAAACGTAAATAAACGATAATTCATAAGCACCATTATCAGTATTAACGTAAACTTGACTTACATTTAATTTAAAAATTTCTTTTTCTGAGATCTGAAAGAATAAATTATTGTCTGTCATTAAAGAAGTTGCAATATTTCTGAAATTATCAGCACTTCCAAATACAATATTTATTTTTTCATCAGCATCTGTATTTTTACTTTCTTGATTTGAAATTAATTGCTGATGAGCTTCTTGTGAAATCTTTACTATATTAAAATAACTATCCACATACTTTTTAGTAGCAGGATTATAATCGTTAGTAGGTGAAAAAGGAGTTGTATTATTCTTTGTAAGAACATCACTAATTTTTGCAATTTCTTGCCATTCAGAGAATTCACCATCTACACCACTTGACGTAGCACAACGTATAAATAATCTATTGCTGTTGTATGTTTGATAAATTTGATTTGCTTTGTCTGCAATTGTGCCAACAGCAATAAGAATACCAGATTCCTGCACTGGATAGTGATTTCCAAGTGTGGCTGATTCATTACTTTTTTGAACACCTATGACACAAATTTTCGCTTCATCACCTTTAAACGTATTTAAATCAGTGCTTTTTAATTCATATATAACAGTACATACATCTTTTTGAACGTATTCTTTAATTCTATTTAACGTTGTTATGAAATTATCTTTTACTCCTTCCCTTACGAAGGGAAATTTCTCAGCTCCCATCAAATCTGATTCAAGAGTCATCTCACTTATTTTCAAACTTGTTGCACCTGCAAGTTTATCTATTTCTTCACTCATACTTCTTCACTTATTAAATTTATATCTTCTTCTGAAACAATATTTAAATCATTCTCTGAAAGAATTGGAATAGGAGGTCTTTCACTCAATTGAATATCCAAAACTTTCCTTGTCTTATTATCTATAATAAACACTTCAGAAAAATCTACATATCCTCCTGATGTAACTGTAACTACAACTTCAGAATAACTTGGTAAGTTCAAAGTTACTACAGAACCATCTTCACTTCGTCCTTCATAAGACAAAGAAGGATGATATTCATTTTTATCTGAAGTTACTTTATAAGTATAAAATCTCGGTCTTGAAGCTGTTTTAAATTTTAAACTATCTGATGTTACTAAATATTCACTATTAGAAGTCAAAAAATATCCTGAACTAATAGTTACATTTAAAATAACATTTGGTAAATATGGTTCAACTTCTATATTAATAACTTCTCCTGTTGAATTAACTGTTTTTGAAAATGTCTGAGCAGGGAAGTAATTCGTTTCTTCTGTAGTTAAAGTGTAATTTTTTCCTATAAAAACTTTAACTATATTTGTACTACTAACTTGTCCAAAATCAACATCTCCCAAAAAAAAACTACCTACTGAAATAGGAGTATCAAAAAGATTGTTTTTATAAAACCTATGAAATGTTGCTGAAGCAGTTGCTTCTAACGTTAATTCAATATTTACAGTCGAAGGATTTATTATTACTTTTTCAGTTTTAGAAACTCCGTATTTAGAATAGGTTATTTCATATTCAGAACCTAAGACACCTTTAGTCTTAAAATTTCCTTGACTATCAGTTGTTCCCCTTACTATTTGAGATGAAAATAAATCTTTAACAGAAATCGAAACATTAGAAGAAGGTATAGGACTAATTAAAGAATCATCTTTCTCCTTTATATTATAAATAATGTCCCTTGGTTTAAGGGACATTAATATAACTTGTTCTATATCTTCTTTCTCTACCAAAATTTCACCTGAAGAATTTTCGTAATCAGGATAAGTTGCAACGTAAGTATAGTCACCTTCTTCTACGTCATCAAATAATGCTACACCTACAGAATTACTTATAGCAGTTCCTACAACAATTCCGGTTCCTTTATCTCTTAAAGTTACTGAAGCTCCTATTAATAAAACTTGCGTTCTTTCATCTTTTACAATAAAACTAACAGCTCTTGCTTTTGGAGTTGCAAAAATGATTTTTTCAAAATCTTTGTCAAATACATCAATAGAACCACTTGTAACTCTATATTCGTTTTGAGTAATCGTATATTGATACTTTCCATTTGGAAGAATTAATTCAACTTCACCATTTATATCTGTAAAATACGATTGATTATTTATTAATATTTTTGCATTATTAACAAAACTTCCAGTCAATGAATCTTTAACGATTAATCGTACATTCCAATAAGCTACAGTCAAATAAACAACTTTACTAACATTACCATTATCAATTACAATAGATCCTGTTATAGGAGTATATCCTGAATAATTTATCGTATATTTATAAGTACCATTTGAAAGTGATATAACTGCATTACCATTTGAATCAGTTGAATAATTTCGTCCATCTATATTAATTATAGCTCCTTCTACAGGATTATTTGTTTGATCCTCTAAAATGGTAAACGTTACAGTATATGGTGTAGGGCTTAAATCAATTAGAATATTGTTTTTATCCTTAATCTTTACCTCAATTTTATCATCATAATCTATATATCCCTTTTTTCTTACAATAGTATTATAAGTTCCTTCAATTAAATTTAATCGAAGTTGACCTTCTTCGTTTGTATCCTCAATTAAATCTTGAATTAATACTTTTGCAGTAGGTACAAATATATTATTTTTTGAGTCTATAACACTAATATTAACAACTTGAGGTTCAGGGAAAATGTATTCAGTAATATCAACATTCTCTATTCCTATAGTTGTAGCGTTTGTAATTGATATATAACCATCTTTTCTAATTGTATAAGAATATGAACCAGGTTCAAGATTTATACTTGCATTTCCACTTTCATTCGTGACTAAAACCTGATTATTTATATCAATTTCAGCATCTTCTATAGGTTGAGTTCCTTGTAAAATTGTAAAATTTAAAGAATGTTGTGTAGCACTAAAATCGTTTATAGTTATATAAACTGCAGCATTCAATACTACAAAAGAACCTTCTTTTGTATTCCAATTTGATTTTGTAAGAATATAATTGTATTCACCATTTTCTAATTTTACAAATGCTTGACCATTCTCATCTGTAATTAAAATTTTATCACCAATACTTATTACAGCTCCTTCAACAATAGAATTTCTTGTTGTGGTAACTGTAAAATATATATATTGTGTTCTTGTTAAGACTTGACTTTGAGTTCCTTTATAAACATCTTCCTTTATAGCAGGATAGAATAGATTAGATAGAGTTTGTTCAGAATCGTAAAGTATATTACCATTCAAATCTCTCATTTTAAAACCTCGAATTCGAGGTAATTGATTTAAAGGAACTTCTTCGTCAAACGAAGGATAAAAGTATTCATCAGGAACGTATTTTACGCCTGCTGATGTTTTTACTACAGATAATAAATCATCCCATTGAATGACTTTACCAGGTGTCCAAAAACGAAAATCAAGATATTTTGTAAGTGCTATTTGAATGTTCTTTCTTACAGTTGCAATATCATATTCTGAGGAAAGTTCAATTCTAAAATCTATGCCTTTGTCACCTCCAACATATTTCCATTCAGCATTTTTTAACTCAACCCCAAGAACATTGCCTTGGACATCTATATCAGATAAAGATAAATAAGGTGTCGCTTTTTGTAATAATACATCTAATTCTTCATCTGTAAAAAATGAACCATTTTGAGTAATCAAATAAATGTAGATTTTAGCATTTTCTCCTAATCCAACATTCATTACTTTTAATACTCGAGAATCAAGATCTTGAAAAATCTGAGTCCAATATTCTATAGTAGTCTGGCTGAGTTTATTGTTGCCATTGATAATTCTTACTCTAAAAGTATCATCATCTTCTTCATCACGACCTCCTACAGCTTGATATTCATTTGTACAATCAATATGAGTCAAAGGTCTCGGAATAACTTGAGTTATGCTATTTGCATCTACATTTGTAACTGAACCTACAATTGTGCTTCTAACACTTACATATCCATAACCTGATTCGTCAACTACTAACGGAGTATCTACTTCAAAACGTATACCATTCTTATTAATAAAAACTGTATCAAGTCCATATTCAGTACCAGGTTCTGCATAAACTCTTACATAAGTTGAACTACCAAGAGCACCTTTTCTTGGACTTACACCGAATAAAACTGCTGCACGATCAAGATATTCTCCTGTTGCATTCTCAGGAAAAATCTGAGACTCTACAATAGCAATATCCTTTATTGCTTTTTGAGCAACTTTTGCTGTAGCAAACGCTGCTGCATTCACAACAGAACCGTCTGCAATATTCGTTGCTTTATTTGTCTTATTTTGAAAAATCTCAATCCAAAGATTTTTCAAATTCGATATTGTTGAATTAACCTTTGTTATCATACAGTAATATTCGTTAAATACTCTTGATTTGTAATAGCTTTAGCTTTCACAGTCAAAAATACATTATCTTCTTTAATTCTCAAATCTAATAATTCAACCGATTCCCATCTACTATCTCTTTGAAACATATTCATAACACTTTTAAATATAGAAGGGTATTGAATTGCATTTACTGTCGTTCCTATAAATTCATTTGAAATACCGTAATCAGGAAATTCAGGAATTGAACCTGTCAATGAAGATGCAATAATATTCAATGCTTGTATCATTGCATCGTGACCGTTTACCGTAATTAAATCACCCGTCTCATCAAATGAAAATTTTACCGAAATATCTTTACCTAAAATCTTATCACCTATCAAAGTATCAATTACAGTACTTACTTCATTAGAACCAGTATTACGCATATTAATGTAGAAGGTATTTCTCATCCCATCTATATCATCGTAATCTTCTTCTTCTATATATTGAGGCGTTACAATGTTTCTCCAATCGTTTTCAGGATCTTCATCACCTTTCTCTAAAGAAACGGTTTCAAAATCTTCACCCGATCTTAATTTCCTACTTATTTGAATTGTATTATCTCTTCCTATAGAAGAACTTCTCAACCATCTATCTGAATTCTTTATTGTTTCTAACTTTGTTTGAATTTCTGTAAAATCATCTAAAATGTCCCACATTGAAATATCATCCAAAGTATCGCTATGTAAAGAAAATAAAGGTTCTATAACATTTGCACTTGCAATTAGATTATCGAGTGTTTTAAAAGCATCAGCATTAACAATACCTCCTTGATAAAATGATACTATAGATGGATAATAGGTGTTGCTAAAATCCACAAAAGATTTAAAGAACGATTTGATATCGTATCCTGTTATCTGATTGAATTTTTCAAATTTATCCATCTTATAAACTACTTGAAATATCCTTTGCTAAACCATTCACACTTTTTTGTATCGCGTCTGCTGCACAAGCTTTTAATAGAGTTGTCTTAATCTTTGTACTACCTACTACAGCTTCAAGTGGTGCTATAATAGATAGATTTAAATTATACTCCCAAATCATATTCTTTTGTAGATTTTGAGTAAAACTTACACCACTCGGTGGAACGGCAACAAGATAACTCTCGCCAAAAGCCATATTGTAAAAATATAATCTTAATGGTTTACCAGTTTCATCGACACCATTACTTTTATCAATAATACTCTGTAAGATTTTTACACAACCATAACCAGTTTTAATTCCAACATCAAATGGTAAACCTTTTAGAGAAGATGTGTTTTTACCTTGGATTTGATACAATTTTTTCTTACCTGCTGAAAGTGAAAAGGCTATTCCTTGCAATGAAGGTGTATTTCCACTTAATAATATCTTAAACATTCTACCAAAGTTACCTTGAAGAGAAATTGTTTGAGTTACAGCAGTAGGTGATGATAGTACAACAAGACCTCCTAAAGTACTTCTTACCGTATTTCTTTTAGGTTCGGTCTTGTTAATACCATCAGGCATAATTGGAAAAGTAAAAAAGTCAATAGTATTGCCTCTTGAATTAACTAATTCAAGAGAACACATATAATATTCAAAATCATCAGGATATTGTGTTGCAACAACAGACCTTCCAAGATTTTGAATAAGATTCAATGCTTTATTAGCTGCACTATTTGCTATTCCAGATGCCATCAATCAACTTTTTATGTTGTAAAAATACAAATAATATAATCATTTGACAAATTTTAATCAGAAAAAGTTGTTTCGCTTTTAATTTCACTAAAATCTATTTTAGAAATACTTGCAACAGTAGAAATTCCCATTGCAAATCCACCAGCTCCTCCGTCCGTAGGTTTAACACCTGCAGCAGCTTGAGTCCACGCTTGTTTCAAAGTATTTATTTGATTTTGAAGTTCGTCAATTTTACTTATTAGTGTTTCAGCTAAAGTCAAAGGTTCTTTCGCTCCGTTCACTTCAACTTTACTGCCTGTAAGAAGCTTGATTAAATTTGGACTTAATGTGATTTTTTCTTCACCTTCTTTAAAAAGAATATCTATATTATCACTATTAATTACAATTTGTTCTTCGCTATTTTTAAAAGAAACGATAATAGCATCGTCACTTACATCTACAATTTCCAAATCATCGTGTAAACTCAGTCTAAACCTATCTTTATCAAATAAAATAGTAGAGGTTTTATCTTCTTCTAACCATTTTACTAATAAAGATTCTAAAGTCATTGTTATTGATCTTTCTTCTTTACCTTCTTCTTCAACTTCTGCTTCAACATTGATAATTTTAGAATTTATTTTTTCATAACTTACAGCATTTATCTCTTTATCTGCAATAATATTTACTTTACCTGAAGATTGAATATTCAACGTTGACTCTTCTGTTCCTACTGATGAAATATTGATTTCTGTAGCTTCTTCAGAATTTACCGTTATATTTATAGATTTATCGTCTGCATTTTCTTCTATACATACAGAAGTTTTATCGTTTATTTTCATAAACCTATGCATATTTTCTTTCCATGCAGGTGATTGATCATCATTTAAAATCGTTCCTATTACAATAGGTGTCGTTCTATAAGGTAAAGAAGCAATTATTACTTGAGTTCCATAACCTCCTTCTTCATCAGGAAAATTAATATTTTGAAGAGCTTCGTTTGTAATTAGAATCTCATTTCTAAAATTTCCTCCATCAGTTATAACAGAAATAGTACCAGTCCTAAGACAAGTTTCTATAAAATTCTTTTTATCAACCTTATAAGGAATTGTTATATAGCCCTTCTCAAGAAGCTCAGGATCATTTTTCTGTTTACGAGGCCTTCCCCCATTATTTCTTCTAACTAATTTCATTGTTTAAACATTTTTCTATTTAAAAAATATTCAAATTGTTCTTTTACTACAGTAGCTTTACTATCTAATGTAACAGTCTTATTACCTTCTTTATCTATAGATTCAATAGCTTGTTTCAACCATTTTGTATCAACGATTCCAAAATAATCAGGTTTAAAAGAAGACATTAATCCTGGTAATTGACTTTCTAATTTATCACCTGAATTATCTTTTCTTAATAACGCTGTTGTTTCTGTAGACGATTTTCTTAATATAGTCATATTCATACCTCTTTCAACTGTAAGAGTAGTCCTTCTTTCAATAGAAGATTCAGAGAATTCAACCATATTATTTACACCTGTCACATAAAACAATTCATCTGTAGCATTATTCATAATAAATGTTCCTACTTTAATTCTCCTATCACCGTGTAGAATGATTGTTCCTCTTCTTGTAAAAGGTAAATAAGTAGAAGATTCTATTATATAAAGTAAATCGTTTAATGCTGCTTGCTGATAATTAACCATATTACCTAACCAAGAATTATCTTTCGTTTTACTTACTCTCAAATACATGTCTCCTACTTCAAGTTTTTTATTACCAAAGTATTCTGCATATTCAGGAAGATATACGATAGGAACCATGGCTAATGCTGTTTCTTTAGTGTTGGCCGTCCAAGCATTTTGAGCATATATTTGATACCAAGAATAAAATCTCGTATCATAATCAAGATTCATTTCATAAATAGAATTGGCTTCAACATCTACATATAAATGATTTTTGACAACTTCTTCAATAGCTTTTTTGTTAAAAGGAGGTTGTCGAATAGTCATATCAATTGTATCTTTGTATGTATCAAAGAAAAATTCTACAAATGGTTGTTGACAAACTCTTTGAACTAAAGACATTAAAGTTCCATTTGGATTTCCAAAACTTGAATCTACTAAGATTCGCTCTGAACATGATTGATCCGCATAAACATTCACAATTTGCCAAATACCATTGACTTTCATTT
>ERZ772937.2125-NODE-2125-length-12972-cov-3.060695_pt1 | contig 12972 bp, 8 predicted proteins | sample MGYA00512113_ERZ772937 | MGnify/ENA primary metagenome ERZ772937 (study PRJEB29015, sample SAMEA2737649) | human gut metagenome | biome: human gut; feature: human-associated habitat; material: faeces | place: China | collected 2012 ... | reverse complement strand
GACCGCCCCGCTGTTGATGCCGACGATGCCGCCGACCTTTTCCGCGCCGCGAACGGTCAGCTGGCTGTCCGCCGCGATGATGCGCGAAGTGGATTCCTTCACCGGAATATTCAGACTGCCGCTCGTCATGTTGACGCCGATGAGGCCGCCTGCGGCGGTGCCGGTGCTGCGTACCGTGCGGCTTGCGTCGGAAACCGCGCCCGTGATGGTGAGCGTACCTGCGTTTGCACCGGTGACGCCGCCGACATTCATCGCGCCGGTCACGTTGGCGCTGCACGTATTCGCCGAAAGCTGGCCGCCGTTCAGGTTGATACCGGCCACGCCGCCGACGTTGCGCCGTCCGGTGACGGTCGTGCCGCTCTTGGTCGAGCAGGCCGTTACCGTGCCGCGTGCGTACGAGGTGTTATTATAGGTAATCGTGTCCGTGTCGCCGTTGCCGACGTTCAGGCTGACGATGCCGCCCACGCAGTCCTGCGTTGCGGAACCCATGCTGCCCGCGAGCGTGCAGTTCAGCACAAGACCCTTGTTGAGGCCGACCACGCCGCCGAGCGCGGTCAGACCGTTCATGGTGCCGGTGTTCTCGCAGCGGTCAATGACGTGTGTTCTGCCGTTTACGCCGACGATGCCGCCGACGATGTGGGCACGGAAGCCGCTGCCCTCCTGGGCGCTGAGCGTGTCAGCTGCATCGCTGTAACCCGAAGCGGACAGATACGAGATCAGGTTCACGCCGTTCTTCAGTGCGGAGTTCTCCGCGTTCCGAAAACGACCCTTGTTGAGGCAGTTCGTAATGAGAAGCGGACTGTTGTCCTCCGCCGCGCCGACGATGCCGCCTGCGTAAGCGCCCGCCGCAATCGTCATATCATTGGAAGCGCTCTTGGAGGTGCCGGTATTTGCGACGTTGGTAATCGTGAGAAGATGCGTGTTCTGCGTTGCGATAACAGCGGTCGGGATATTACCCTGTGCCGTGTTGATTTTCGGAAGCAGACCGGTCGATGTGCCGCTCGTAAGCTCTCTTTCGAGCACGGTCTCGAGCGCTTGACCATTCAGCTGCGTATCGGTATAGGTGCGGTGGTAGCCGATGAGGCCGCCGCAGAAGCCGTCCGCCGAAATCGTGCCGAGGCTGTTGCTGACTGTCAGGTGGTCGAGCGTCGCGTCCTTCGAGAGCGCGACAACATCCGCGCCGATTGCGCCGCCGACGAAGAAGCGGCCGGAAACCGCCGCCGGACGGATGGTCAGAGCATTATCGCCGTTAAGCAGCGCCTCGGAGGCGTTGAGGCCGACCAGACCGCCAACGCAGTCACCCGATGCCGCCACGCGGCCGCCGATCAGCTCGTAGCGGGTTGCATCCAGCGTGCCTTCATTAAAACCGACCACGCCGCCGACAAAGTTTCGGCCGACAACGATCGCCGATACGCTTCGCGCGGAGAGCTTTCTGTCGATGTCGCTGAACGTGATTTCGCCGCGGTTGATACCGGCAATGCCGCCCGCGAAGTCACCGATGGCGTTCCACGAGGTCACAAGGTTGTAAATCTCGTTGTGCGTGTCCGAAATATAGCTTGCGCAGTCGAAAATGATTGCGCCCTTTGCATTTTCACCGACAATACCGCCGATATACTTGCCGTAGCCGGCCACAACGCCGGTATTGACGCAGCGTTTGATGACCGAGCCTGCACTGTTCGAGCCGATGATGCCGCCGACATAGGTGTTGCCGATGACGTAGCTTGCGTTGGTCGTGACGTTGGCGGAAGAGAGATAGCTGCCGGTCGAGCCGGACAAACCGCCGATGATACCGCCGACGTAATCATCGCCCAGCACATAGCCGCCCGAGCCGGTCGAGCAGTTCCGGAGCTGTCCCTTCTCGGCGTAGCCGACGATGCCGCCGACATACCGGCCGATCAGGTATTTCTGCCGGTCGGCACTCGTGCCCTTAAAGGTCAGCCTGTCGTGTCCTGCGCTGCTCGTGCAGTCTTGGAGCACGACGTTTTTGCGTAGCCGACAATGCCGCCGATGCAGTGTCCCTCACGGAACTGTACAGCGAGACCGGTATCGTTCGTGGCATCGTGTGACGCAACGACCAGACCGAGGTTATCGCAGTCTGCGAGTGCCGGGGTGTCGGAATGCGCCGCCGCATAGCCTGCGATGCCGCCGACCGAGCGGTCGCCCGTGACGGACGCACGGTTTTCCGAGCCGGTGAGCGATGCACCCTCAGCAATATCCGCATAGCCTGCGATACCGCCGATGCCGCCGCTGACCTGACCGGCCGGAAGAACGCCGGATACGCTTCCATCGGCAAAGAGACCGGTCGCCTTGTCGCTATCCGTAACTTTCAGTACGCCGACGACACCGCCGATGCCGTGCGGCTGGTTTGCGGTATCGGTGAGCGAAACGCAAATACTGCTGCTTTCGGCAACAGAAACGCTTTTCAGCACGCCGTCGCTCAGTCCGCAGACCGCACCGGCGCCGAGATAGCTTCCGTTTTCAACCGCAAGCTGCGCGTTTGCCATGCGCAGACCGGAAATCGTGCCGTGGTTCTGCGCGAACAGGCCGAGATATTTCAGACGTCCGTTTGACGGCGTGGAAGTGCTGTCGAGCTTCACGCCGTCAATCGTGTTGCCGCCGGTCAGCAGAGCCACTGCCCTGCCGAGCAGGCCGCCGCTGCCATCGAGCGACTGGTTGGCTCGAAGCTCGGGGACGGTCGGGAACGCAGGAGCGCTCTGCACCGTCAGAGAGGAGCCGGTTGCGCCCTCGGGCGTCTGCGTAGTCGTGATGCCGTAAACCGTGACGTTGCTGCTGTTCCAGTCAAGCGTGCGCGTGCTCACGGTAAATTCGGAAGCGTTATTGATGTAGCGGATGTTGGAGAGATGACGGAACGCAGTGATGCCTGCCTTGTCGGCCGTTGAGCTGTCCGCAAACATCGTGTTCGCCTCGTTGGACTTGGTTTCGGCGCTTTCGCGGTATTCGCTGGCGTCGTCGCCCATGTTTTCGTAGGTCGGAGAGGCCTTTACCGTGGCGTAGATGTCCATCGGCGTGTCAAATCCCGCGAAACGGGTGATGCTGGTGCTGTTCTCCGGCACCCAGCCAGGGTGCTGGCGGAGCGTTTCCGTGAGGTCTGCGTTCATCATTGCATCGAGCATCAGTGTAAAGCGCCCGGTCTCGTAACGCAGCGGGAACACATATTTGCTTGTTTCGGTGCTGCTTTTTAGCTTTACGTCAAGAAGCGGCGCGGTGCTGCCGTGGAGGTCTGCCAGACGGAGACCGGAAATCGTCATCAGCGGTGAGGAACTGTCGCCCTTCTTGTAGAAATTGATGGTGTACTCAACGTCAAGATCCTGATGCTTGGAGTTGGAGGCCCAGTTCAGGGTCAGCGCCTCGTCGTTCAGCAGGTTGAGCGAGGTGATCTTGAGGCGTACCGGCTTGAGGTCCGCCATGTTGGCCGTATCCTCGACCGAATAGTAACCGAGCCGTTCGGCCTTTCGCGTGTTGTAATCGCGCTTATCGCCGTCGATGCAGAGCTGACCGGCGTGGTCGCCGCCCTCGTGCGAGTAGTACAGTCCGTCGCAGTTCGTGCCGTAAAAGATCGAATAGATCTGACCGGACGTAATGTCGATTTCAAGGCAGATGGCAGCATCGAGCATGCTCTTGTCGTAAATATCGGTGTCGAGCAGCTCAGTGACCAGCGCGCCGTCACCGCTTTTCGCTTCTTCGCCGTACTCGCCGGGGGCAAGACGGAGCGCATAGATGCTCTGCTTCTCATCGCCATCGGGGAAGCTCTGCGTGCCCTGCTGCTCAATGTCGAGCGCAAGATCCTCCCAGTCCCCTCCCGTGCGGTGATACGTCAGCGAGGATTCCGCTGCGAGATACATGGTTTTGGCGTAGGAGTCGTTGCGCCGGAATTGTGACAGATGGATATAGGCGGAAAGTCCGGGGATGGCGATGCCGAACAGGATTGCCATAATGCCCAGAACAACCATCAGCTCCACAAGCGTGAAGCCTTTTTTGAAATATTTCGTTACGCTCCCCTCCTTTTGTGCGGGAAGTATGCGTGCACATGAAAAAAGCTGCGATGAAAGCGCAGCCGTACCGGTTGTGCAAAGTAGAAAACATTCTCGTTTGCATCGAAAAACACTGGTACAGATGAACGGTACGGAGTCTCCTTAATTTTCAGCAAAATTCCGTATAATTCTATATTGCATGAGTAGGTTTTCAGCTAATATTGTAGCAAATCAGCAGGAAAATGTCAAGGTGAGCGGATGGCGGAAATATCGAGTACATTCGCTCGTAAAAAGGGACGTTTGCACAGAAAAATTCTCGAAAATACAAAAAAGCTGTTCCCTCTTTCGAAGAAACAGCTTATCTGGTCCGAGTGACAGGACTTGAACCTGCGGCCTCTTGACCCCCAGTCAAGCACGCTACCAGCTGCGCTACACCCGGATTTTTTTGTAAGGCCTCAAACCTTACTTACTTATTCTATCAAACAGCTAAGGAAAAGTCAAGCATTATTTTCAGGAAAAACAAAGTTTGTGAGTCGGAGCCAAAAAAGAGCGCAGCCCCTGCGTTTCGGACTGCGCTCTCCCCTGTTCAGTTTGCCTTCTGGCGGGTGGAATAGTGGAACTCTACCTGCTTGGATCTGATGAATACGCTTAGCTTTTTGTAGACGAGCATGGTGATAACGGTCAGGATTGCGCCCTTGATGAGGTTGAACGGCAGCACGCCGATGAGCAGATACATACTCATGCCGGTGATGTGCGGATTGACAGCCGAGCAGAGCTCGAAAATCGCATCCAAATTCCAGCCCATGCCGTTGACATAGAACGGGATGATCAGGAAATAGTTGGTCAGCATGCCCATGCACGCCATAGCGACCGAACCGGCGGCGCAGCCGACAACCGCCATCTTGCGGGTCTTGTGTGCGCGGTAAATCAGAACGGCGATGATAACGAGCGTGGACAGCATCAGGAAATCGGCGGCCTCACCCGAACCGGCGGTCTGCGTTTGGGTCAGGTGGATGAGGTCCTTGATGCCGATCATCGTGATAGCCGGTGCGATGCCGAGAATGAACGCGCCGACGAGCACGACAGCGCCCGAGAGATCAACCTTGAGAAACGGCGGCATGAACGGAATCGGAAACTCGAAATACATCATGATGGTCGCAATCGCCGCGAACACCGCCGTGCACGTGATTTTTTTTGCCTTTGTCATAACAGCTTTCCCCTTTGCGTGTTCTGTTTTTCGGTCGGCTGACCGAGGGAAAACAAAAGCCCTCCGGAGATAGCTCCAAAAGGCATACAGACGTACCGAAATACACCTGTTTCTCTCATCCGGACTATGACCGTCGGTCGGGATTCACACCCGTCATGCCTTTCGGCTCGCAGACTATCGGGACTTGCGCCCGTTTACTGCCGGTGGAGACTTTCACTCCGCCCTGAAACAGAACATCTATTAGATTTATGGCAATACCGCATAATTGGACAAGAGCGATTTGTGAGTAGATTTTGCGTACTGACGAGGCGTGGTTTTGCGGTAATACTTGACGTATTACTGTGAAATCGCAACAAAGTCAGGGCACAAAATTTCCGCAAAGCGCCGCAGCTTTAATTGTGCGGTGTTGCCCTTGTATTTCGGGCGTTTCTCTGCTATGCTGAACGTACCACAAACAGAGAGAACAGCAGATGGGAAACATCCGGACGCCGGGAAGCGTTCCGGCATCCGGCAGCGCGAAAGGAAGGCGTATTTTCATGAGAACGGTCATCATTCACGGGCAGAGCCACGAGGGAAGCACCTGTCTGGCGGCGCGTGAGCTGGCGCACAAGGTCGGCGGCGAAACGCAGGAGTTTTTTCTGCCGCGCGACTTCGACGCGCCCTGCCTCGGCTGCTATACCTGCTTCCGGACCGACCTGACGCACTGTCCGCATTACGGCCGCTTGAAGCCGCTCGCGGACGCCATTCTCGCGGCCGACCTGCTGATTTTCGCAAGTCCGGTCTATGTCTATCACGCCACCGGTCAGATGATGAGCTTTCTCGACCATTTCGGGACATGGTGGGTCGTTCACCGTCCGCGCCCGGAAATGGCGCACAAGCAGGCGGTCGTAATCGCGACGGCGGCGGGCGGCGGCCTGAAAAGCACCGCGAAGGACATCGCGGACAGCCTTGAAATGTGGGGCGTCCGCAAGGTATACCGCCTGACGTTCGGCGTGCAGGCATCCCGCCCCGCCGAGGTTCCTCCGCGTATTCAGGAGCGCATTCATGCGCAGACCGGCCGCATGGCCCGGCGCATTCAAAGCGGCGCAGGAAAAACCGGATACAACCGCCGCGCCAAGCGCTGGTTTCACCTCATCCGCTTTGCCCACCTGCACTTCGCTCGTTCCGAACCCGACTTTTCCTCGTGGGAGAAGGCCGACTGGCACGGCAAGCGCCGCCCGTGGACGGACAGATAACCCCCGAAAAACACCAATCCCCCGTTGGAGCACATTGCACGCCGCTCCACGGGGGATTTCTGCTTTTTACTGATAATCTGCGTTGAGGAACATCGGCTTGATGGCTACCACCTCGTCATATTCCTCCTGCGACACCTGCACGTCGGCGTTCAGCGCCTTGAGGTCGTCCTTGACGACAGCGAGCGCCTGCTCTGCCGTGACCGCGCGGCCGTCCAGAATGACGCGCTGCATACGGCGCAGCACGACCGGATGCGCGTAGCGGGCCGGAAGCGGAAAGTTCAGGTAGTCCGACAGGTACGCCTGCATTTTCTCCTGCGCCTGCGCATCGTTTTTCATGATGGCGGTGCGGTTGTTGCGTGCGGTCGGGAGCACGCTGAAGCCGGCGAAGGTGAAAATCGCGGCAAGGCCGAACAGCGTAAAGTAAACCGCGAACGAATTATGCTGCGTGAAGGCGAAGATGCCCTTGCCGGTGAAGCCGCCGCGGCTCATGGCAACGCGCTTGTAGACGCGCGTAACGGCGGAAAACGGCACGTAGTACCGACGGTCAATGAAAAAGCTGTTGAGGTACAGCGCCTTTTCGCCCATGCCGCACGGGCCGATCTTCCGGCAGCTTTTTTTATCCTCGGCGAGCGCCGCGTCGTCTATGCGCCCGGAACCGAGCGGATAAGGTTTGAACATCATTTTCCGTCACCTCAATTACTTCTGCGGATGATTGCAGCCGGTCGAACAGAACGAACGGCCGGCTGCATCTTATTCTATCGTTTATGCGTTTTTCTTCGTGCCATGCTTTTTTGTCGCGCGGATGAACAGCGCGAGCAACAGGATGGCAAATACGATACCGATGGGGTATGCGACTGCGGTGTTGTAGATAACCGCGCCGTCCGCCGTCTTGCTGTTCAGCAGGCTGCCGAGGCATTCCGGCGCAAGGATGAAGTAGGTGCAGGAAACCGCGCTCATGAAGGTCGCCGGAACCGCGGCGATCCAGAAATTCTTCTTCTCAGTGAACAGGTACATTGCCGCCGCCCACAGAACGATCATGGCGAGCGTCTGGTTGGTCCAGCTGAAGTAACGCCAGATAACCGTGTAGTCGATCGCGCCGACCGCGTTGCCGATGCCGAGGATAGCGCCGATACCGAGAACCGGGATGCACAGCTTCAGGCGGTTCGCGTAGCTGCCCTGATCGATATGGAACCAGTCGGACAGCGTCAGACGAGCGGAACGGAATGCCGTATCGCCCGAGGTAATCGGGCAGATAACAACGCCGATCATCGCAAGCGCGATACCGACGCCGCCCATCGTCTTGGAGCATACGTCGTATATCGCTGCGGACTGACCGCCTGCGAGCACTTCCGCCAGACCGGTGTTCAGACCGCCCGTGACTTCATACAGTGCGCAGCCTGCCGCCGCCCAGATAAGCGCGATGATGCCCTCGGCTACCATTGCGCCGTAGAATACGAAGTGACCCTGCGGCATAACGACGTAATCCACGCCGTCATTGATGCGGACCGCAGGGGTTTCCCGGTCGTCCGGACCGAAGGTGTTGTCCACAATTTTACCGTAGGTCAAATAACCTGTGATAAGAAGTGCCAGACATACGATGAAGCTGATCATAAAACTCCCCTCCTTGAAACGGAGCACATGAAAATGGATTCCCTTACGGCAATACCGCATAATTGGGCAAGAGCGATTTGCGAGTAAATTTTGCGTACTGACGAGGCGCGGCTTTCATTGTGCGGTGTTGCCCTAAGAATGTAGACCGACCAAAGGCGCTCCCGTCGGGAGCGCCTCAACTTGTCGATAAAGCCTATTTTTTCGATATTATGGTGTTTCGCGCGCGGAGCGCGCATGAAATAGATTTTGCGAAGCAAAATCATAAAAACCGGGAGCACGTATCACGGTTTTTATTCATCTAGAGGGAGAAAGTTTCCGCATGGGAACTTTCGGACGTCCGTGTTCTGCGAAGTCAGAACACAGACCCGCGGAAAAACGTTAGTTTTTCGACAGTCTCAGGCGCTCCCGTCGGGAGTGCCTTTCTTTTGCACCTTTCGTGCGACTGTTCTGTTCATGCCTTCTCCTGCACAGTCACGATACGGATGCGTCCGCCGTCCTTGGTGTCCTTATCGTAGTAGCAGGTGATATTGTATTTGTCGAAGTTATTTCGCAACTCGGTGAGCGAAAGCAGGCTGTACGTGCTGTTCTGGTAGAGATAAACCGCGCAGTCGTCCGCAAAAAGCCAGCTGTCGCTGTCCTTGGTGACGCCGAGGAGAGTTACGCTGTCCGGGTTTTTGATTTTATAGAGCGCACGCACGGCGGAAAGCTGGCCGTCCTCGATGGTCAGCCGCGCCGGACCGTAAGACGCGCCGAGCGTCATGTTCATGGTCGAAAGCGTGCGCTTTTCGCCGTTCAGCAAGTAGGTGTACGTGCCAGAAAGCGACATATCGCCCGAGGTTTCCTTGGCGCTCGTGATGATACCGTATTCGTAAAGGTCGCCCGTAAAGTCGCGCAGGATGAGGTCGGTGATTTCACCATTGGCATTTACCGCGCAGTAGCGCATATCCGAGCTTTCCAGCTCCGCGCCGTTCAGACGCGAGTAGTAAATCCGCTTCGCCGAGGTGTCGTTGACGTCCAGAATGCGCACGTCCTTCGCCATGGTTTTCTTGCCGATGGTGCGGCCGCTGACCTTGCCGCTGATATTCGTGGACTTCAGGATAGAAACATCGGTCCCGGACGAGCCGAAACCGACAGAAACGATGTTTCCCTCGTCGATGGAGGTTTTGGAGCAGGGATAGGTATAGCTCTGGCCGTCCATAGCGGTCAGGGTGATGGTGCGGGTGGTGTAGCTGTTGCCGACAGAATTGGTGAACGTGCCAGTGCCGACCGAGGTGACTACACCGGCGACAGCGGAGGAATAATCCTCCGCCGAGAGCGCTGCGGCTACCTTGCCGTCGCGGCCGAGCAGCAGGGTGACAATATCGCCGGTATGAAGTCCGCCGAGCGTCGAGAGCACGAACGCCGCGTCGCTCGTTTCAATTTCATAGGTGTTGCCCGCGACTGTGACCGAAGTCGGCGACGCCGCCGAGGGGGACGCGGACTGATACGTGCCGGTCACGGCGTTCGAGTACGCCCAGACAGTCGAGCCGGTGTAGTAGACAACGTCGTACTTCTGCACCGCGTCCGCCGTGGAGGCGTAGCCGTTGCGGTAGACCGTCTTTCCGGCGGTCGAAACGATGGAGGACAGACCGTTCTGCACGACAAACGGGCCCTCCATCGTGTCCGAAATCATGCTGAGGTAGTCGATTTCATCGCTGCTGTTCAGCGTATAGCCGAGCGTCTGCGCGTAAACCTGACCGTCCTTAGTCTTGGTGTTCAGCAGGTTGTAGAACAGATACATCATATTGCGGCGCGTCATGGACGAGCCCTGCGAGGCGGTGATGCGCGTATTGAGGTTCAGCGACTTGTAAAGCGCGAGCTGCGCGTTGGGGTACGAGCCGGAGAAGTCGCTCGTCGTGTAGCCGAGCAGCTTGAGCACGCCGGTCGCGGCTTCCTCAAGCGTTACAGTGCGGTTCGGCTTGTAGCTGCCGTCCAGATAGCCGGAGATCCAGCCCTGCTGCACGGCGGTCTTGATGTAGCCGGCCGCCCAGTGGGTGTAGGGAACGTCCTTGAACGGTGACGAGTTGGATGCGCCGGAAACCTGATCCTTATAGGCCGAGGCGCAGACGAGCATTTTCGCGTATTCCGCGCGGGTGACGGTGCTGCCGAGGTTCATGTTGCCGCTGCTGTCGCCGACCATGATCTCGGCGGCCCGGACCACCTGTTCAATGACGCTGTCCGAGGTGTCGGACGCCGCCAGCGCCGCCGGCAGGCTCCCGGTCAGCATCACCGCCGCCAGAAGCAGAGAAATGAGTTTTTTCATGGAGAGTTTCCACCTTTTTTATCGGTATTGTAGGGCGGGCTGCCCTCAGCCCGCCGCTGTAAATCTCCTGCACACCGTTACAAACGGCGGGGTGAGGGCACCCCGCCCTGCGATTTAGCGTGTGCAGATTTGTTAATCATATCTCAAAGCGTCAATCGGATTGAGTTTCGCCGCCTTATTCGCCGGCATGAAGCCGAAGAACACGCCGATGAACACCGAAACGCCAAAGCTGAGGCCGATGGCGGACACCGAGGGCGAGGCGTTGATGCCGATGATCTTGCCCGCGATGACCGCGACGGCCGAGCCGAACACGATACCGATCACGCCGCCGAGCGCCGAGGTCGTTCCGGCTTCAATGACGAACTGGCGCATGATGTCGCGGCGCTTGGCGCCGAGCGACTTGCGGATACCGATTTCGCGGGTGCGTTCGGTGACGGACACGAGCATGATGTTCATGATGCCGATGCCGCCGACGAGCAGCGAGATGCCCGCGATGCCGACAAGCACCATGGTCATCATGGACGTCATTTCGTTCATCGAATCCACGATGCTCTGCATATCCGAAACGTTATAGTAATCGCTGTTCTGGAACACCGAATAGAGCTTGTTCTCGATAATGGTCGTGCCCCGGCTGTTGAGCGAGGAGTCCTTCGTCGCGAAGGTATAGCTCGAAATCATGCCGAAGGTCAGCTTGGAGGCGGTCGTGTACGGCAGATACAGGCAGTCGTCCGACGAGCCTGCGGTCGAGTCGTCCTTTTCGTCCAGTGCGCCGACGATGGTAATGATGTTGCCGTTTACTTTGAGCGTCTGGCCGACCGCCCGGCCGCCGAACACGCTCTTATTGAGGTAACTGCCGACCACCGCGACCTTGCTGCGGCTTTCGAGGTCGGAGTAGCTGAGAAACCGTCCCTCCGCGAGGGTCAGCTTGCCGATGGTGTCGTACTGCTCGGAAACGCCCGTGACCGAGGTCGAGGAGAACAAGTCGGAGTCCGTGCCGTTCTTGACCTGCCCCATGACCGAAACGGTCGGACTCATGGCGGAAAAGACGTCGGAGTTTTCCTCGTATAGCTCGTACATATCGTCCGCGTCCACCGTGCGCGAGGAGCCGCGTCCCGTGACCGAAACGGTGAGCGTATTCGTGCCCATGTCCTCGAACATCGAGGTGACCTCGCCCGTCATGCCCTGCATGAGCGACACGAGGATAATGACGGACGCGACGCCGATGATGATGCCGAGCATGGTGAGAAGCGAGCGGATCTTGTTGTTCAGAATGGACTTGAGCGCCATTCGAACGGTCTGGGTCCAGTTCATGCCCTCACCCCCTCGCTCGGTCGGTCGCTGATGATGCGGCCGTCCTGAATGGTGACGATGCGCTTTGCCATCTGCGCCAGCTTGTTGTCATGGGTGATGAGGATGATGGAAGTCCCCTCCTCGTTGAGCGCGGTCAGCTTGTGCATGATGTCAAGGCCGGACGCCGAGTCCAGATTGCCGGTCGGCTCGTCCGCCATGATGATAGGCGGCTTTGCGGCCACGGCCCGCGCGATAGCAACGCGCTGCTGCTGACCGCCGGACATTTCGCCCGGCCGGTGGTCCATGCGCTTTTCCAGTCCCACTGAAATCAGTGCTTCTGTCGCCAGACGGCGGCGCTCTTCCCTGCCGATGCCGCGGTAGATGAGCGGCAGCTCTACGTTTTCGATGGCCGTCAGCGCCGGAATAAGGTTAAATCCCTGAAAGATGAAGCCGATTTCGCGGTTTCGTATCCCGGCGAGAACGGACGGCTTCATGTCGCTCACCGGCTGACCGTCCAGATAATACGTGCCGTAGGTCGGAATATCCAGGCAGCCGAGAATGTTCATGAGTGTACTTTTGCCCGAGCCGGACTGACCGAGAATGCACAGAAACTCGCCCCACGCGACAGACAGCGATATATCATCGAGTGCGCGGACTTCATTTTCGCGTCCCTCGTTGTATATCTTGCTCATCTGCTGTACATCGATCAGCAGCTCGGCGTGTCCGGTTTCCCCCTGCCCGGAGCACATGGGAAGCGTTTTCTCTCTCTGCATATCACTGCCTCCTTACCCTACTGCTATTCCGCCGCCCATGCCGTTCATGTCGGCGTAGAGGTCGGTCGGTCCGGCGAGAAATACGGTGATTCCCTCGTCAATGCCCCATAGAATCTCCGTATTGGTCGAGTCGGCGATGCCGATTTCGACAGGAACCAGCTGGAAGCCGTCCGGAATGCCCTCGGTGCCTTCCGGGATGGGCAGCGTTTCGTCAAACGGAATTTCGTTGCCGTTTTCATCGGTTGCGGGCTTGGCGAATACGGCGGTTCCCTCTTCGGTGTTGACGATAGCGGACGACGGAACGGTCAGGCAGTCCTCGGAAGAGGCGGTCGTAATTTTGTAATCGACCATCATGCCGCTGTGAATGGACTGTCCCTCGATTGGATCGACCGAAATGACTGCCGAGAAGGTCGGCATGCTGCCCTGACCGCCGCTCGAGTTCTTGTCGGGTTCGAGCGCGACCGATTCGACCGTGCCGGTCAGGTCGAGCTGCGAGCCGTCCGAGTTGTACATGCTCATGATGGCGCTCTGACCGGTCTGAACCGCGCCCATGTCGGTGGAC
>ERZ772937.2111-NODE-2111-length-13033-cov-2.610418_pt1 | contig 13033 bp, 9 predicted proteins | sample MGYA00512113_ERZ772937 | MGnify/ENA primary metagenome ERZ772937 (study PRJEB29015, sample SAMEA2737649) | human gut metagenome | biome: human gut; feature: human-associated habitat; material: faeces | place: China | collected 2012 ... | reverse complement strand
AAGCGGAATAAAATCCCTGATAGGGGATACCCATTACTCCACCGATAGAACTGATGTTGATTATTTTACCTTTACGCGCCTTGCGCATATAAGGAAGTACTGCTTTACACATATTGACCACACCAAAGAAGTTAGTGCTCATTTGTATGTCAACTTCCCGTTCGGTAGCTAATTCCAAAGCTCCGCCAATACCCATTCCTGCATTATTTATCAGCACATCAATCCGCCCCTGCTCGGAAATAATCTGTCCAATAGCTTGTTGGATAGATGAAGTATTGGTTACATCTACCACAAGCATTTTTACTTTGCCCATGTTTTCGGATGTTTTACGGCTCGTTCCATAAACAATATGTCCTTGTTCAGACAACATTTGTGAGGTAATCTTTCCGAACCCGGAGGATGCTCCGGTGATAAGTATGATTTGTGATTGCATATTCCTTTCTATTTGCTGCAAAGATAAAGAGAATATCTGAAAGTTTGATTTTTAGAAATCCGTATTCTAGAAAGATTCTTAGAAAGGATCAGTTTACAAAATTTGATTTTCTGAAAAAGATATTCTATCTTCGGAAAAAATAAAAATATGAGAAAGATACTTATGATCAATGTTTTATGCCTGGTTTCATTAACTACATTGCTAGGACAAACAGTAGAAAACAGAATAGCTCCTCCTGTAAACTACATTCGTGAGACATGTGACGAACATTCTTTTACCTCATATCTACGCCAACTGCCTTTACTTCCCAAAGGTAGCAAAGTAGTACTTTACAACGGACAGGAAAAAAGAAATCAAGCTGCCGCATATGCCGTAATAGATATGGAAATAGGTAATCGTGATCTGCAACAATGTGCAGATGCGATTATGCGCTTGCGAGCAGAATATTTGTGGGCACAAAAAAGATATGGAGAAATTAAGTTTAACTTTACCAACGGCTTTCCCGCAGAATACAAGAAATGGGCAGAAGGAAACCGGATTAAAGTAAATGGAAATAACGTGCAGTGGTATACAGCGGGGGGAAAAGATTATTCTTATAAGACTTTCCGCAATTACTTGAATATGGTATTTACGTATGCCGGTACTGCTTCTCTTTCCAAGGAATTGCTGACCATTCCATATATGTCATTGCAACCGGGAGATGTATTTATTAAAGGAGGCTCACCGGGACATGCCGTAATCGTTGTAGATGTGGCAATCCATCCGAAAACAAAAAAGAAAGTTTTTTTATTGGCTCAAAGTTATATGCCTGCCCAACAGATTCACATTTTGGTTAACCCGGCAAACCACAACCTGTCTCCATGGTATGAATTGACTGAAACGGATAGCGGTTACCTTTACACACCTGAATGGACTTTTGAGAAGAAAGAGCTAAAAAAGATTCAAATAAAAGATAATCTTACTATGATATCCGATTCGTTCCACCTAGGTAGAACTAAAGGGAGACCTAGGTGGAACGAACTATTTTCTGCATAGCAATCCATCATTAATAATAAGCAAAGTACAATAAGATCAAACAACTATAACCACTTTATCGTTAGCTGATTTTCGAATAAAGTGGTTATAGTCTTAAATAAATATCTATTTCTTCAATATTGTAGTCAACTCTTCCCGCCAGTCAGCCCCATTCTCCGGTTGAAAAGTTTCAAATCCGAGTTCTTTACCTATATGGATATTTGAACTTCCATCATCGACAAACATGGTTTCGGAAGGAATAATATTACAGTCTTTAATCATTAAGTCGAATATCTCCGGTGCCGGTTTAGTGTGTCCTAATTGGTAAGATAAATATAATTTGTCGCAATAATCATTCAAAGGTTTTCTCCTTGACGAAAATTCAGGACTACAGGCCCATGACATAACGAAAGGATTCGTATTACTAAGAAGATATACATGATAGGACTTCCGAAGTTCCAATATATAATCAAGTTTACGCAAATCCACTTCCTTGAAGAAGCCTAGCCATGCCTGCTTGGTTTCTTCCATAGTCAGTTCGCGTCCGCATAGGTCTCCAAGCTGTCTACGAAATTCATCGGCACTCAACTTTCCTTCTTCCAATTCCTGAAATATTCCAGTCTGGTGATATTTGTCTAAACGGGTATCGGCATCCGCCAATCCTATCTTGATAAATGCCTGAACTGCTTTATCGCGATCAATGTCTACAATTACTCCACCAAAATCAAATACAATGTTCTTAATCATGATATACAATTTTAATTTGCTACAAAGATACAGCTTATCTTCTTAATAAACAGCTGGTCACTTCCTTGATCTTTGTCAAAAAAAGCATGAGAACAGGTTGATTGGACTAATGAAATATGATGGTGACACTATCCCGTCGTGATGGTGTCACTATACTCATAGGATAGTGACACTATGAGAGTGGGATAGTGACACCATTTTTGTTGGACTTATGGAAGTACAAATACCAATTTATTTTTTATATTTGCAACTCCAACCATTTGTATGCAAAAATAAAAATAGAGTTATGAATAATCTTCGAATTTTATTATATGTAATTGCACTCTCTTTGGCCGCATGTCATCCAGAAGGAACCAATGTGAATCAAGGATTGGATAAAGCCGCCCAACTGATAGAACAAGACCCGGACACCGCTTCCTTCATTCTCGAGAATATTCGGGCGAATCAAATGAACGAGGCTCAACTGGCAGAGTACAATCTGTTATGTACCCAATTCAATGAAGACAAGAATATTCCTCATTCTTCGGATGAGCAAATCCGTCAGGCCGTTTCTTATTTCGTGCAGAACGGAGATGAATATCAGCAATCAAAAGCATACTATTATCTGGCTTGTGTAGAAAGTGACCTGGAAAGGAAAAAGGAAGCAGAAATTCATTTTAAGGAAGCGATCAAGTTGGCTGCTCTCACAGAGAAGTATGATTATATGGCTAAGATATGCAGACGTTGCAGCCTGTATTATCAGAAATACGGCAACTTCGACGAAGCACTGGAAATGGAAAGAAAAGCCTATGCCAGTCAATTAATGCTCAACGATACCAGCGGTAATTCAAGAACCATCCTTTCGTCTGCATTAGGAGTCTTCGGTGTTATGTCTTTGTTGCTCGGACTATTGTGGAGAAAAAACAAGAATGTCTACGCGCAATTAAATTCATTCAAAGATGAAATGCTGCGCAAAGATGTGGAATCGGATAAGTTAGCACTGCAATGTAACTATCTGGAAGAAAAATATCAGTCACTCCAACAACACATATACGAAAGTTCTCCTATTGTATCAAAAGTCCGGCAGTTGAAAGAACGGTCCGTTTTATCTTCTAAAGCCCTTTCATTCTCAGAAAAAGAATGGGGTGAATTATTACGGCTTCAAGAAGGAGTATATGGACTTGTATCCAAACTGAAGGAAATAAATCCCAGACTGACGGAAGAAGATTTGAGAGTATGTGCATTTCTGCGTGAGGGCATTCAACCTGCCTGCTTTGCAGATATCATGAAGTTGACGGTGGAAACTCTTACTAGAAGAATATCGAGGATAAAAACAGAGAAACTAATGCTTGTAAGCACGAAAGAATCGTTAGAAGATTTCGTAAAATCATTGTAGTCCGTATTTGTCCGGAGATATCTTAAAAACATTACTGTATATCAAATAATTAAAGATATCTATCGTCCGTATCCGTCCGGTTAAAAACACCAAAATAAACCTCTTGTTCTATAACTTTGCAAACAAAAAGTTACAGAACAATGAATTACTTATTATTTAAAAGATGGAATGATTTCAGTGGTTGGATGGTTTTTCTGATAGCAGCTTTTGTTTACGGAATGACCATCGAACCGACTGCCAGTTTTTGGGATTGCCCCGAGTTTATTTCGTGCGCAGAGAAGTTACAGGTGGGACATCCGCCCGGCGCACCTTTTTACATGTTAGTGGGAAACCTGTTCACTCAATTCGCTTCCGATGCTACTCAGGTATCACGCATGGTCAACTTTCTGAACGCATTGCTCAGTGCAGGCTGCATCCTTTTTCTTTTCTGGAGTATTACCCGTCTGGTCAGATACCTCTTAAAAGAAGAAAAAGGTGAGTTGTCTATAACAGATGTTATTATCATTTTGGGGTCAGGACTTGTCGGAGCTTTGGCCTATACATTCAGTGACACATTTTGGTTCAGTGCAGTAGAAGGGGAGGTATATGCCTTTTCTTCATTTCTCACAGCTTTGGTATTCTGGATGATTCTCCGATGGCAAGACGAATCGGATTCTGTCTGTGGAGACCGGTGGATTATCCTGATAGCCTATATTATCGGATTGTCTATCGGAGTACATTTGCTTAATTTGCTTTGTATTCCGGCCATCGTACTGGTCTTCTATTATCAGAAGTATCAAACGATATCACTCAAAGGAGTGATAGGTGCAATTACTTTGTCCGGGTTACTTATTGTACTGATTCTATTCGTCTACATTCCCGGTGTGGCTGATATGGGAGGGTGGTTCGAACTGCTTCTTGTCAATGTGCTGGGCTTTCCTTTCCAGTCCGGGCTGATTATCTTTCTGGCTTTGGTGGTTTTCTTGCTGATTGTAGCTATTTATCGTTTCAGGAAACGTATAATACATACTACTTTATGGTGCATGCTTGCATTAACAATGGGCTACACTACATATGCAGTAATATTGATCCGCGCCAGTGCCAATACTCCTCTGAATGAAAATGCTCCGGATAATATCTTCACGTTAAAGAGTTATCTGAACCGCGAGCAGTATGAAAGCGCACCTTTACTTTACGGGAGCACATACTCCTCCGAACCGGAGTATGTGCCCGAGGGTGACTATTATAAAGTAAAAACGAAAAAAGGGGGTGCTGTGTATCGTCAGGATAAGGAAGAAGGGAAGTATAAAATCATACGGCATAAAGAAGATATATGTTATACGCAAAATATGCTGTTCCCCAGAATGTGGAATGACCGGCTGGCTTCGTCCTACCAAAGCTGGTCGGGAGGAACCGATAAAGTTCCGACACAGAAAGAGAACCTGACTTATTTCATTACCTATCAGCTTAACTATATGTATTGGCGCTATTTCTTATGGAACTTTGTCGGACGGCAAAATGATATGCAGGGACATGGCGGACCGGAATATGGAAACTGGATCACAGGAATCTCCTGGCTCGATAATGTAAGACTTGGCGATCAGAAACTCCTCCCTGAATCTCTGCGCCAGAATAAAGGTCATAATGTATTTTATGGTTTGCCACTGATTCTGGGCTTAATCGGCATATACTGGCAATTAGTACGCGGAAAGAGAGGCAAACAGCAGTTTAGCATCGTGTTTTTCCTCTTCTTTATGACGGGACTTGCCATTGTGCTCTATCTGAACCAGACTCCCGGTCAGCCACGTGAACGGGATTATGCGTATGCCGGTTCGTTTTATGCCTTTGCTATATGGATAGGGATGGGAGCTGCCGGACTGTGTGATACGCTTCGCAAAAAGAAAAATTCAGTGCTTCCCATCAGTGTATCCATGTTGCTTTGCCTGCTGATTCCTGTGCAGATGGCTAGCCAGACTTGGGACGACCATGACCGAAGCAACCGATATACTTGTCGTGACTTTGGAGCCAATTATCTGATGACGCTTCCCGATAAAGGCCATCCGATTATATTCTGCAACGGTGACAACGATACTTTCCCTTTATGGTATAATCAAGACACGGAGGGAATACGCAGAGATGCACGTATCTGCAACTTGAGTTATGCGCAAACAGACTGGTATATCTATCAGCAGCAGTGCCCTCTCTATGATGCTCCCGGACTACCGATAAGCTGGAAAAAGGATCAATATCAGGAAGGTAAGAACGAGTACGTATCTGTCCGCCCGGAACTTAAAAAGCAAATAGAGGAATTGTATCAGAAACATCCGGAAGAAGCACGGGATAGCTTTGGGAACGATCCGTTTGAAGCAAAAAACATTTTGAAACATTGGGCACTCTCGGAAAAACAAGATTTCCACGTGATTCCCACCGATACCATAAGTATCGATATTGATAAAGAAGCAGTGCTTCGTTCGGGAGTCATGCTTCCAAAGTCTATCCGCCATCTGAAAGGAGAGGAGTTAAGAAACGCGATACCGGATAAAATCTATATCTCCTTAAAAGACATACGTGTGCTGACTAAAATGGATTTGCTCTTGCTGGAGATACTTGCCAACTGTAATTGGGAGCGTCCGCTGTATATTGCCATTTCCGTAGGCGAGGTCAGTAAATTGAAATTTAATGATTACTTTGTTCAGGAAGGACTGGCATTTCGTTTCACTCCTTTCAATTATCGTGTATGGGGAGATGCGGAAGGAGACAACGGATATGCAGTAGATATAGAGAAGCTCTACGACAATGTCATGAATAGATATAAATATGGCGGACTGGATACTCCCGGGCTTTATCTGGATGAAACAACTTTGCGTACCTGCTATTACCATCGCCGTCTGTTTGCCCAGCTAGCCAAAGAACTGATAAAGCAGGGTGACCATGTACGTGCCCGAAAGGTTCTCACTTATGCAGAGCAGGCTGTTCCGGCTTATAATGTCCCCGAGATATACGAAAGCGGTTCATTTGATATAGCAACCGCTTATGCCGCACTAGGAGAAAAGACAAAAGCCGTCACCTTATTCAATCATCTGATAGCCGAATCGGAAGATTATATAAACTGGGCATTTTCATTGGGAAATGGCCGAACAGGAATGATGCAGAATGACTGTTTATACAAATTCTGGCAATGGAATGCGTACAACGAACGTATGAAAGAGATAGATAAAGAATCTTATGAAGCAAGCAACCGGCGATTTGAAGAAAAGTATGCACTATTCACTCAAATAATAAATAATAGAAATTAAAAACATGGAACCGAAAATAATGAGACAAAAAGAAATGAAAACAGTATTTGGCAAAAGAAACTATGTTATTTTATCCATAGGTTCGATACTGGTTATTATAGGATATATATTAATGAGCGGCAAAGGGAGTACCCTTGCCGCATACAATCCTGATATCTTTAGCGACCTGCGTATACGCGTTGCACCCGTCATATGCTTAATCGGATATCTTCTGAATGGCTTTGGCATTATTTACCATCCTAAGCAAGATCATTCCAAACTGAGTCAATGATCATCAGTCTTTCAACAGAGGTAGCTGATCAAGCATATTTCTAAGCTTGATCGCTACCCGTGGCATAAGCTCGGCAACCGTAAGATTGGAGGCAGAAGAAAAAGGTTCATAAAGAAAGGTTGAAAAAAGAATAATTCGTTTGGATACATCTTAATAATTCAAAAAGAGTATCTTTACAAAATAAATAATTACTTCTTTTGTCCTCACAAAATACGAAAGCTTGGATAATATGAATAATAGTATTGACATAAAGACACTGGAAGCCTTTCAGAATGGTAATCATAAGGCTTTCGAGACCGTTTTTATAGCCTATTACAACAAAACCAAAGCTTTCATCGACGGATATATAAAATCAGAATCGGATGCAGAAGAATTAACGGAAGACTTGTTTGTCAATCTTTGGATCAACCATAGCTCTATCGATGCTTCCAGATCTTTTAACGCTTATCTGCATACCATTGCAAGAAATGCAGCGATAAACTATTTGAAGCATAAATACGTACATGATACTTATCTGAAGAATAATCAGGAAATATAGTTCCACTTCGGAAGAAGACTTTATTGCAAAAGAACTCGGCCTCCTGATAGATGAGCTAGTTGAAAAGATGCCGGAACAGCGGAGAATGATTTATACATTGAGCCATAACGAAGGATTGAGCAATGCTGAAATAGCAGAACGTCTGGATACGACCAAAAGAAATGTTGAAAGCCAGCTAAGTCTGGCTTTGAAGGAGATACGGAAAGTGATTTCATGTTTCCTGATGTCTTTGTTATAATTCTGAGACCACATTATTATCACTTTTCGGAAAAAATATCAATTTTCTTATTGAGCTTTTTACTGTCAGGCTGTATATATAGTAAAGTACAGCTAAATGGAAAAAAGTAATATCAACAGAATTATCAGAAAGTTTCTTTCCGCCCGTTTTTCTCCCGAGACAGAGGAAAAAGTACAGAAGTGGATTATTGAAGATAAAGACATAGAGGCAAAAGAAAAAGCCTCACTGGAGTATTGGAATGAACTGGATGTAAAATCCGATCCGGGCACCTATTCCGCATTGGAACGGGTAAATCTAAGAACCGGATATAATAAGGAACATCTTGAGAACATTGTTTCATATCAAAAATTCACCCGTATTGCCGCGCTTATCATTCCCGCTCTGATGCTTGCGGGGGGGATACTCTATTACATGCCTTTTAAGAATGAAATGATGGAGATATCCACCGCATATGGAGAACAAAAGCGGGTGGTTCTGCCGGACAGTTCCGAAATATGGCTCAACGCAGGAAGTACAGTTACTTTTCCGGAAGTTTTTGCAAACGACAAACGACTTGTAACTCTCGACGGTGAAGCCTACTTTACAGTAAAGAAAGATACTACCAAGCCTTTCGTAGTAGAAACTTCGCAGCTTTCAGTTAAAGTTCTCGGTACAAAATTCAATGTAAAAGCCTACTCCAATGAGGCAAAAGTCACGACCACCCTGACAAGCGGCAAGGTAGAAGTCAATGCTCCATCCCGGCATCCGCATATACTTCAGCCGAATGAACAACTGACATACGATAAAGAGACTTCAGACATCCGGATTACAGAAGTAAACACGAGTGAAACAAACAGCTGGATGACAGGAAAACTCATATTTATCAATGCTACAGCCCAAGAAATATTCAGCACCTTGGAAAGACGCTATGATATTGCAATTGAGAGCCATTCGATGCATATTCCCGCATCCAAACGATATACCGTCAAATTTCTGAAAGGTGAAAGTAAGGATGAAATGCTGAATCTATTAGCAGACATCATTGGATTTACTTATCAGCAGAATGGAAATAAAATAGTATTAACCCAACAATAAAAAAACAGCCTATGAAGAAAAAGAACTGGGAAGCAGCTTGAGACCCTCTTCCCAGTTCTGAAATGTCTATCCTCATTAAACAGCGAAGTAAAATGAAGTATCAACATACAAATATATAATAATGGATCGAATAAATGCTAATAAAAAGCTAGATAAGATGATCATTCTTTTGTTTTTTTCTTTTCTGTCGTTAACGGCTATTCCGCAAAATGCAGAAAAGAAAATCACAATCCAAAATAAAAACATATCCCTAAAGGAAGCTTTCGAACAAATAGAATTACAGACCGGATACAGCATTGCTTATGAACAATCCGATCTGGACCTGAGCAGAAAACAATCTCTGTCGTTAAAATCCGCAAGCATTGATAAAGCAATGAAGCAAGTATTGAAAGGGACCGGATATACATATAAGATCAAAGGATATCATATCATTATCTCCTTATCGGAAAAGAAACCTAAAATGACCAATGAAAAGACACAAAAACTAACGCAAACCATAAGAGGAATCGTTGTGGATTCCAAAACCAACACTCCAATAGAATACGCTTCTGTCTGCATAGAGGAAGATCCTTCCTACGGTAGTTCTACCGATAGTCTGGGATACTTCCGAATTCGTGATGTTCCGGTAGGACGTTATAATATACTGGCATCTTTTACTGGCTACAATACCCGTATTATCAGCGAGGTATCGGTGAGCTCGTCCAAAGAAGTGTATGTAGAAATTCCCATTGACGAGAATATTCAATATCTGGCAGAAGTCCTCGTAAAACCGGAAATAAAGAAAGACCGGACGATCAATCCGATAGCTATCACAGGCGGACGCATGATCAGTATGGAAGAGGCGGGACGATTTGCTAATGGATTTGACGATCCGGCACGACTCAGTGCAGCTTTTGCAGGAGTAGCAGGAGACATCGGTACCAATGCAATTGCCATCAGAGGAAACTCCCCGCAATTCACACAATGGAGGCTGGAGGGCATTGAGATTCCTAATCCTACACATTTTGCCGATTTAGCAGGTTTGGGAGGAGGGTTCTTATCAGCTTTGAGCACACAAATGATTGGAAACTCCGACTTTTACAACGGAGCTTTCCCTGCCGAGTACAACAATGCGCTATCCGGCGTTTTCGATATGCACCTGCGCAATGGAAATAATCAGAAGTATGAACACGCTTTTCAAGTCGGGCTGATGGGAATTGATTTAGCCTCAGAGGGGCCTATCAATAAAAAGAGAGGTAGTTCTTACCTTGTCAATTACCGGTTCTCGACTACATCGCTGGCTTCCGCCGATGACTTGAATCTCAAATATCAGGATTTAGCCTTTAAACTGAATTTTCCTACTTCCCGGGCCGGTACCTTTTCTATCTGGGGATTAGGCTTGATTGATAGAAATAAAGAGAAGCCACAAGATCGCTCGGAATGGGAAACGATGGCAGACCGACAGTCGGGAAAAGATGAACTTGAAAAAATGTCGGGGGGACTGGTACACAAATATTCTGTTAATGAAGACACGTATATTCGTTCTTCTTTATCTGCCACCTATTCCAGAGATCACACAGTGGTCGATCAACAAACGGATGACAAGCAAGTTCCGGTGGCAGATATCCGAAACAGCAGGTGGGATCTTATTTTTAATTCATATCTGAATATGAAATTCAGTCCGAGGCATATCAATAGAACAGGAGTTACCATCACGCAGCTTAACTATGATCTCGATTATCAGGTCAGTCGTTATTTTGGTTTGAACAGACCTATGGAACAAATTTCAAAAGGTAATGGAAAAAGTACCGCCATCTCGGCATATAGCAGTTCGGTTATCAACTTGAATAATAATCTGACAACCAGCTTAGGAGTTACAGCTCAGTATTTTACTTTAAACAATAACTTTTCAATAGAACCACGGGTGGCTTTGAAGTGGAAAATAAATCCGAAACAATCTTTAGCATTAGCTTATGGTCTGCATAGCCGTAGGGAAAAGCTGGATTATTATTACGTGGAAAAGGTTGTCAATGGTAAGAAGCTGTCAAACCGATATCTGGATCTCTCCAGAGCACATCATTTCGGACTTACTTATGACTGGAACATAAATCAAAACCTGCATTTGAAGGTAGAACCTTATTTCCAGTATCTATTTCACGTGCCGGTAGAGGAAAAATCCTCTTTCTCAGTCATTAACTATGAGGAATTTTACTTAGACAGGATATTGGTAAACACCGGGAAAGGCAGAAATTACGGAATAGACATAACACTGGAACAGTATATGAAGAATGGATTCTACTATATGATTACAGGTTCTTTATTTAAATCGAAATATAGGGGAGGAGATAACGTTTGGCGAAATACAAGGCTGGATAAAGGTTATTTGCTGAATTTACTTGCCGGTAAAGAATGGATGGTCGGCAAACTTAAACAAAATGTATTAAGCCTTAACGGACGATTATATTTTCAAGGCGGAGGACGATATACGCCTGTAAATAAAGAAAGAAGTCAGGCCGAACACGACATTGTTTTTGATGAAACTCAAGCATACAGCGAAAGATTCAGTCCGTCTATTAATGGAGATGTTTCCTTTAGTTTCAGAATAAATAAAAAGGTAGTATCCCATGAATTCTCTGTAAAAGTCTTAAATGTAGGTATGCGTACCGGAATGCACTTCTACCAATATAATGAGAAAACCAATGAAATAGAAAAGAAGGACGGACTCGGCATGATACCTAATATAAGCTATAAGATTTATTTCTAGGCAATAGGATATCTTATCTCTGGATTCAGTTGAAGGCTTATCCTTCAACCTTTTTCGGTAATTGTGGTATAACAATCTGTAATATACCATCATCTCGTCTAAATACCTGTATATTTGCTACGTAAATAAAATTAGTCATTCATTATATGCGTATCATCAAGAAATTTAGAATCCGTATGATCATAGGAAGTATATTAGGTATAGCACTATTGCTGGTAGTGACAATCTTTGTCTTTATCAACCAGCCCAGTTTTGGCAGAACTCCCCGCGGCGAACGTCTGGAAAGAATAAAACAATCTCCCAACTATAGAAACGGAGAGTTCCAGAACCTTCATGAAACAACTTTAATGACCTCGGACAGAGGGCGGTTTGCAGGTATTTTAGAATTTCTTTTCCGAAAGATAGAAGGTCTGCGCTCCGACCAACCTGTAAATGCAATAAAAACAGACCTCCGACAAGTCGGACGGGACAAAGAAATGCTGGTATGGTTCGGGCATTCATCTTACCTGATTCAGACAGGAGGAAAACGAATACTAGTAGATCCGGTATTTTGCATGGCTTCCCCTGTTTCTTTCGTCAACAAACCTTTTAAAGGCACCGACATTTACAAACCGGAAGACATGCCGGATATTGATTATCTGATCATTAGCCATGACCATTGGGATCATCTGGATTATAACACTGTAAAAAAACTGAGAGACAGAATCGGAACTGTCATTTGCCCTTTAGGTGTAGGCGAACATTTTGAATATTGGGGATTCGACAAAAAACAGATTGTGGAACTTGATTGGAACGAAGTTTCAAGGTCTACTGTTTGCCCGCCCGTCACTTTTCCGGGCGCGGTCTTTCTTCCAATCAGTCGTTATGGGCTTCTTTTTTACTGCAGGCTCCTTCACAGAATATTTATATCGGTGGAGATGGAGGATATGATACTCATTATGCGGAAATAGGTGAACGCTTCCCCAACATCGATCTTGCAATTCTTGAAAACGGCCAATATAATGAAGAATGGAAATTAATCCATATGATGCCGGAACAAATGTCACAAGCAGCTAAAGACCTAAATGCGAAGAAGATCCTTACGGTACATCATTCTAAATACGCATTAGCCAGACATCCTTGGGATGAACCTTTGCAAAACGCAGAGAATATGCGAAACCATGATTCACTGAATGTACTGATTCCGGAAATAGGAGAAATAGTCAAATTAGAATAGAAATATCAGTCAGAACTGCAATTATCTGATTCTGAAAATTTCATAATCTGTAATATTGGTATAACTTTCTGTAATTTATATAGTGTGATAACAAATCACTCTGCTTAAA
>ERZ772937.2094-NODE-2094-length-13082-cov-3.193444_pt1 | contig 13082 bp, 8 predicted proteins | sample MGYA00512113_ERZ772937 | MGnify/ENA primary metagenome ERZ772937 (study PRJEB29015, sample SAMEA2737649) | human gut metagenome | biome: human gut; feature: human-associated habitat; material: faeces | place: China | collected 2012 ... | reverse complement strand
ACTCCGATGCATCGGGCATGCTTCTGATGGATGTCAAGAACAAATGCTGGTCAAAAGAGATGGCAGAAATCTGCGGTATTTCCCTGGAGATGCTGCCGGAGCTCCATGAGAGCTTTGACGCTGTCGGAACCTTAAAACCGGAAGTAGCAGCAGAACTTGGACTGCCAGAGACCTGTAAAGTTGTAGCAGGAGCCGGAGACAACGCAGCAGCCGCAGTCGGAACCGGAACCGTAGGCGACGGCATGTGCAACGTTTCCCTTGGTACAAGCGGAACCGTATTCATTGCAATTATGTGATGGGACTGGGTTATCTGGGATTGGATGAAATCCCGGAAGCTGCCGGCTTTCTGGATAAAGTCATAGAGTTGGATATCAATCATCAAGGTGCGCAAATTCACCGCAGTTTATGTGACGCTTAATTTTTATATGAGAAGATCTCCATAGGTTTGCATATGGGGATCTTTTTTCTTTTCAATACTTTATAATGAAGGTAATACACGAAATCGCAGGTTATACGGCAATGGGTGAACCTGTTTTTTATTTTAAGGTAGTCAATGCTTCCGGTGCCTGGGTAGGATTTACCAATTGGGGAGCCCGGTGGATTGAAGCGGGGGTACCCGATAGTGAAGGACGGCTGACGGATGTGATAACCGGTTATGATAATCCGATGGAGTATTTGTCCGATACCTATTATATGGGAGCTACGGTCGGTCGTTTTGCCAACCGGATCGCAAACGCATCGTTTCTGATAGACGGCCTTACCTATCGGTTGGAGACGAATGACGGGCGACATACAAATCATGGAGGCTATTCCGGTTTTCATCAGCGATTGTGGAAATGGGAAAAGTTGGCTGACGGCATCTGTTTTATGTTGGCTTCACCGGATGGCGATGGAGGATATCCCGGTAATTTGGAGGTAACGGTGGAGTATCGCTGGAGCGAATGCAATGAATTGTCGGTGGATTATTTCGGAGTGTCGGACAAGCCTACCTATTTGAATATGACGAATCATGCCTATTTCAATTTAAGCGGAACAAAGGAGAAGATTCTTTCGCATTCATTGTATATTCCTGCCCAAAAGATAGTAGAGACAAACGCCGGGTTTATCCCTACGGGTATGGTAACTCCGGTGGCAGGCACTCCTTTTGATTTCACTTGCCGTAAACAACTTGGTGAGGATATATATACGGATAATCAGCAGTTGCGTGATAATAGGGGATATAATCATTGTTATATCCTGAAAGAACAGCCTTCCCATGATATGGTATTGGCGGCTTGTCTCTGCGAACCTGTATCCAAGCGCCGTCTGACAGTGATGACGGATCTGCCGGGGGTATTACTCTATACGGCAGGCTATTATGAATCCCCCGATACGGCAGTCTGCCTGGAGACGCAGTTCTTTCCGGATACGCCTTCGCATCCTCATTTCCCTTCGTGCCTGTTAAGACCCGGAAACGAATACAGACAACGGACCGTCTACCGGTTTGACTTGGATTTTTCGGAATGATACAGGATGTTTTTTATCCCTTCTTTTTGGCTTTGTATTCCGAGGGAGGTATGCCCATCGTTTTAGTAAATAACCGGGAAAAGTAGAGAGAATCTTCATAACCCACCAACGGACTGATCTGGCTGATTTTCATATCGGTGAAATCCAGATAGTGGCATGCTTCCTGTATTCTTAGATAGTTCAGATACCGCAAAGGCGAAGATCCGGTCTTCTCTTCGAACAGGTTGGAGAAATAAGAAGTGGATAATTTTACTTCACCGGCAATGTCCGTCAGACGAATCTTCTTATTCAGGTTCTCTTTCATGTAATGAATGGCAAGCTGTACTACATCTTTTCGTGAATAGTTCATAGAACCGCAGTCACGGTATTCTCCGATAAATTTCATAGAACCTAAAAAGTGGAACAGGCTGGTGGTGGCGTACAACATATAATTCTTGTTGTATCCGGAATTGATGGCGGAATAAATCTCCTCAAAGAGCGTCAGCCGTTCTTTTATCCGGGAGTGTGCTTCGGGAGTAATGTTACATGGACGGTCGAATCCGCTACTGAAGAACGCCGCCTTTTTCCCGTCGAAGTGTATCCAGTAGATGGTCCAGGGATTGGCGGTATTACTGCCATAAGCATGTGCCACGTGTTTGGGGAGAATAAAGAATTGGTTGGAATTGATTTCGTTCCGCCGGTGGGCCAGTTCAAACCAGCCTTGTCCTTCTACACAGTAGATAAGGACAAACTCATTAACCTCTTCGGCGGTACGTTCGCAATAATGAAAATTGGCATGCGGATAATAGCCTATATCAGTGATATATAGCTCCTGGCCCAGAGGGTCTTGTTTTAATTTTTCGATCAGGAAAGCCGGTAATACAATGGTACGCTCTCCTTTGAATCCATTTTTAATTCGTGGCATGTCTTGTCAGGTATAGGGTTGATAAATCTGAATATAACAGTTCACGTTATCTGTATTCAAAGTTACCAAAATATTTCTAAACCGGATTGGTTTTATCATAAGTTTTTGATCGCTTTTTTTAGGGTAAGATTCTCCATATCCATAATTTTTTTCTCTATTGATTTCCCTTTCTTTTTAAGCTTACTTTGCATATGATAAATATAATTCTTATTAATATGTTTTTATGATAATATAAAGTGATAGATTTAAAATAATTATGTATGGAAAAACACATGTTTGAAGAACTTTCTTTCCGGAAAGTTTTTAAGTTCATTTTAGCCTTGTTGTTGTTTTCCTGTGGTGCGTCGGGATATGCCGGAGTACTTGACAACCGGGTTGTAAAAGGAGTGGTTAAGGATGAAACCGGTGAACCGCTGCCGGCTGTTACCGTGGTGGTGAAGGGTACGACCAACGGTGTCACTACCGATATGGACGGTGAGTACACTTTGTCTAATGTTCCCGCCGGTTCCACACTGGTATTCTCTTTTTTGGGAATGCAGACACAGGAGATTGTGGTACGAAACCAGAAACGTATCGATGTGGAGATGAAAGAAGATGCTGTCAGCATTGACGAGGTGGTGGTAGTGGCATTCGGTACTCAGAAGAAGGAGAGTATGGTCAGTTCCATCGAGACGGTGAAGCCGGCTGCGCTGAAAGTACCTTCGAGTAACTTGACTACCGCACTGGCCGGACGTATGTCCGGTTTAATAGCTTACCAGCGTAGTGGAGAACCGGGACAGGACAATGCCGATTTCTTTATCCGTGGTGTGACGACTTTCGGTTATAAAAAAGACCCGTTGATCCTGATCGACGGTATCGAAACAACGTCTACCGAACTGGCTCGTTTGCAGCCGGATGATATCGCTGCTTTTTCTATCTTGAAAGATGCGACCGCAACCGCTTTGTATGGTGCACGTGGTGCTAACGGCGTTATTCAGGTGCAGACAAAAGAAGGAAAGGAAGGGCCGGCTAAGGTCAGTTTACGCGTGGAGAATTCATTTTCATCCAATACGTCGAATATAGAGCTGGCAGACCCGATCACTTACATGCAAATGGCCAATGAAGCGGCTGTTACACGTAATCCGTTGTCTCCGTTGGTCTATTCGCGTGAGAAGATTGCCAATACGATTGCGGGTAAGAATCCTTATCTGTATCCGGCCAACGACTGGCGTAAGTTGATGACTAATCCGCTTGTGGCAAACCAACGTGCCAATTTGAGTGTGAGCGGTGGTGGTAAGGTAGCCCGTTATTATATTGCGGCCACTTTCTCGAAAGATAATGGTAACCTGAAGAATGACAAGTATGCCGGTTATAAGAATAATATCGATTTGAGCACTTATCAGTTACGGTCGAATGTAAATATTAATCTGACAAAGACGACTGAGGCTATTGTGCGTCTGGCCGGTACGTTCGACGATTACACCGGTCCATTGGATGGCGGTGATACGATGTATAAGAAGATCATGGTTTCCAATCCGGTATTGTTTCCGGCTTATTATCCGTCTTCCGACCTGCCTTCTGCCAAGCACGTGTTGTATGGTAATGCACTGTACAATAACGGTGTGGAATACACGAACCCTTATGCCGAGTTGACAAAGGGATATAAAGATTATTCGAAATCGACGATGGACGCACAGTTCGAGTTGAAACAGGACCTGTCGTTCATCACGAAAGGATTGAATGTTCGTGGTCTGTTCAATACTTCCCGTTATGCCTATTTTGAGGTGGGACGTGCATCGAATCCTTATTTCTATAATGTAGGATCTTATGACAAGAATAGCTCGTATACCATCATGCAATTGAACGAAGATGCCAACCCGACGGAATATTTGGAGTCTACCGGTTCATGGACAGATGTACAGTCTACGGTCTATATGGAGGCGGCTATGTCTTACAACCGTTCTTTCGGTAATCATGATATAAGCGGTTTGCTGGTTTATCAACGTCGCGAAAAGAAGGTATCCAATATCACTGACGATTCGGGGAAAGACAATTTGCAGAAATCGTTGCCTTACCGTAACCAGGGCTTATCCGGCCGTTTTACTTATGCATTCGACAATCGCTATATGGCTGAGTTTAACTTCGGGTACAACGGTTCGGAACGCTTTTACCGTTCGGAACGTTACGGTTTCTTCCCGGCTATCGGTGTCGGTTATGATATTTCGAACGAGAAGTTCTGGAAACCATTGAAAAAGGTTCTTCCCAAGTTTAAGTTGAAATATACCTATGGTCTGGTCGGAAATGATGCGATTGGTGACGAAGACGACCGTTTCTTCTATCTTTCCGAGGTGGATGCAAACGATGCCGGCAAGAGCTATAATTTCGGTACGGACTTCAATTATACAAAGAACGGTGTGACCGTGAGGCGTTATGATAACCGTGATATCACTTGGGAGAAAGCCTACAAATCGAATTATGGCGTAGAATTTACATTGTTCGACGGATTGAATATCCAAGCCGACTATTTTACGGAACACCGTACTAATATCCTGATGGATAGGGAGTCTATACCTTCTACAATGGGACTTTCGGCAAAGGTGCGTGCCAATGTGGGTGAAGCGAAAGCGCGTGGCTTGGACTTGTCGCTCGATTATAACAAGGCATACCGGAATGGCATGTGGTTGCAGGTGCACGGAAACTTCACCTATGCCCATAGCGAATTCCTGAAATATGAAGAACCGGAATACAATGAGAAGTACAAACTTCACGTCGGACAATCGTTAAATCAGGAATTCGGTTATATTGCCGAGCGTCTGTTCATTGACGATGCCGATGTGGCCAACTCTCCGAAGCAGACCTTTGGCGAATATGGGGCGGGTGATATCAAATACCGGGATGTAAACGGTGACGGACAGATTACCGAACTGGACCAAGTGCCTATCGGTTTTCCTACCGTTCCGGAAATCATCTACGGTTTCGGTTTCTCTTTCGGTAGCGCCCGTTTTGACGTTTCCGCTTTCTTCCAAGGGTCTGCCCGTTCCTCTTTCTGGATCGATGCAAAGAATACTTCTCCATTTGTGCACGTATACGAGGATACCAATTGGGATAACACTTATATGTGGAAGGATATTCCTTTGCTGAAAGCTTATGCAGACAACCATTGGACAGAGACCAACCGGGACATTTACGCTTTGTGGCCACGCCTGAGTACGACCCGTATGGAGAACAATATCCAGAAAAGTACCTGGTTTATGCGTAACGGTGCTTTCCTGCGTATGAAGACGCTGGAAGTGGGATATACTTTCCCGGAGACATTGACGAAAAAGGCTTATATAAATTCGGCCCGTATCTATTGTAGCGGTAACAACCTGTTTGTTTTGAGCGGATTCAGCATGTGGGATATCGAAATGGGAGGTAATGGCCTGGGATATCCTATTCAACGGGTGATTAATATAGGTGTTCAATTAACTTTTTAAATGAAGGAGACGAAAGCAATGAAATATAATCTTAAAAATAAATTGAGAAATCTGGCATGTGTCTCGTTATTGACCGGCGGAATGTGGGGATTGAGTGCATGTAGTGACTATCTGGATGTCGTGCCCGATAATGTCGGTACGATCGAACATTCTTTCAGCAACCGTAATGAAGCCGAGAAGTATCTGTTTACCTGTTACTCATACATCCCTGAGTATCATAGCGAGCGTGCCAACGTGGGATTGATGGGAGGTGACGAGTTGGCTACTTTTTATCCCATCCAGAGTGGGGATGATTATGCAACCTGGCGTATCGGTTTGGGATATCAGAATGTGAACGATCCTTATATGAATTATTGGGATGGCGGTAATGGGGCAGCCCACAGCTTGTACGAAGGACTTCGTGATTGCAATACTTTCCTTACTTATGTTTCCGATCTGAACTATGTAGGTGATCTTGCACCTTCCATGCGGAAGAGATGGCTGGCGGAGGTAAAATTCCTGAAGGCTTATTATCACTATCTGCTGTTGCGTATGTATGGTCCGATTGTGATTATTAATGAGAATCTGCCTATCTCTTCCACACCCGAAGAGGTGCGCTTGAAACGTGCCCCGGTCGATAAGGTGGTGGCTTTTATTTCCGACCTGCTTGATGAAGCAAAAACAGATTTGCCTGTGAAAATAGATGATCAGGCAACCGAACTGGGGCGTATCACCCGTCCGGCCGCTTTGATGCTGAAAGCTAAGTTGCTGGTGATGGCAGCCAGCCCGTTGTTCAATGGAAATCCGGATTATGCCGATTTTACGAATAAAGACGGGGAGCATCTGTTTAGTCAGGAATACAGCGTACAGAAATGGATCGATGCCCAAGAGGCCTGTGAAGAAGCAATCGAGATGTGCGAACAGGGAGAGGGCGGTGTCAGCCCGGAGATCGTATTGCACGAAACCCATACGAACATGCTGTTCAGTGACCGGTTGAAACGGGAGTTGAGCTTGCGTGAATGCGTGACGGAGAAATGGAACGATGAACTGATCTGGGGATTGTCCGGTCGTCCGGTAAGCGGCTTGCAGCAGTCTTGTATGTCACGTGTCGGTAAATATCCGTCGAATATGCACGGTGCTTCCGAGAAGATTAACCCGACCATGTATGTTACGGAATTGTATTATACTAAAAATGGTATTCCTCTCGACGAGGATAAGGAGTGGGAATATGCCAACCGTCTGAAAGTGAAGAAAAATACCAGTAACACGGCGAATGAATTTTATCTGATACCGGATTACGAAACGGTGACTGCCAATTTCGACCGTGAACCTCGTTATTATGCCAATATCGGTTTTGACGGTGGTTTGTGGTATCAGAGTAACTGTGTTTCCGGAAACTCATCCGATATTTGGCAGTTGAAAGGACGTGCCGGTCAGGCACAAGGTATCTTAGGAGCTTACGGATATTCTAAAACAGGTTATTGGGCAAAGAAACTGGTCAATCTGGGTTTCGTAAACACAGAGAGCGGCTGGAACTCGGAACAGTATCCGTGGCCGGAATTTCGTTTGGCCGATCTGTATTTGCTGTATGCAGAGGCTGTGAATGAGGCTTCCGATTCGGAAGCGGCCCGTACTTTGGCAATCAGCTATGTCGATAAAATCAGAGAGCGTGCCGGTTTGTCGGGTGTAAAAGAATCTTGGGAAGAGCATTCGCGTAAACCGAATAAGTTCAGAACGCAGTTGGGATTACGGGAAATTATCCAGCGTGAACGCACCATCGAGCTGATGTTTGAAGGGCAGCGTTTCTGGGACGTCCGTCGTTGGAAGATTGCCGATAAAGAATATAACAAGACGCTGATGGCATGGAATCCCCGTGGCAAAACAGTGGATACTTATTATCAGCTCACTACGATGTATACGCAGCAGTTTGTGGCACCGCGCGATTACTTTTGGCCGATTAAAGAGAAATCGTTGGTAATCAATCCCAATCTGGTGCAGAATCCGGGATGGCAATAAATGGTTTTAGGATTAAAAACAGAAAGAAATATGAAATCAATAAAAATATATGCACTCGCTTTAGGGCTGTTGGCGGTCTTTGCCGGTTGTCAGAACGACGTTGTGAAGCCTTTGGAAAACGACAAGGAAGCACCGGCGCCGGTACGTGATGTTACTTATACAAAGATGTCCGGTTCGGTACTTCTTACCTATACCCTGCCTTCGGATCCGGACTTGCTTTATGTGGCGGCGAGTTATACGAACAAGGCAGGAAAGAAATACGAATTCAAGGCTTCCTACTTCACCAATACATTGCTTGTAGAGGGTTTTGGAGATACGGACACTTATTCGTTGGATGTATATGCCGTGGATCGCAGTGAAAATTATTCGGAACCGGTGAATATACAGGTTGCGGCAGATACGCCTCCGGTGCAGGCTGCTTACGAAACATTGGAGGTACAACCGGACTTCGGCGGAATGACTTTCTCATTTGACAATGCTTCGAAAGCCGACCTCACAGTGTACGTCTCTACTCCGAATGCAGACAATGAAATGGCCAATGCGGAGACTTTCTATACAGGATTGGCCAAAGCGACTTTCTCTGTACGTGGTTTTCTGGATGTTCCCCGTGATTTTGAGATTTACTTTGAAGATAAATGGGGAAACAGATCTCCGGTGAAAAAGGAAAACCTGACTCCGATATACGAGGCCGAACTCGATAAGAAGAAGTTTAAAGAAGTTATTTTGCCGGGCGATTTCCCCTGTACTTTCTATGAGAGCAAGATGGAATACATCTGGGACGGACGGGCGGCAGCCGATGGTGACGGACAAACCGGCGCTCATACGGGTATCGAAGAACACGATGGCCCTACCTGGTTCACTTTCGATCTCGGTGTGCTGGCCAAGTTGAGTCGTTTCAATTTGAAATTCGTGCAAGACGATAAGCACTTCTATAATGACGTTTCTCCGAAGATCTATGAAGTCTGGGGATGTGCGGAATTGGATAAATCCGGAAGTTGGGACAGTTGGACAAAACTGCTTCATATTGAGAATGAAAAGCCGTCCGGCCTGCCGGGAAGCGAACTGACCGAAGACGACCGTCTGGCCGCCAAGGAAGGGGATAACGCGAATTTCCCGTTGGATGCACCGCGTGTACGCTATATCCGCATTAAGTGTATCGATAACTGGACCGGTAACTCGAATATGACGTTTACGGAAGTTACTTTCTGGGGAAATGATAAATCGGAAACGAATAATTGATAAATGCTTGAATTATGAAATTGATAGTTAAATATATATCGGCAATAGGAGTGTTGCTTTTGTTGCTTGGCAATTTTTCCTCTTGCACCAAGATGGATGATTATCTGAAGTATACAGATGGAAAGGAAATACTGTATATCGGCAAGCCGGAGGCGATGCAGATGCGTTCGGGCAGGGAACGTGTACAGTTCTACGGTATTCTGATCGATCCGAAGATTACCCGGCTGCGTATCACTTACAACATGGGAAAGGATGTGATCGACCTGCCCGTTCAGCGTCAGGAGGGAGCGGAAGTGTTTACATATGATATTCCGTTGAAAGAGGGTATTTATAACTTTGTAGTACAGACTTTTGATGATGAAGGACATGCTTCCGTACCGGAATCGCTGATCGGTTCTTCTTACGGCTCGATCTATGAGAGCACATTGTACAACCGGGGCATTTCGTCTGTGAAATGTGAGAACAACTCTACCACGATTAGCTGGTCTACTGCCGATAGCCATTCTCCGTACGTCCGTATCTGGTATACGGATGTCAATGGGCAGGAACGTATGGTTCAGGTAGAACAGAGTGAACAGGAAACCGTTTTAGAGGAGTACAAATCGATGAGTGGTTTCAGAATGAAAACTTATTATCTGCCGGATACGGCTGCTGTGGATATCTTTGACATTGAGGCGAATGTGGAGGCGGATGAAACATTGACGGGGACTGTGATGAAGAATGCTACCGAACCGTTTGCGCGTCAGGATGAGGGGACAGAAAAGAGCGGTGTATTGAAAGATTGGGAATATACTCCTAATCTGCTTACTCAAAACGGCGGTCGTACGGGAACTTTCTATGAGGCTTCTGCCGGTAAGACATTTATCAATATGTCTACTCTCAATTATGACAGTGCCATTGAAAACGGTAAAATCTGGCAAAAGGTGACCTTGCCTGCCGGAACCTATGAATTCTCCTTTAATGTGAATACCTCTAAGGGGAATAATCTGAACCCGTATGGCGCTGTGGTGGTGGCAGATGTTTTTCCGGATACCGATCAGGTAGCGGCTACCGCTTTGGCTTCTGTCAATTGGGGGCGTACTACCGGTACAAAGACTTTGAGTTTCACATTGGATGAAGAAACAACGCTTTTGTTGGGTTGGGTAGCCAGTATGGGAGAAAAGAGCGCGGATATCCGTATCAATGCCGTTGCTCTGAACAAGATTCATAAAATAAACACGATAGAGAAAGAAGTAGAATAACATTTTAGGATACAGGTATGAAAACAAGGAAACTTTTGATCGCCCTCGTATTAGGTATGGGAACTGCCACCGCTTGGGCCGGAGAAACGGAGGAGAAACCTTTGTATAAAGACTCTCTGGCGCCTATCGAGAGCCGGGTAGAGGATTTGCTGAGGCGTATGACGCTTCATGAAAAAACATTGCAATTGCAGAATAAGCCTGTCGGGAGAATAGATGAGATAGAATCCATCTTTCAAGGGCAGAGCTATGGTTGCACACACGAAATGGGAAAGACTGCCGAAGAGTGTGCGGGCATCTATAATGAATTGCAAAAGTATATGCTTACCAAGACCCGTCTGGGAATTCCTATCCTGACAGCCGTGGAGGGTATTCAAGGAATCCTTCAGAATAATTCGACTCTTTTCCCACATTCCATTGCGCAGGGGAGTACTTTCAATCCGGAACTGATTGAGCGTATGACGGATGCCGCCGGTAAGGAGGCTGCGGCAATGGGAATCCACCAGGTACTTTCACCGGTATTCGACATTGCCCGTGAATTACGTTGGGGAAGAGTAGAGGAGACCTATGGAGAAGATCCTTTCCTTATCTCGGAAATGGGAATTGGCTTTGTGAAAGGATACCAGAAACATCAGATAACCTGTACGCCCAAACATTTCGTGGCTCACGGAACACCGGCCGGTGGTCTGAATTGCGCTTTTGTCAGTGGCGGTGAACGGGAATTCCGGAGTATCTATCTTTACCCTTTTGCCCGTGTGATTAAGGAGACGAATCCGTTGTGCATCATGAGTTGTTACAGTGCATATGATGGCATACCCGTGTCGGCTTCTCCTTACTATATGACGGATGTGCTGCGTGATGAATTGGGCTTTAAAGGGTATGTTTATTCCGACTGGGGGTCTGTGGACCGGGTGATGACTTTTCATTATGCCGTCCCCACCCGTGAAGAGGCTGCAAAGGTTTCGTTGATTGCCGGTGTGGATCTGGACGTGGATTCGGATTATGAAACGTTGGAGCAACAGGTGAAAGAGGGCAAAATCGATGAAGCTTATATCGATAAGGCGGTTCGTCGTGTTTTGTACGTGAAGTTTGCTTTGGGCTTGTTCGACCGTCCTTATTACGGTGACCCGAAACTGGTGAAAAAGGTGGTTCGCTCGGACAAACACATTGCATTGGCAAAAGAGGTAGCCGATGAAAGCACTATTCTGTTGGAAAATAAGAATAATATCCTTCCACTCGATTTGTCTAAATATAAATCTATTGCCGTAGTAGGCCCGAATAGCAATCAGACTGTTTTCGGTGATTATTCCTGGACAACACCGGATACCAAAGAGGGGGTGACGTTGTATCAGGGATTGCAGCAAGTACTGGGTAAAAAGAAAACCATTTTGCAGGCGGATGGCTGTAACTGGTGGAATCGGGCGGATAGTAAAGACATAGAGCAGGCTGTGAAAGCCGTAGAGCAGAGTGATCTGGCTATTGTGGCGGTAGGTACGCGCAGTACGTTTCTGGGTCGTGGTCCTCGTTACTCGACAGCCGGTGAAGGCTTCGACCTTTCTTCTTTGGAGCTTCCCGGAAACCAATCGGAACTGTTGAAAGCCGTTAAGGCCACGGGTAAACCGATGATTGTCGTTTTGATATCCGGTAAGCCGTTGGTAATGAGCTGGGCGAAAGAAAATGCGGATGCAGTGCTGGTGCAATGGTATGCAGGAGAGCAGCAGGGACGCTCGCTTGCCGATATTCTGGTAGGGAATGTCAATCCTTCGGGACGCGTGAATGTGTCGTTTCCGAGGAGTACGGGTAACACGCCTTGTTTCTATAATTATTATCCTACGGACCGTGTGCAGCGTTTTGACCGTCCGGGTACCTATGAAGAACCTGCCGGGCATTATATTTTTGAACATCCGTATGCACTTTGGGAGTTTGGTTATGGATTGAGTTATACGAACTTCAATTATTCCGGATGTACATTGAATGACTCCATTTACTCCGATCAGGGTACGATTGTGGCCACAGTAGAGGTGGAAAATACCGGAAAGCGGGATGGAAAAGAGGTGGTTCAGCTTTATGTCCGCGATAAGATCAGTTCGGTATCTACTCCTATCAAGCAATTAAAGGCTTTTAAGAAAGTATTTATTAAAGCCGGAGAGAAGAAAAAAGTGACTTTGGAAGTACCGATGTCCGAACTGGCCCTTTACGATGTCCGGATGAAACCTGTGGTGGAACCGGGTGAGTTTGAAATACAGATAGGAAGTTCTTCCGACCGTATTCATTTTAATAAAACGATTCTGGTAAAATAATCGGTCGGTAAGGTTGCTCAAAAGATAAAATCCGGTTCCGGATAACAGAATATCACTTGGGATTTACCCCCTTCACTACATTCACCCTTCACTCTGTATCTCCTTGTTCAAGGGGGATACGGGGTGAAGGGTTTTTGCAACCGTGCAAAAGCTGTCCGAACACGGTGCCCGTAGGAGCTAAGGACCGTTTGTAGGATTCGTAAGAACGCATCCCAGCGCACCTTCACCCTGTATCTCCGATGAATAAACCGATTGAGAAAAAAGGTGAAGGGGGTGAAAGGGGTAAAAACATACTGAATGCAGCTTATTTTGCAGAATAGATTCTGTTTATGAAAAAGATGTGCGTCTTTTAGAAAAATTTGCTACGTCTTTGGGGAACTTCTCATACAGTGTTTTGAGTTCTGTTTCGTATTGACATATAGACTAATTGTTAATGGCAATCCTG
>ERZ772937.2092-NODE-2092-length-13092-cov-3.574212_pt1 | contig 13092 bp, 10 predicted proteins | sample MGYA00512113_ERZ772937 | MGnify/ENA primary metagenome ERZ772937 (study PRJEB29015, sample SAMEA2737649) | human gut metagenome | biome: human gut; feature: human-associated habitat; material: faeces | place: China | collected 2012 ... | reverse complement strand
GGGCATTATAACGTTTGATAATACGTCGAATAAGTTGCTCTTCTGGACGGACTGTAGTTTCTTCTATGACTGAATAAAGATTGTCGGTCAAGTAGTCCTCGCTAATCATTACCTTGCTATAGCAAGCTCCATCTTTATTATATGATGAAATCTTAAATTCTATTTCATCAAGTTCATTAATATAATTTTCGTTGATTATATTTTCATAAATACGGTCAGAATTGCTATTGTCTTCTTCTATTCCATCTTTCTTTTTACTGTTAACTTTGAAGTCTTTTAATATAATTCCTCTAAACGGTTCTGGGTATACGTGACTGTCATAATCTACTTTAGGGCAAAACATTGTAAATTCGAACTCTCCGTATAATGGCTGGTCTATTGGTATTATAAAACCGTTTATTCCAGAATAAGGCATAGAAAGAGTTTTCTGATTCTTTACGCTTATGTAATCTTGCGATCTATCATTATTCTTACTATCTAAATTTACAGCAAACACGTAATTAGGCTTTTTTTGCCACTCTGGATCGGTTCCATATATTGAACCAAAATAGCTGTCACCTATTCTTACCTGAAAATAAATTAAACCATTAGGAGTGGCGCGGCTGTTATCTAAAATTCCTAAATCTGAATCTGCGGAAGATTTCAATAAGTACGAGATAGATATTGCAGAGTCAGCATAAATAGCTGATGGACCTTTAAACGACATCACCTTGGTTAAATCGCGCGTTATTGGATTATGCGCTTTTTCAGGATACCTTATTTGAATAGCATTGCTAAATGAATAATCGGTAATATCAGGAATCCATTCGCCGCCTGTGTTCTGATGTTGATTATATGCACAGCATTTCATTAGTATTGCACCTTCTAATGATCTAGCTCTATCTTTATAGTTTTCAATTTCGTCATTTCCAATGACTTCATCTCCATCATATAAATACATATTCCACCGGTTAGGAGAGAGGAAAATTCTTCGAGAAGATCGTGCCCCCGTTGAATTATCAATAGTACTTAATTGCTTTAGACTCTCAAAATCCTCATCCAATACCAGTTCGCCAACTGGGTAATTGCTACATCTTATCGTAACTTTATTACATCCAGGGAGAATGTCTAACGTATTATCCTTTCCTGTATAGTCTTTTTTCTGAATGTTAATGAAGGCAGGTGAAACATTTCCTGTTTTATTGTAAAGATCAGAACTATATTTATAAAATTCTCCACTATGATCTATGTCAACGAAATACAATTCACCTTTCCAGTCAACACAGGTCCAGTTAAGAAACTTACAGACTTCTTCTAACACTTCTTTTAACTTCATAGGTTTATCATCTTCGTCAAAGAAGTCCTGTTCGCTAACCGTTAGATGTTCTAATATGTTTAATTGCATATCGTAATCGGCTTTATTTTTCGCATAAACATGAGGAATGTACACGGCGGTATATTGTCCAGATGCCGCAGAGATGCATTTTTTTAGTATATCCCAAAAAGATATAAATTCTCTAGTATCTTTCGCTTGCTCATAGTCTATAAATTCCAGTGAAGACATGGCGCTCATGCATTCTAATTCTAATTCAAATGTTTTGGAGCTATAATCCTGAGTGTAAAGCTCCGGTTTGATAAATCCGCACCAGGTAACCACCCCATTCTTTTTAAACGTTACTCGGTATTGCTGATAGGCGGTAGAGAACAGGCTTTGTAGATAATCACTCCCTACAATGGATATTTTAGCTGTGCTGAACCGAGTAGGAATATATAGAAAATCTTCGTCCGCTATATCAACTGTAAATGGAGAAGAACCACCTTGGAGTTCAGTGATCTCACCGAAGTAGTTTTCTTTTTCTATTTCAACTACGCAAGGTATATTTTCTAACGAAGCGAATGGTACTGTATATATTAATCTATAGCTCATGATATAGGCTTTTTCCCTTGTGATTTAAGTTCATTGTTGATAGTCAGAATCAGATCCTTTGCCCGGACCCTGGTTGTTACCGATGAGGATATATTTCCACCTCCGCCCAATCTTCCAGAATTAATCGCTTCGAATAAATGGGATTGCTGTCCCTGATTGAGTATCATTTCACCGGCATTGACACGGGCTAGCATTTTATCACCCGAAGTAGGGCCGCCACCAATAATACCACCCCTTGCAAATTTAGGAAGGGTGGCGAATAGAGCAACGATACCGGCAACAGCAGCAGCTGCTAATGCTATACCAACGATCGGTATACCCGCTACGCTTTTTCCAGCCGCTGTTGCAGCCTCCGCTGTATTAGCTGCAACTACTCCGCGTGAATTTGCTTTTTTCGTTTCCGCAGACGCTGTGTCTACAGCCATTTCCTTAACGGCTCCTATAATTTTTTTGTCTGACGCTTGTTTCTCGATAACCCCTTCTATCTCTTTTGCTTTAGTTAGTTTATTAGTCAGCTCTGTAATGTTTTCAATCATTTTACAGATTGACATAAACGAATCAATCACATTAGTAAGCGTATTCCAAATGGCCATAATCCTTTCCCATTCAGTTGCATCAACATCATTCATTACATCCCGAAGATTACTGAAAGCATTAACTATCCGATCGGAACCGCTTGCAATATCTTTCACACCTGAATACAATGACTCATCTAACTCCTTGCCGAAGTTCTTAATGTCTTCCTGGACTTGCGCTAACTTTAATGCTTCTTCCATTGATGGAACGTTGGCCATAGCATTGGCGATTTCATCTGACAGCGTTTCTCCGATGATTCTTGCTTCCTCTTTGTATTTATCTGCTAATTCTTTTGCCTTGTCTAGATTTTCAGAGGCGATATCAGCTTTGGTTTTCTTGTAGTCAAAGGTTGTATCGCGAGGCTTTATTTTAACTGCAGTAGCAAGTAATTTTGCATTCAGCTGCATAACTGAAATAAATACATCTGCCTCATCTCCAATGCCTTTAATGCCAGCAGCAGATTTAGCCGCTTCAACGGAAAGTGAAACTATATTGGAATTCAATTCTTTCTGAGAGATAAGACCTTTGGCTTGCTGTGCTTGGGCTTCCCTGACCTTTGTATTGTAATCCTTCTGCACCTTCTCAAACTCAACAAGAGCGGCATTCTTATCTTGATTTCTTATCGCTTTCTCAGCAGCGGTCTTAAGATTCTGAAAATATTGACTCTCAAGTACTTCTTTATCACCTGTTCCTTTGGCTTGGGCGTACATCTTGATGTTCAGTTCTCCCAGGGCTTTATTATACTCTGCCTGAGTGATCTTTCCGATCTCTAACTCAGCGCCTAGCTCCTCAAATTGTTTATCATAAGATTCTTGCTGTTTCTGAAGATGAGTTTTTTTCTTTTTGTCATCGTCCGGATCAGTTGTTGGTGTTGTAATTGTTGTGCTTCTAGAAATCTCATTTCCTAATCTCAATTTCGCATCACTGAGTATTTTTGAGAATTCAATATAAGTGTTCAAATCATCCTTTAAGCCATTTTCAAATCCTATAGCGTCAACCATTGACACTTTATGCTTTGCTTTAAACCTCTCTTCTTTAACCAAATCTCCGCGAGCTATTTCCCAATCAGGAGCCAATTCCTGTACTGTCTTCCCGTTGTAGGATTTTGAGCCTATTTTGCGTAATTCATTTTCGCTTTCTGCTACTTCTTTTGCTGCCAGTTCGGCTCTTGCTGCACTTTCAAGCAATTCTATGCGTTTAGATATTTCTTTGTTTACATCTTGGTTGGTTTTTAGCTCAGTACCGAGAATACCATTGATTTTCCCTAATATTTGTTTTTTGTAATCTAATGATGAATTAACTTTATTGTACTCTGATAACAAGGCTTTAACTTTTACGATTTCTGAGTTCGACTCTGCCGCATGATTCATTCGATTCAGATAATTGTCAAACAAGCCCTTTATTCGTTGTGACTCTTTATAAGCATTATAAAATTTAGCAACGATAGCCCCTATGACCGCAAGTATTGCTGTTGGAGCCATAGAAATGAGAGTTGCCTTAATTGATAACATCGCTTTGCTGAAAGCCATTCTGATAGAAGCACCGGCCTTTTGCGCTTTCCATGCAACTTCATCAAACTTCTGTCCTGCATCCTTGGCCGCCCGACGTGCTGCTGACTTGGCGGCTAACTCGGCTTTGGCAATAGAGGAAATAATTTTATTGACCAGCCGACTTGTAACCATGACTAAAACAGCTGCAACAAGATAGGTAACAATGCTTTTTATATTGTCAGCAGCCGATTTAACAATATTGGTCAGCCAGTCTATCAGAGCTTTATATTTACTTTGTATATCCGTGCCGTTCACTAACTCTGTAAAGACGTTTTTCAGGCGATTTACAGATGTCTCCAAGTTATCAGTATCAACGTTAGGAATCATCTCATTAAGTGCCTCTGCAAATTTAGGAAGCACATCCTTACTCATCAGTTTACCCTGTTTGAGCAACTTGTCCAGACCAGCAACAGAAACACCCGCAGCTTTTGCCATAGCCTGAAGAGCAACAGGAAGACGTTCTCCCATCTGTAGACGCAATTCCTCGGAACTGATCTTGCCTTTACTCATCATCTGGGATAATGCAAGCATAACTCCATTACTGTCGTCCGCACTCATACCGAAGGCCGTACATGCCCGAGAGACGGATTCGAATTCTTTTCGTTGATCGATCATGGACATACCGGATATGGAAGCAGCCGCCGTGAATTTTGCGTAGTTAGCTGTCAGAGCATTAATCTCTAATCCGTATTTTTTAGCCAGATCGAGCAGATATTTCTGATTATCCGCATATTGGGACATCGTGCCGGAGACATTCTTCAATGCGGTGGTAACACGGTTTGTTTCTCGGGCTACATCAATGAAACGAGAAACAAGGTTACTTAGTCCGAGTCCGCCTGCACCAAGTGCTGCTGCGAAGGTAAGGATTTGCATCTGCATAGAACGAAAGGCTGCTTTTACCTGATTCGTTCCTCTTTTGAAATTCTCTGTTAAGAGATTTATCGCTATACTGAAACTTAAACGTCCTGCCATTATTCTTCTCTTTTTGACCAGTTTACTTTATTTATATCAAATAATTCCCCAGCAAGGAATTTCTTTAAATTATCCTCATTCTCTCTCATTACGCGCTCCGCGGCTTTCTTCACTTCTTCTTCCTCCCATGGAAATATAATCAGATCTCTTGCCCCATTTTTCATCTTTCGGGCATCGATATGCGGGAGAATGGTGAGGTATGTCCACATCCTTGCACTTTCCATGTCTTCTTTACGTTTTTTTTCATACGCTTCTATGTAGAGCGGAAGATCGCATAATTCCATTTCGTTGAATGCGTAATACGCATCTAATCCGGACATAACAAGTGTAGAAACAATACTGCCTATCATTTCCGGGGTGCCCTCATTACTACCCTTTCCCGTACTTTCCTGTTTCTTTTGAAACTGGCTTAATACTGCTATTTCCCGTTCTAACTTTGATACCATCTCTCGCACCAATTTTTCATTTGAAAGGGTCTTCCGGAAGACATCGAGAGTATACATCACCCCTTCGCCGTTACAGATCGTTGTCGTGTACAGTAGGGCATCTACGTCTTCCCGGTCTGAATAATCCATCAGGGAGAATGATTTCTTCCGAAGTTGCTCCCAGCGAACGATTGATTTTATTGTTAATCCAATTTTCATTGTACCGCTATTAAAAAAGGCGGCCATCATGGGACCGCCTTACTGATATTTCTTTAATTTCTTCCTTATGCAACTCCATCTTCCAAAGGTCCTGTACCCTGTAGGGATATGGAGCTTGTACAAATAGCACCATTATCCGCTTTCAGAGACAGGGAAGTAATAATTGCTTTCCCTTTAACGTATTCTTCTCCCTTTGGGAAATCCCCGTCAGTTTCTTCCGTTTTTGCAAGAACGAACGGGATAGGCTTACGCTCTACCATCATCTTTTTAAGTGTGGTAAAAGAGGCGTGTCCGGTCTTTAAGGACAACATGCTTTCACAAGATACCGTGTACCCTAATTGCCCTACTAGAAAGTCCTTCCAATTACCCGACATCTTGTTTGACGTATCAATAGTGTCCGCCGAAATATCAATACCGCATGACGTGCCGAACGCAATTGGTGTCATAACTGCCGGATTCTCACCCTCCGCCGGAGTACTTTCTATATAGACCATCAGTCTGTCACCAACGATCATATCACTACTTGAATCATACTTTTTTGCCATAATTTTCAATTTCTTATTTTAAAATTCTATATTAATCACTCTCGTTACAGTCTCACTAAAAACTTCATGACTTGTATATATTTTCCTGCCTCATATTCCTCTGTGTCATCTTCCAGGCGTATCTCCATCTCCGGATCCGTATATCTTCCTTCAAGAGCCTTAACCACCAGTCCGGCTATATCCTGCGACCGTTGGCTGTCGGCACTCACTACGCAGACATATACATACGGATCTCTTCTGGCAACTCCCATCTTGGTCGTATCCTGTATGAATCCGTCTCGTTGCAGGGTGATATAGTCTCCTTCCGTTCCTTCGTCCGCTACAAGCGGAAAAACATTATCACCGACCGCTTCCATAATAGACGCATCATCCAATAATACGCCTCTGATTTCCTTCGATGCCTCGTAATGACTAATTTTCATGATTTACCATTTTCCATTCGTTCAACTGCCCGTACTATCCCGTCCATCACCGCATTCATGGCTTTACTTCCATCTTCTGCCCGAGTGTCTTCCCAATAACGCAAAGCCGGTCCGTGTCCTCTACGGACGTAATTCTTGGTGCGGCGAATTCTTGTTCCCTGGTCTAGAAGCCAGCTATGATTTCCTATCGGATAACCAAATCCAGACAATACTCCCAGTTTTTTTCTCTTCACTCGTACACGAAAAGCTTTGATAAGATTTCCTTTATGTCCATAAGGAGATTTCATGCGTGATTTCAGCCTCATCACTCCACCTCGTTGCAGAATAGAGCCTCCGGCGTATAAACCGGCACGTACAGTCTTATCCTTTTCGAAGTTTTCAAAACCGTACACAAGGTCTTTAACCTTGTCCGTATCAAGTTGCTTGACTGTGAGTATATCCATTACGTATCGCTTTTTATACAAGTTATCAGGCAACTGTTATCCTGATATTTCCTGTTTATGTCAATTATCCGATAAAATTGATTGTTATACGCGATGCGGAAAGCCTCCATCATTTTTTGATGAAATCTGCACCATAGCACAATTTTCATATCAATGAATTCCTCCTTCGCATTTAATCCATCCCCTATATTCGGCTGCGCTTTCCGTCTTTCCGCTGGTACGTTTGATAATCCCGGGATTGGATCGTAAGACTTCCGAGGTGATCCGTTGGGATTCTTCCCCTTCGTTTCTTTTTCGAACGTTATTCTTTCACGTGGTACCATCCTCTTCTGCTCCTCTGAATTTTATAAATGGAGCCGACAATGCGGCAGCTCTTCCTATGCTGTAAGGCTTAGAAAACACAATGTCGGAACGGTTATCATAGAAATCACTGATAGTTATCAGGATAGACCGTCTCAAATCTCTGGGAATACATCCCTGCTCATCCTCATATTCTGATAGAGAAGATTGCAGGCGGGTTTCAAGTGCGGCCTGGGCATCCAGGATGCATCCCGTTATATACTCGTCCTGCTCTCCATAATCCACAAATCCGGGAATTTGCATTTTAGCTTCCTCTAGGGTAATATACTGTTTCATGCCTTGTTGAAGTAAAGGGACGGGGCTGCCGTCCCTATGTTTTTAAGCTTTCGGAGTTTTCTTTGCTATGGCAAAAGCCTCCGTACGTACAGTCAGCATATCGAAATCCGTATTCAGTACGAAATAGATAAGGTTTTTCTTTGCACCTGTATACGGATCTACTATCATGTGCATTTTCCCAAACTGCCCCACAAGTTCGTAGTTGAATATACCGAATCCGAGAACACCGTCTCCAATGTATTCTGTCATGAATACCGGATATCCGTTGATTTTCCCGTTTTCAAGAATCATCAAACCACTGCCGGCATCTTTCGGGGTAGCTTCCAGTTCAGCGTAAGTCGTTGCCGAACAGACATAGGCTGCTGTTCCGTCAAAGACGACACCTGTTTTTAATACAGCTCCCTTCAAAGCCACCACGTTCTTCCATGTAAAGTCAGCACCCGCTGCGGTAGTAACTGCCGGGGCAGCTGTAGCAGCTACAAAGCAACCATCAGACGCCTTTGAGGTAATCTTGGTTGTCTGGAACATCCATTTGTTCAGCAATCGCTCTAATCCCATTGTCATTTGGGTACGTACGATTTCAAGCAATGCACTATTGCTCTGATCTATCGCACGATTACTTACGGGGATAGCCAATGATACCCGTTTGGGAGACGGCTTAATTTTAGAGATGTCAATTGTGGTGTCTGCTACCTCCGCATTTTCATCCTCGATAGTAGCTTCAATGCCGGCAACAACAGGCAATACCCAGTCACCTACAAGACCGTACTGCATTTTGCACCCCACCTTACCCAAGATTAAGCCTTTTTCCAAAGGCTGGATGATTTCCCCGATGGTCATCGGAATGAGAGGCGCCACGGTGGTGGTGTCTTGAATCGTAGCGGCACGGGTCAAAGGAATATCTATGGAATTTCCATTCATGATCCCGTCGCATCCTTCTGGAAGAGAACGGTTGTGCACAAATGAGGCAACCGCTCCGGCAAAAGCAACTTCAGAGCGCATCTCCTGTTCGGATACGCGTTCTTCATCATTTACCATACGGGCCGTACGCAATTGGAGAATTTCTTTTTCTTGTACCAAAGCCTCTTTTTCTGTAATTTCATCCGGTGTCAGGCTTCTTTTATTGGTATCCAATAAGTCAGCCATTTCGCCCAACCGGGCATTGATCTCAGCGATTCTCGCTCTGTTTTTTCTGATTTCTTTTTTCATGATTAAAATTTTGATAGTTTACGTAATTCTTCTATTTCTTTTTTATAACTCTCGTCCGGATGTTCGAAGGTGTCTTCTATGCTTCGTACATTCACTTGTGTTCCGATGTAAGCCGGGCTTGCCACGATGCTTATTTCACTGATCATATCAATTTTATGCACTTTTCTAAGCAAAATTCCGTCAGACCGTTTTATCCATTCGACGTTTTTCCACTCATCGGTCCGATATCCGAAAGATGATCCGAACAAATCTCCTCTTTTCACCATTTCAACGGCAAATTTTCCATCAGGAGTATCAGGAGCGTCCAAAGCATATCCCAAACCGTAATTATCCAGGTGGAGTCTCAGCGATCCGCTTCCCATGCCACTCCGAGCGAGGAGTCTTTCTCTGTTATGTTCCAGAAGCGCTCTGATATCACTGCGTTTGATCAGTTCCTCGTCAACGGCTCCTACCTCTATGATTTCAATAAAGCATTTACGCAATACAGGATCATACATATATTTGCTCTCTTGACCAACTACTACCGCATATCCCTCAATTGTTCTTTCCGATACCAATTTGGGAGATGCCTCACCGCCAAAACTTCTGATTTCTAAATTTTCCATGCTTGTTCCTTTTATACTGCTGACGTTTTCTTATTCTTGGGTGGCACTTCTTGCGGTTTTTCTTCGTTTTTATCTCCGTTATTGCTATTATTTAACATCTCACCGTTTATCTTCTGGCTGTTGATGGGAGCTACGTTGCAGCTTATCATTGCGACATCTCCTCCATCCACAGGAGGCATTCCCCTTTTTTGGCGGTATTCATTCACTGTATAAATTCCATACTGGATACACTTCTCCATGTTTAATGCCATCGTTTCCAAGTCAGTCTGATAGAATGCTTCCAGATCAAATTCAATGCGATATTTCGCGGCAACACTCCTGGGGATTAATTTCACAAAGAACTCATTTGCAATTTGCCGCAAATAAGGCTGGATGGTATCAGTCATATATTGCACCTGACTCATCTCGCTGGCTTTATAATTTTGACTTTGTCCGGCAAATGCTTTGTCAGGGTGGACGCCATAAAAGCGACACAGGTCTAAAACAGAGAATTTTTGCTTCTCCAACAGCTGGATATCAGCAGGGGACATGGAAAGCTGGTTGAATCTTAGTTGTCCGGGAAGATATGTGATTCTTTCACCGGATCTCAATTCTTTCCGGAAACGGTCGGAAACATCCTTCAGCTGGGTTTCGTTGTATTGTTCGTATCCGGTTGTCTGATCATCGTCGTTACCACTGATAAATCCCGAATATGTGCTGCCGGGCTGAAACATATCAAGACTCTTCTCGTCTGCGCTGTACGCCACACTCATAATCCGGGAGGCATATCGGATTGTACTCTCTCCTGTATATCCGCCATCCAGGCTTATATTGCGAAGATGAATAATTTCATCGCATTCAAGAGATTTATATATACCGTTAATGGGGTCGTTTACGATATAGAAGTTCAAAAACTTATCATAAGTAACGCTGCCAGGACTCAGTAATGTCAGACTTTTCGGCTCTCCTTCCGACCAGTCCGGATAGATATAGGCGTTCCCTAGATTAACTGTCTGTATGATGGCGTTTCTTATCATCTCATATGCAGTCTGCCTGCTGTTTGGTGCAACAGATAACAGGTAGTTGAGTTCACTGGCCTCATCCACCATGAAGACGCCGTTTTTCTTTCTTTTCACCTGCAGAGGCAGGGAGGCAATACTACCGCTAAGTATGGATACGCACCGATATACGGTTGCTAGCTTCATCGCCATTTCCGGCCCTTCAACTGTTTGGGCTTTTGCAGCTATATTGCGTACTGTTACATCTGGTGAAGCTACAGATTCGAAGTATCCTCTCTCCTTGACAGGCTCTTCAACGGGTGCTGTATCCGTTTTTCTTTTCCAAAACTTTAAGCTGTTATTCATTTTCTGAAATTATTATATAAGTAAAAGGTCATTACCGATGTCACAGCACCGTCTATTTTAGCATTCTGAGATTTTTTAATGGGCTTCCTGTTCTCCAGCCTGTCTTCGTCAATGACAGCATTACCGAAGCAATACCAGTTGATCGGATTGTAGTTAAAGGTAACACGTCCGGTCCTTGCTGCTATTTCGAAACTTTCAACCGGGCTGGTAAATGTCCCGTAGGTTTGTTTTATTGGCTGGAGCACTTTCTTTGCACATATTCACGAATTCCATACTTTTGTAAGGGTCATATCCTATATTAAGTATCCGTATGCTTTCCCTATTGCGGGCATTGATGTCATTTACTATCATCCGGTAGTCTATCACATTTCCGTCACATAATCGAAGATATCCGTCTGCTGCCCATCTTTCGTATAATTCACGATTCGGATGAGATATCAGCATTTTACGCGGGAAGTAATAATCATTGTGAATATGAAACATCTTGATCTCAGGCAAGTAAATGTTATAGCTTACAGAACTAAAGTCATCACAAACGGACAAATCGACTGCGACCATCGCGTCCGGACGATTTTTCAGTGTTTTCAAATCATTGTCGTCTTTGCACATAGCCTCTATTTCTCCGGAAGTAAACCACACTTTGGCCTCATCCTGCACAAACAGGTTCAACAGCTTGGTTCTGAAAGTAAGCATGTCCTCTGCGGTCATCTGGGCTTTCCTGTACTCATTCTCATAGTAATCCGCCTGTACTGTGATTCCCAGGTGAGGCTGTACCTTTGCCCAGGTGTGCGGATCATCTTCGGCATCATTGACATCCGGTTCAAAGATATGCGCAAAGATGGAGTCGTTCTCTACTTCTCCACGGAGTACTGCCTTATATGAATTGAGCATATTCACAAACGGACTTTCCAATTTATCGCTGGCTGTTGTGATAACAATAGTCATAGGATTGACACGGGCACCCATAGACGATGTAAGCACATTCTTCAGCTCGGCACTATCTGCCTGGCTGAATTCATCAAGAATAACGGTGGACGCATTGAGTCCGTCCAGCTTGTCGGGATTCGACGCAAGGCATCTGGCGAAAGACGTTCTTCCCCGCCTTTTGCTAAATACCTGTTCCCGGTTTATTTTGAAGTTTTTAAACCGCTTATCAAGACTCTTCAAAATATTCTTTATTTCTCCGAAACATATCTGAGCCTGATCATAGCTATTTGCAGCTACATATGCCTGCGCATTAGCATCACCGAACAGTAAATCATATATTGCCAGTGAAGCAACCGATGTCGTTTTGCTATACTTACGTGGTACGAATAATAGGGCGTCCCTGCAAAGCCTTTTTTCGGGCGTACGGTAAAAACCAAGGATATTGGCAAACTGAAATACCTGAATTGGGGTAAGACGATACTTTACGCGTCCTTTCAATCCCGAAAATTTTAGATTCTCGTAGAATACGATAAACTTCTTGACCTCTGTTGGTTTGAAAATATACGCATCCAGCAAACGAAAGAAGCGAAGGATAGATAACAGCTCATACAAATTATGATCGTCAGGATGACTTATCGCTGATTTCACATAATCCTTCAACCTGATATCCGTTTGGTCAAGCGTATAATCCTCGACATTGACTTCCTGTAATCTTTCAAGTGTCCGGGCCTTTAGCTGTATGAGATCATTCTTTTCCAGCATTTTCGACTTTTTTAATCAGTTCGTCTACTTCATCGTTTTCATCATCCGCTTCTATGGTAGCACGGGTTAAACGCAACTCTCGCAATGCCTTGCGGGTTTGTTCGGCCGCATCCTGCATTACGGAAAATTCGGGATTGACCACTTTATACTCATTATTTTCGCGGCTGATTCTTGTCATGCATACCTTATCCAATTTGGAGACTTCGTCCCGGGCCTTCAGATAAGCCATATATGAGCCGGCAGCAAGAGAGATGGAAATTTCCATTGCCTTAGAATAAGTCCCTTGTTCTCTCATTGCTTTTCGTATTTTTTTCTCTATATCTTCGTAGATTTCCATGCGTCTTTTTATATGTACGCGCTTTCTGACGTATATGGGTGACACTTTCGTATTACCCCCCACGGGTATAATTTGTACCGCGTGTGCACGGAAGGGAAGGCGTGGGTTTCAATGGGTAGCACGGGCCTGTAAAAAAATGATACCCCCTCGTATGAATTAATAGTTAATTTTAATTAATGTTCACAATCGGGGTAATGATAGGGAAATCCCTATTT
>ERZ772937.2090-NODE-2090-length-13099-cov-14.265793_pt1 | contig 13099 bp, 9 predicted proteins | sample MGYA00512113_ERZ772937 | MGnify/ENA primary metagenome ERZ772937 (study PRJEB29015, sample SAMEA2737649) | human gut metagenome | biome: human gut; feature: human-associated habitat; material: faeces | place: China | collected 2012 ... | reverse complement strand
TAAACAAGCAATAGAATGGTTAAATCAGCATACGGATGACAAGTTCGAGTTTTTCGATGCAGCATATTAGACCAGTTGACTACCAATGTTTTATAAATAAAATGGTAGAAAAGTCCGTTTTGCACTTCTTTTTCTTCGCTGAACGAGTACAAAATTAGTGCATTTTTTCGGATTATGAAAGCAAGTGAAAAACTTTGTGTGAAATCATTTTTGAAGGACTGATTTGAGGTGTATTTGGGGATATATGGAATGTGTTGCATCGCATTTTGTTGGTGGTGATGTTCGTGGTTATTTTGTTGACAATTTCTCCAAGGTTGAAGATGATGTAGCGTATTATAACGGTGCTGACCAAAAGAAAAAATAGTTTGCTTGCCGAATGTTTTTCTTTCTCCCTCTTTTTAACTTTACTTTAATGGACGTATATATGAATACGAGGATAAAGTAAAGTCGTTTTTTCTTTTGGTTGGCAAAATAGTTTTATCAAATCCTATGAAACAATGGTTGAAAATAAAACCGTTATAGGTGTCCTTCACTTATAACAGTTTAAAATGTAACTGTTATGGAAGATGTATATTCGTTCTCCGATGCTCACGCTGCGAATAAGTATGTAAGCCATATCTTTTGTTAAAATAGCCTTATTCCCATGGGGTGGTTTGAACCCAACCCATGGGAAATACTCTACTTGGTATATAGCAGTCATTAAAGTCAAGTTGGAAATGTGGTTACTCCTTTTGGGGTTGGCAAAATAGTTCTTTGACATGATGCGTGAATGAGGAACAGATTGCATCTATATAACAAACAATATTTCGTTAATTAGGTATATATAGCGATAATAAACAATATAATAGCACTTAGCTCTGGGAGTTTCTGCTCAAAATGGATTATGTGCATGGTTAATTATGCAATGATGTGTATTTTTCTATGTGTAATACATCATTAAATAAATAAAAAGTATTATCTTTGCGTATTATATGATAGGTTGATTATGGCAAAGAATACAATGGGTACTAAGTTGCCCCGAAAATTGGAGCAGAAGATGCAGATAGTAGGGGAGCAGATTAAGTTGGCTCGCTTGCGTCGGAATTTGAGTGTGGCTCAGGTGGCCGAACGTGCTACCTGTTCTCCGCTAACCATATCCCGAATCGAGAAAGGTGCACCGACTGTGGCAATCGGCATTTATTTGCGTGTGCTGTATGCTTTGCAGCTTGACGATGATATTCTGTGGCTGGCGAAAGAAGATAAATTGGGGAAAGCCTTGCAGGATTTGAGTTTGAAGACAAGGGAGCGTGCATCTAAAAAAGAATAGGGATGAAGAAACTGTATGTATATGCTGATTTTGACTGGCTGAAGGAGATAGAACTCATTGGCGAGTTGGGCTACGAATCACTTCGTGGCTCTGACAGTTATTGCTTTACATTCAGCGATGATTGGTTGAAAAAGCATGGAGATTTGTTTTTGAGCGATGATTTGAACAATTATCCGGGACAACAATATACGCAGCCGGGGAAGGATATATTCGGATGTTTTTCTGATGCTTTGCCTGATCGTTGGGGACGGACTCTGTTGTTGCGACGTGAGCAGCTTGCAGCAATAGAAGAAAATCGGCCAGTACGAAGATTGTCTTCATTCGATTTCCTGACCGGCATTGATGACTTCTCCCGAATGGGTGCTTTCCGTTTTAAGGAAGACACTGATGGAGAGTTTATAAATGTAAGTGAGTCGTTGAAAATTCCGCCTTTGACGGATATTAGGGAATTGATTGCGGCCAGTGCGGAGATTGAGAGAAGCGAAGAGGATAATGTGTTGCCAGACAGAAAGTGGATTACGCAACTTGTGCAACCGGGTTCTTCATTGGGTGGAGCAAGACCGAAAGCCAGTGTGATAGATACGGATAAAACGCTTTATGTCGCCAAGTTTACTTCTCGTAATGATGATTACGATGCCGGACTTTGGGAACATTTCAGCCATTTGCTTGCAGCAAAAGCCGGTATAAATGCAGCAAAAACAAAAGTTATTGCCACAGGCGAAAAATATCACACCTTGCTTTCAGAACGTTTTGACAGAACCAAAGATGGAAAACGGATTCATTTTGCTTCTGCAATGACTTTGTTGGGACTGAATGACGGAGATAATGCAACTACAGGGCATGGTTATTTGGATATAGTGGATTTCATTATTCAAAACTGTACGGATGTTGAGTACAATTTGCAGGAACTCTATCGCCGTGTGGCTTTCAATATCTGCATTGGCAACAGCGATGACCATTTCCGCAATCATGGTTTTCTTTTGACTGCAAAAGGCTGGACGCTCTCACCTGCATACGATATGAATCCCACTCTGAACGAATATCAAAGTCTGCTTATTTCGGCAACTTCCAACAAGGCAGACCTCGGCATTTTGCTTGATGCTTGTGTGCACTATATGCTCAACAGAAAAACAGTTGAACATATTGTTTCAGAGGTTATTAATGTTGTGAAAGGGTGGCGAGGGTTGGCGGTACGGTTAGGTATATCTAAGCGAGAAATGGATATGTTTAGAGGGGTGTTGGATGAGAGGTGTAAAATGAATTTTTAGTAATGTTATTGTTTTGTAAATATGGCTTCAGAAACTAAGCGTGAAAAGACAAGAGTTTGTTGTCTAGATTTAGATGAGGATTGTTTGAACTTGTTAAAAGACAGATTTGATGTTTATGACGGAAGTTTGGGAAAACCTATTGATGTGTCTGGGAAAAATCATGGTGGTTTGAACTTATTACTCAATTATGAATTACCTCAAAATATACATGAATATGATATATTTATCGAGGATATGATAAGGCCTGATAGGATTCCGTATAATACAGAAGAAAATACGAGGACAGAGATTTTAGGTTCAAAAGCATATTATTTTATCAGTAATGCTCCGCAAACAATATTTGATCCATGCCCATATGGTAGTTCAATTCTGAATTATAGTCTTCATAAAGACAGAAATAGACCAGCCATAAGAATAGCATTTCAAGCCCCATATCAGTTAGTAAAATATGTCATTAGGGATATAAATGATTATTATTCCAGTCAGAGTATAGAGCATAATAACTATGAGCATTTGGTGGATTGTTGCTCTTCTAATATGGTTGGTAAAGAGGTGAAATTATGTGATTGTATATTATCAAGAGTATTGTTTGAACCTTTTCTTAATGATGTTTCTTATTGTCAGATATATGAACATCCAACAGTATGGGATAATAACGGCGAAAAAAGAGTAAAAGATGACCAATTCTTACCTTTGTTAATGAATAGAACTGGAGGTGTTGTTTCTTACTTCTTTATGAGTAAGAACGATATAATTTTGGTATTGCCTCAAACAAAAAGGAAGCGAGAATTGTTACAAAAGGTAATGCAAGAGTTTCTGTTTAAATATTTTTCTGGATATTTTCCAGAAGTAGAAGAGTCGTTATGGTTAAATCAGTCAATTTATTATTTACCAGGGCAAGAAGAATTGCTTAGAGAAAAAGAGGAGTTAATTGCGGAATATAATGAACGTCTGATTGCTTTGGAAGAAAAAATAGAAATGAATAGTAACGAATATTCATTTTTGCATAAACTTCTTACTGCAACAGGGGATGAGTTAGTTGAAGCTTGTCTTGAATATTTTAAATGGTTAGGATTTAAAGATGTAATTGATAAAGACAAGGAACTCGATAAGGAATTCAATGAGGAGGATATTCAAATTAATACAGAAGATAAAGGATTGCTCCTTGTGGAAATAAAAGGTATTAATGGAACCTCAACAGATGCACAATGTAGTCAAATCTTTAAGAATGTTTTTCGCAGAAGGGAAGAACAACAAAGATTTGATGTCTTTGGATTGTATATTGTTAATAATGAAAGAGGTGTAGAACCTCTTTCCAGAACAATTCCTCCATTTAATCAGCAGCAGATCAAGGATGCGGTAAATGAAAAAAGAGGATTGTGCTATACGTGGCAATTGTTTAATCTGTATTTCGAGATAGAAGATGGGATCATAACTAAACAAGAAGCCCAAAGTATACTATTTAATAATGGCTTAATAGATTTTAGGCCAAAAGTAAATGAAGTGGCCGTGCCACATAAGTATTATGGACAACATACCATAGTATGCCTGAAAATTGACAACGTAAAAATTAGTGTTGGGGATTTTTTCTTTTACGAGGAAGATGGTAGGTGGAAGAAGTTAAAAATATTAACTATTAAAGATGGAGATGAAAAATTTCAATCCGTATCAAAAGGAAATTACGGATTTGAGCTAGATAGGCGATGCCCTAATAAAAAGATGTTATACGTAAAGCAATAAAATATTATAGTTCTATTGTACAATAGGTGATTCTTGAGTTTTGGCTGTCAAACAACAACCTGAAAGTTGTGTAATCTCGATTATTTATAGTACCTTTGCCTACAAAATAAGGCAAAGGTATTTTTGATGCATACAATGGCTGAAGACAAGATAGACAACGCTTTAGGAGAAGGAATGAATATAATGGAAAATAAGAGCGAGGATTGGATTTGCCATTCACAGGCTATAGCAGCAATCATGTCAAACCGAATGGAGGAACTTGGTATGACACAACGAGCTTTGGCTGAGAAAATGAATTGTACCCAGCAGTATGTTTCTAAAGTGTTGAAAGGTCGTGAAAATTTGTCGTTGGAAACCTTATGCAAAATAGAAAATGCATTAGACATCAAGATATTGCAAGCTAGAATAAATAAGTAGTAACACCATAGCAGGACAAGAATATGTCAACACAAAGCGAAGCGGCGTTGGAAGCCGGACTGATAGCCACACTCCGACAAATGGACTATGAGTATGTCCAGATTGTCGAGGAAGATAATCTTTATGTTAATTTCAAACGTCAGTTGGAGATTCATAACAAGAAACAACTGGCGGAAGTTGGTCGTACTTCATTTACGGATGAAGAGTTTGAGAAGATATTAATTTATCTTGAAGGTGGAACTCGCTTTGAAAAGGCCAAGAAACTTCGTGACCTCTATCCGCTTGATATGGTAAATGGACAACGGATTTGGGTGGAATTTCTCAATCGTACCCAATGGTGTCAGAATGAGTTTCAGGTCTCGAATCAGATTACTGTTGAAGGACGGAAAAAATGCCGCTATGATGTGACTATACTTATCAATGGTTTACCATTGGTTCAGATAGAGTTAAAGCGCAGGGGAGTAGAACTCAAACAGGCATATAATCAGATACAACGCTATCATAAGACTTCGTTCCACGGATTGTTCGACTATATTCAATTGTTTGTTATATCAAATGGTGTCAATACCCGCTATTTTGCCAACAATCCTAATAGCGGTTATAAGTTTACATTCAATTGGACGGATGCAGCCAATCATCCGTTTAATGAATTGGATAAGTTTGCCGTATTCTTCTTGGAAAAATGTACGCTTGGCAAAATAATAGGGAAATATATCGTGCTGCACGAGGGCGACAAATGTTTGATGGTGCTTCGTCCTTATCAGTTCTATGCCGTAGAGAAAATTCTAGATCGTGTGCAGAACTCCAACGATAACGGCTATATATGGCATACAACAGGAGCCGGAAAGACATTGACTTCGTTCAAGGCTGCCCAACTTGTGTCAGAGTTGGATGATGTGGATAAGGTTATGTTTGTTGTTGACCGACATGACCTTGATACTCAGACTCAATCGGAATATGAAGCGTTTGAGCCGGGAGCTGTGGATAGTACTGATAATACGGATGAACTTGTGAAGCGACTTCAAAGCAATTCTAAGATTATCATCACTACCATTCAGAAACTCAATGCCGCAGTCAGCAAGACGTGGTATAGCAACAAGATTGAAACTATTCGCCACTCACGTATCGTGATGATATTTGATGAGTGTCATCGTAGCCACTTTGGGGATAGTCATAAGAAGATTATGAAGTTCTTTGACAATGCTCAAATCTTTGGCTTCACGGGAACACCTATTTTTACTGAAAATGCGGTAGATGGGCATACTACTAAGGAGATATTCGGAAATTGTCTTCATAAATATCTTATTAAGGATGCCATAGCCGATGAAAACGTGCTTGGATTCCTTGTGGAGTATTATCACGGCAACGAAGTTGTTGACAACGACAATCAAGCTCGTATGGAGGAAATCGCCAAGTTTATCCTTAACAATTTCAACAAATCCACATTCGACGGAGAGTTTGATGCCTTGTTTGCTGTGCAATCCGTGTCGATGCTCATACGATATTACAAGATATTCAAATCGTTGAATCCGAAAATCCGTATAGGTGCTGTGTTTACTTACGCTGCCAACAATAGTCTGGATGATGAACAGACCGGCATGGGTACAGGGCAGTATGCAAAAGAGGGTGTGGGTGAGGCTGATGAACTGCAAACAATTATGGACGATTATAACAATATGTTCGGCACTGCCTTTACTACAGAAAACTTCCGTGCCTACTATGATGACATCAATCTGCGCATGAAAAAGAAGAAAGCGGATATGAAACCGCTTGACCTTTGTCTTGTCGTGGGTATGTTCCTTACCGGTTTCGACAGTAAAAAACTGAATACGCTCTATGTAGATAAGAATATGGAATATCACGGTTTGCTGCAAGCATTCAGTCGTACCAACCGAGTATTGAACGAGAAGAAACGTTTCGGTAAAATCGTTTGCTTCCGTGACTTGAAAAATAATGTTGATACGTCTATTAAATTGTTCAGCAACTCTGATAATTCTGAAGATATAGTACGTCCACCGTTTGAGGATGTAAAAAAGGAATATAAATGCTTGGCAACAGAGTTCCTGAAAAAATATCCTACACCCAGCAGTATAGATTTTCTGCAAAGCGAAAATGACAAGAAAAATTTTGTTCTGGCATTTCGTGATATTATCCGTAAACATGCGGAAATCCAGATATACGAAGATTATAGCGAGGATGCGGAAGATCTTGGTATGACTGAGCAGCAATTCAACGACTATAAGAGTAAGTATCTTGACATTACAGTCGGGTTTATAGAACCGCCTGTAATTCCATCTGTAGTTGCAGAAGACCCTGTTCCGTATGGGAACAGTCAGGGATTAGAGGATATAGATTTCTGTCTTGAACTTCTACATAGCGACATTATCAATGTGGCTTACATTCTTGAACTCATTGCAGAACTTGACCCATATAGCAATGATTATTCAGAGAAAAGGCAACATATCATTGACACAATGATTAAGGATGCCGGGATGCGAGGCAAAGCCAAACTCATTGATGGCTTTATTCGGAAAAATGTTGATGAAGATAAGGAAAACTTCATGAGCGGACGTAGTAAGGCTGATGGTACAAGTGAATTGGAAGAGCGTTTGAATCAATATATTGTATCTGAACGCAATAAGGCTGTAAAAGATTTGTCGGATGATGAACAAATTCCTACCGAGGTGCTGAATCTATACATAAAGGAGTATGACTATTTGCAAAAGGAACAGCCGGAAATCATACAAAAGGCATTGAAAGAAAAACATCTTGGTCTTATAAAAACAAGAAAGGCGTTGACGAGAATCATGGAGAGATTGCGTAATATAATAAGAACATTTAATTGGGAGTAAATACGTATATGGTAAAAACAAATGAACCCGGATATGTGTATATCTTGACTAATCCAAGTTTTCGTGAGGATTGGGTTAAGATTGGCAAAAGCGCACGCCCTGTTGATATACGTTCCAAGGAACTTGACAATACGGCAGTTCCGTTGCCTTTTGAGATACATGCAACCATTAAAACGGTTAAATATAATGAGGTGGAAAAACTCGTGCATAAGATAATCGACAATTTGACTGATTTTCGTATTCGTCAGAACAGAGAATTTTTTAATGTCGCTCCGCAAAAAGCATTGGAAATTTTTAAAGAAATAGCACAAACTATAGATGATGCCGTAATAACAGAATATGAGAATAATCAACCTTTGCGTAGCGATAACTTTATATCTCAATCTGTTCAAAATGAATTGCCAAGAAAATGTACTAATAGCAGAAAAGACTATACAAAATATTCACTTAATGGAGTTGGTTCTTATGGGAAAGGTAGATTAGCATTAGAAGTAGTTCGACTTTTTATCGAGTCTACCTCTGTTGATTATAAAGAGCTAATTAATTTGTTGCCTAAACACTTAGTTAAAACCGTTGAAGAAGTCGGAAATTGGAAACTTAAAACGTCAGATACGCATAAAAGATGGTTTGAAAAAGATATTCTTATGTCTAATGATGGTGTCAGGTTTGTTGTATTATCACAGCATGGTAAGAATAATATAGGTCGTATTTTAGAGTTTGCGAATAAATTTGGTTTTGTAATTAAAGAATTATAATAAATATGAGCGAAGAACTGCAACAGAAACTCCGTGACCAGCTTTGGGAGGTCGCAAATCGTTTGCGTGGCAATATGTCGGCAAGCGACTTTATGTATTTCACATTGGGTTTTATTTTCTATAAATACTTATCTGAGAAAATAGAAAAGTATGCCAACAATGCCTTGGTGGATGATGAAATAACCTTTAAGGAATTGTGGGAAATGGATGATACCGATGTAGTCGAGTTACAAGAGGAAGTAAAGAATCAATGCTTGGAAAATATAGGTTACTTCATTGAACCGAAATTCTTGTTTTCGTCCGTAATAGAGGCCATCAAGCGGAAAGAGAACATTTTACCTATACTTGAACGTTCATTGAAGCGTATCGAAGACAGCACTCTTGGACAGGACAGCGAAGAGGATTTCGGAGGATTGTTTTCAGATATAGACTTGGCTTCACCTAAATTGGGTAAAACAGCCAATGATAAAAATACACTCGTCAGCAATGTGCTTCTTGCATTGGACGATATAGACTTTAGCGTAGAGGCATCACAGGAAATTGACATCTTGGGTGATGCTTACGAATATATGATTTCGCAGTTTGCGGCAGGAGCCGGGAAAAAAGCCGGGGAATTCTATACTCCGCAGGAAGTTAGCCGTATTTTGGCAGAGATTGTTTCCATTGGACACCAGCGTTTGCGCAATGTATATGACCCTACTTGTGGTAGTGGCTCATTGCTTCTTCGTGCTGCAAGTATTGGAAATGCGGTTGATATTTACGGACAGGAAAAGAATCCGACGACCTACAACCTCGCCAGAATGAATATGTTGCTTCACGGTATCAGATTCAGCAATTTCAAGATTGAAAACGGCGATACGCTTGAATGGGATGTCTTTGGCGACACTCAGTTTGATGCGGTAGTCGCAAATCCTCCATTCTCTGCCGAATGGAGTGCTGCCGACAAATTTAATACCGATGACCGTTTCAGCAAAGCAGGGCGACTTGCGCCAAAGAAGACAGCAGATTATGCTTTTATCCTACACATGATTTATCACTTGAACGAAGGTGGTACGATGGCTTGTGTCGCTCCACACGGTGTTTTGTTCCGTGGTAATGCAGAAGGGGTAATACGCCGTTTCCTGATAGAGAAGAAAAACTATATCGATGCCATTATCGGTTTGCCGGCTAATATATTCTATGGTACAAGTATTCCGACCTGTATTCTTGTGATGAAGAAATGCCGTAAGGAAGATGATAATATTCTGTTCATAGATGCGAGCAAGGAGTTTGAGAAAGTCAAGACACAAAACAAACTGCGTAAAGAGCATATTGACAAGATTGTTGATACCTATCGCGAGCGAAAAGAAATAGAAAAGTACAGCCATCTTGCCACTTTACAGGAGGTTGCCGATAACGACTATAATCTGAATATACCTCGTTATGTCGATACTTTTGAAGAGGAAGAACCTATTGACATTAAAGCTGTAATGGCAGAAATCAAGGAGTTGGAAGCCAAACGTGCCGAACTAGATAAGGAGATTGAAGTATATCTTAAAGAATTGGGACTGGTTGAATAATAGTGTTATGGCAGAGATAGATAACATCCCGGAAATGCGTCCTTCATTCGACAATATCCGCCGTCACGATGAGAGTGAAAATGAATATTGGAGTTCACGTGACCTATGCGCTGCTATGGGTTATTCGGCTTATTGGAAATTCCAAAAAGTCATAGACAAAGCAATCAAAGTCGCAGGCATAAAAGGAATGAATATTGATGAGCATTTCAACCAAGCGGTTGATATGGTGAAGATAGGCAGTGGCTCGTTCCGTAAAGTCAGTATCTTCCGCTTGTCACGTATGGCGTGTATGATTATTGCTGAAAATGCTGATGCAAAAAAAGTATTGGTACAACAGGCAAGAGATTACTTTTCTCAAACCATATCTACTAACGAATTGGTGCTTAACTCATATAGTTCCAATCTGTTACTGTATAAAACCGCACAAGGAGAAGTTCGAGTAGAGGTAATATTCAATAGTGAAACATTCTGGATGTCGCAAAAGCGCATGGCGGACTTGTTTGGGGTGGATGTACGAACCATCAACTATCATCTTGGACAGATTTATGAATCCAGTGAACTTACCAAAGAGGCAACTATCCGAAAAATTGGGATAGTTCAATCCGAGGGAGAACGAGACGTGGAGCGTACACCGTTGTTCTATAATTTGGATGCTATCATAGCGGTAGGTTATCGTGTCAATAGCTATCAAGCCACTCAGTTTCGTATTTGGGCTACGTCTGTTTTGAAGGAATTTGTCATTAAAGGGTATGCTCTTGATGATGAAAGACTAAAACAGGGAAAGCATTTTGGCAAAGATTATTTTGATGATTTGCTGGAGCGTATTCGTGAGATACGCACATCGGAACGCAGATACTACCAGAAGATAACAGACATCTATGCGGAATGCAGTGCTGATTACGACCCGAAATCGGATTGTACTAAATTGTTCTTCAAAATGGTGCAAAATATGATGCATTTGGCTGTGACTAATCGTACCGCTGCTGAAATAGTGTATGAACGTGCCGACTCTGAAATGCCCCATATGGGATTGACCACTTGGAAGAAAGCTCCCGATGGTAGAGTTCAGAAGTCCGATACGATTGTGGCAAAGAACTATTTGTCAGACAAAGAGATTTCCGAACTTAACGGCGTAACTAACGCATTCCTTGAATTTGCAGAGCTTCGTGCCCAACGTCACATTATAACAACGATGGAAGATTGGAAGCAACGTCTTGAACAGTTTCTTGGCACTATGGATTATAAGGCACAAGATACTGCCGGTAAAGTTTCACAAGAAGCAGCACGAGAGAAGGCGTATGGCGAGTACGAGAAATATAAAGTGATTCAAGACCGTTCTTTTATCTCTGATTTCGACCGGTTTAATAATGGCGACAAATTGTTGCCGTTTGATATTAACCCTGATAAAGAATAATGATTATGGCAAATAATAACGAAAATAAAATCCTCAATGTTCCCCATTTGAGATTTCCGGAGTTTAGTGGAGAGTGGAAGAAATGCAAGTTGGGAGATTTGTGTAATGTATTAATGTGTAAACGTATTTTAGTTTCTCAAACAAACACAGAGGATGGTGTTCCTTTTTATAAGATTGGAACAATTGGTAGTACTCCAGATGCCTATATATCGAAAGAATTATTTGACGACTATAAGGTGAAGTATAACTATCCTCGTAAGGGAGAGGTTATGATAACTTGTGCAGGAACAGTAGGAAAATGTGTCGTCTATGATGGGGAAGATGCGTATTTCCAAGATTCAAATATTGTGTGGATTGATAATCCTACACAATATATAAGCAATGGATTCTTATTTCATCTTTTGAGTAAAGTAGATTGGCGAAAATTAAATTCTACAACAATAATCAGAATTTACAATGATGATTTGCGCAACTTGAAAATGAGTTATCCACGAAAAGAAGAACAGCAAAAGATAAGTCATTTACTGTCACTTCTTGATGAGCGCATTGCCACCCAAAACAAAATCATTGAGGATTTGAAAAAGCTAAAGTCTGCGATTTCAGAAAGACTTTTCAATGCCATAAAAGGTGATGTTGTTGTATTGGAAGATATAGGTGATGTAGTTAAAGGCAAACAAATCAATGGTGAATTTCTTTCAGAAAGTGGCAAGTATTATGTTATGAATGGAGGAATAGAGCCATCTGGATTTTATAACGATTATAATGTAGAAGCTAACACCATCTCAATAAGTGAGGGTGGCAACTCTTGCGGTTATGTACAATTCAACGCCTGTCCTTTTTGGAGTGGCGGACATTGCTACACAATTCAAAATACTACGGATAATGTAAAAACGGAATACCTGTACCAATTTCTAAAATCAAAGGAGAGTGAAATAATGAAACTTCGTATAGGTTCTGGATTGCCAAACATTCAGAAAAAGGATTTGGCAAAATTTAAAATAACTATACCGAACATCTCTGAACAAAAAGTAATTTCGGCTTTTCTCTCTTCATTTGAAAGAAAAGCCGATGTCGAGATGAATTTTGTAAACTTGTTGCTTGAAGAAAAGCAATATTTACTCCGTCAGATGTTTATATGAACATTTGGTGAAGCAAATAAGTCTTCTGTTGCTGGACGAATTGCAAGATTTTCATTTCCAAATCAATCTTTTGCGCCAATTTTGACAGATGGAGATCAACTTGTTTTTGTTTCTCGATTGATGGTATCACAATTGGAATGTTGCAAAGCTCCTCATAAGAAAGGCAAAGCCTTACACTTCCTTCCAATCTCTTTTGTATGTGATAGAAGAAATTTCTGGATTCAAAGAAAAGTTCAAGATATTCTGGCAGTAAGCAGTCCTTTGTACGAAAACAAATGTACATTGGACTGACAATGCCAGTCTCAAATTTTGTAAGGCGAGCAATTGATCCCACGTTTATTCTTGCAGGGTTATAAGCAAAGTCATTCTTTTCTACAATTTTGTAATTTGATGTGTCGTCACTTGCAACATTCCTATCTTCAAATTGTTCGCTTTGCTTTATAAATCCTTGGCGATTACTAACTGATAATACATTGCATAGATGATTATCCTTGTTTCGTTTTGATATTTGTACAATAGCACCCCCTATATGGGAATGGTAGCTATCTTTGGGGCTATATTCTATTTCAATAATCGCAGACCTATAGACTTCATAATCCTTAATCAGAGGAATTGCACAGAATATGGTGCATAGGGGGAAGCCAAATGT
>ERZ772937.2079-NODE-2079-length-13130-cov-2.943021_pt1 | contig 13130 bp, 7 predicted proteins | sample MGYA00512113_ERZ772937 | MGnify/ENA primary metagenome ERZ772937 (study PRJEB29015, sample SAMEA2737649) | human gut metagenome | biome: human gut; feature: human-associated habitat; material: faeces | place: China | collected 2012 ... | reverse complement strand
GCAGTATTAAAGTTGCTGCCGCCGTAGGTTTGTTCGCCTCTCTCGTCACTGCATGATCTTGCATAATACATAAGACAGAACTTTGAGATAACCCTTGTTCCAATCCTAAATGCTTGAAATAATATTTTTCTGTATTTCCGTAAAAATAAGAAATATCAAAGATGAAAAATAGTAGAAAGAACCGTAGATTATACATGGATGTTTATTGTTTAATATTGCTTTGGTAAGCAAAAATAGAGATAAGTTTTATATGTGCAATGCTTTGATAATATATTGTTTTCTTTTGACAGAATATTGCTGTATTTTACGTGTTACCCTCCCTACATTTGCAATATAAACAATCTGATTGGATGTTATGGGTAGTCATTTAAGTCGGGTGATTTTGTTTTAATTCCTCTATTTTGAGGCCCAAAGTGTCTTAAATCGATCTGCTGAAAAGAGAGTTGGCAATGTGTTTATGGATATAATATTGTAGAATGTTCAGAATATAGAATTTGATCGTTTTTCGATAAGAAATTTTTTATTGATTTATTTTTTTTGAGTAATAGTGTAAGAAATAGTATAATAATAACTTGAAGGAATTAGCAAAGAAACTTTTGTTTTTAGGAAGAAAATTATCCTAACGTTTTATTTTTTGCGCGTAATTTTGTAGCAGATAATAAATCTATAAATAATTAAATCTTTTATTATGATAAATTATTCTATAATTAAAAAATGTCTATCGGTCCGACTATTCTGTCTGTTGCTTTTGATGTTTTCTGCAACAATCGTTTTTAGTCAGAAACGCACAATTAGTGGAAATGTTGTTGATGAAATCAAAGAACCTTTAATTGGGGTTACGGTTCAGGTTAAAGGAACAACGCAAGGAACGGTAACCGACCTTGATGGTAATTATTCCATTCTGGTGGATAATCCTAATGTTACATTAATCTTTTCTTATGTGGGGTATAAAAAGGAAATTATACCTCTAAAAAATCGTACTGTCGTTAATGTGACTATGCAAATGGACAGTGAAGTACTTGACGACGTGGTAGTGGTTGGTTATGGAGTACAGAAAAAGAAATTAGTGACAGGAGCTACTGTTCACGCAAAAAAGATTATCTGTTACGGGTTCGGTCAGTAGCGTTAAAGCAACGGATTTGGCTCGGACATCAGCAACTACTACGGCAGCTGCACTTGCAGGCAAAGTACCTGGAATCACAAATCGACAAACAAGCGGTGAACCAGGAGTTGCTATGAGAATGGAGATTCGTAATTTAGGTACACCGTTGTATGTTATTGATGGTGTGATGAAAGATGAGGGGCAATTCAACAATTTGGATGTTAATGATATTGAAAGTATCTCTATCTTGAAAGACGGATCTGCAGCTATTTATGGAGTTAAGGCAGCTAATGGGGTTGTTTTGGTTACAACAAAAAGGGGAACGGTGAATGAGAAACCTACGGTTACCATTAATGGATACTATGGATTACAAAAATGGACTCGTTTTCCGGAATTATCAAATGCTTATCAGTATAAACGGGCTGTTGCTGAAGCTGATGTTATAAAGAATGGCGTGACTCCTAATTTGATATCCCGGGAGGATTTAGAAAAATATAGAACAGAGTATTATAATCCTGAAACAGGAGAAGATTACCGGAGTTTTGATTGGTATGATTTTGCCGTGAGAGACAACACTCCTCAAAAATATTTGAGTGTAAGTTCTCAGGGTGGGGGAGAAAAGACAAATTATTATTTGTCTATTAGCCGTATAGATCAGGATGCAGCATTTAAGGATTTTAATTTTAACAGAACAAATATTCAATTAAATTTAGATACTAAAATTGGTAAATATCTGAAAGTAAGTGCGTCAATGAATGGACGTATCGAGACACGGGAAAGCCCCGCAATTACTATGGATGAAAATAATTGTTATAAGAATGATTTCTGGTATCTGAGATGGGGAATTAGTCGTAATCTCCCGACAGAACGTCCTTACGCAAATGATAATCCTAACTACATAAATAAGATTATGAATGTGCAAAACAATCATGCATATGCTGATCGTGATATTGTAGGTTATGGAGATGATGTTTGGCGTGTATTTCAAGGAAACTGGGATATAGAATGGAATACTCCGATAAAAGGACTAAAAGCTCAATTCTTGTATTCATATTATATAGCTAATAATCAAGAAGAACGCTCTCGTAAATCTGTTCCTGTCTATACATATAATAGAAATATGGACAGCTATGAACAAGATGGTACATTGGCTGATGGTTCTGGTTGGTTAGAAAGATATTTACGTAAGAGACAACGTACGATTGAAGAAAACATGTATCGTTTTACCGTAAATTATGATAATAAGTTTGGAGAACATGCTGTTAGCGCTGTATTGGTTGGTGAAGCTACAGAGCGTTTTGATCGTAGTATGTTGATGGTAAATAATGCAATTGCTAGTAATGATCAAACATTGTTTTTTGACAAGGATGAAAATAATGTGATTCGGAATGAAGGATATTCGGTACGTCCTTCTGCGGGTTTTATAGGTAGGATTAACTATAATTATGCAGATCGTTATTTGCTGGAATTGTCTGGTCGATATGATGGGTCTTTTATTTTTCCCAGGAATAAGCGTTGGGGGTTCTTTCCTTCAGTTTCTGCTGGATGGCGTGTTTCTTCCGAACAGTTTTTTGCTAATTCAGTGTTGAGTAATTATATCAGTAATTTAAAATTCAGAGTTTCCTATGGTGAAATGGGAAATGATGATAATTATAGCAGTAATAAAGTTCTTGGTATTGGTGATTGGGATTATATGTATGGTTATAATATGAATGCCGGTACAGGTGTAATTGCTTCTGATCCTTTTATTTCTTCAAGTGGTAGTACTATTGGTTCTGTGTCTCAGCGCGGCATGCCTGTAACGAATCTTTCGTGGGTAAAATCTTCCATGCTGAATATCGGAGTTGATCTGGGCTTTCTTAATAATAGATTGACTCTGGAAGTGGATGGGTTTATGCGTAAAAGAAGCGGTTTGACTGATAGACGTGGTGATGTATATATTCCTTATGAAACCGGATATAGTGAAATGCCATTGGAAAATTTGAATACGGATAAGCATATAGGTATTGACGGTTTGATTAAATGGCAGGATAATGTAGGTAGAGAGTTTTATTATAGCGTCGGTTTTAACGCAACGCTTGCACGAAAGAAAAATGGAAATGTTTATGGCGAAAGGTTTGGGAATTCTTGGGAACAATATCGGAAATCAGGTCAGAATCGTTGGTCTTACGTAAATTGGGGATATGAAGTGATTGGTCGTTTTCAGACTCAGGAAGAAATTGATGCATATCCTGTAATTATGAATATAAGTAATGGGTCAGACCGTAATAAATTAGTTCTTCCGGGTGATCTGATTTATAAAGATCAAAATGGGGATGGAGTTATTAACGATTATGATAGTCGTCCCATCGGATATGCGGAAGGAGGTTTACCATATATGACGTATGGATTGAATTTAGCTTGTAGTTACAAAGGATTCGATATTGCGATTGACTTTGCTGGTGCCGCTTTACAGTCCTTCCAAAGAAATTGGGAAACTAAATGGCCTTTTCAGGCTGGTAATACTTTCAATTATATGGTGGAAGATCGTTGGCATCATGAAGATCCGTTGGATCCGAGCACTCCGTGGGTTTCAGGAAACTATCCTGCTTTACGCCCACAATCGGTAAATGCTTGGCATGTTTACTGTAATAATTCCACTTATTGGTTGACTAATGCTGCATATTTTAGAATGAAAAATCTGGAGATTGGATATACCATACCTCAGAAGATTACACAAAAAATTGCAATGCAAAAATTCAGGGTATTTTTTAACGGAACGAATTTATTTAGTATTGATAATACTTCAAAGTTTGGTTTAGATCCTGAAAACTCTGATACAAATGGGTTGGGGTATCCTATGGTAAGAGTTTTGACATTTGGTGCTACTATAACTTTTTAAAAACGATAAAATATGAAAAGAATGATTTTATATACTTTGTTAGTTTTCGTCGCGATAGGTTTTTCTGCTTGTGATGATTGGTTGGATAGAGAACCTAAAACTTTTATAGATGACGAAAAGGCATATTCCGGGAAAGAAAATATAACTGCTATCATTACTAATTTATATAATCGTTTGCCGGATACGGGTGCAATGTATCAGGGAACCGGTTACTTTACAGAACTTGATGAGGCCATGTCAGGTGTCGGGCAGAATGATTTGAAAGGATATGCAAATGGTTATTTGGAATATTATGACTATACGCTTATGCGTGATATAAATACTCATTTGTCTAAGCTGAAGAATGTTACAGTTTTGTCAGAGGATGAAAAGAGTTATTATATAGCCGAAGCGCGCTTTATACGAGCTTATGTTTATTTTGAGATGGTCAAACGTATGGGAGGGGTTCCATTAATTACTGATGTTATGGTTTATGATCCGAGTAAAGACATTACTACTTATGAGGTGCCTCGTAGCAAAGAATATGAGATTTATGATTTTATAGCTTCAGAATTAGATGAAATTTTGGATGACTTGAATTTACCTGCTATAATTCAATATAATAGAGCTTCTAAAGGTGCTGCTTTAGCGTTAAAATGTCGCGCGATGTTATATGCAGGGTCTTTAGCTAAATATAATTCTTTAATGGAAGAACCTGTTTCATTACCGGGACAAGAAGTTGGAATTCCTGTAAGTATGTCTGTGAAATATTATCAGGCCTCATTACAGGCGGCAAAAGATCTAATGGATATGGGAATTTATGGCCTGTATGATAAGGATGCTGATAAAAAGACGAATTTTTATAAATTATTCACAACATTGCCAAATGCAGGTAATAATGAATCGATTTTTATAAAAGAATATTTAGCACCTACAATTCTTCATTCATGGACTGCTTCAAATCTGCCTCGCAGTTTTACAGGAGGCGGAACATCGGGTACAGCAGTAAATCCTTCTTTAAATTTAGTAGATGCTTTTAAAAACTTGGATGGTACGGATGGAAAACTACAAGCATATGTTGATCCTGATCATGCGGATGAAACTTCCACAACCACTAATAAATTTGATAACAATCCGGAATCTTATTTATATTATGATAATATAGAAGATATTTTTCGGAACAAGGATAATCGTCTGTTTGCGACGGTTATGCTTCCTGGATCTACTTTTATGAATAAAGCTTTGGATATTCGTGCGGGAATAGCTTATTATAATGAAAAAAGCAAAAAACTGGTTTTTTATGAGCAGGGTAATAAATTGGATAATCCGAATGATTTGACAATTGACGGTGTTTTGATAACCGAAGCAAAGACTGGTTATGATGGACCTTCCGAGGCCGATTATATAACAAGAACCGGTTTTTATGTTCGTAAATATATGGATGAGAAAACTGAATCGGATGGTGGAAGCGCAGTTTCATTTATACGATATAGATATGGCGAAGTTTTGTTAAATGCCGCTGAAGCAGCATACGAATTAGGAGGTGCCGAAAACGAAAGTTTTGCATTGGATTGTATTAATCAACTTCGCGAACGAGCAGGTTTTACGAAATTATTGGAATCTCTGACGATTGATGATATACGTGCCGAACGGCAAGTTGAGTTGGCTTTTGAGGGACATCGGTTCTACGATTTGCGTCGTTGGAGAATTGCGGAAGATATTTGGAATGGAAATAATCAGTCAAAAACAGCCATGCTTTATGGTTTGTGGCCCTATAAGGTATATCGACCCGGACATGAAACTCATAATAAATGGATTTTTATAAGACGTTTGCCTGCCAAATTTCCAACTCCACGGAAATTTAATCGTGTGAACTATTATTCAGCTTTTAATGCTGATGTTTTAACTAAAAACTCAAAATTAGTAAAAAATCCTGGACATTAACTTTCATCTAAAAAAAGAAAAATATGAAAACGAAAATATCTATATCACTTTTAGTTCTAACAGTCATTTTGTTGTGTGCATCTTGTGAGTTTGATAATTATGATGAGCCTAATGTGATGTTTACCGGTCGTTTAGTTGATGGAGACCAAGTGTTGAATACAAAACGCGGAATAGTGTTTAAACTATTTCAATATAGAGAAGATGGATTTATTTCCGCGGGTAGCACATGGATTAGTGTATATATGGATCAAGAAGGGAACTTCTCGTCTTTATTATTCCCGGGACGTTATAAAATGGTGGTAAATACTAATAATGGTGATATCGAGGATGCTGACATATATTCGGCTTATACGTGGAAAGATTTTGCTCCTGTAAGTAAAGAAACAGGATTATTGGATACTATTTATGTCATGTTGGATAAGAACAGGACTATGGAGTTCCAGGTATCTCCTTATTATAGATTTGAAAATGCCAAAGCCTTTTTTCGTAATGATTCTATAATAACCAATTTTTCAATTAGAAAGTTAGTTGATGATGAAGCTTCAACCCTTGATCTTAGCATGCGTAATGTTTCACTTTTTGTAAGCCCTACTATGCATATCAACTGGAATACAGAATCGTTTGTAAATATGTCTAAAAAAGTAATAATAGCATATAAGGATTTAAAAACAGGAGAAGCGACAGATGCATTGGAGTTAGGTTATCCACTTTCTAAATATTATTCGAATGATTCTTATGTCAATAACTATCGTAATTATGCTTATCTGCGTTTAGGTATTTCCACCAATGCTTTTGGTGGTGTTTATAATTATTCTTCGATATTGAAAGTAGAAGGAATACCAGAAGATGTAATTAAAAAATACAAATGATATTGTTGTTTTACTTATTAATAATTTAATATTATGATTATGAAAAGAAGTGCATTACTTTTAACTTTAGCCTTATCGGCTTCATCATTGTTGGCTCAGCAACCTGTTAGTGGTGCTATCAGTGATATTTTGGAATTGCAGCCGGCTTTTAGTTTTGATTTAACTTTTGTAGGTGAATCTGGAGTAAGAGGATGTGTTGGAGATTTTAACAATGATGGGATAGACGATTTCATTGTAACGGGTTTGCATAATGTGGGTACTGATACGGAAAGGGTGATGAAAAGTTTCTTCCGCGTTTATTTAGGACAGCGGGAAGACATACCTTTGTTGGCCTATCAGGACGATGATTTTGGTTTGGGAGGAAACGGCTCTGTTGATTGCGAGAAATTTCCTGATGGTTCGTGGATGGTTGCTGTTCAAGGAGGTACCGATGGTAACTGGACTAATCCTTTTAAAGCTTATATTTATCAGCTGACAGCGGATGAAACTACGGCTACATTGAAAGATCTGGCTTATCTGGATCGTGGAACAGGAAGAGGAAGCATCCGTATATTGGATGTCAACAATGATGGGCGATTGGATGTTTTCCAGCATAGTTGGATTGCCAATGCTTCTTGGGATGCCTTTGCAATTATAAATGAAAATCTGGATGACACCAATGAGTTTTTCGAGATGGATGTAGATAAACATGGGATCAGACCGGCAACTAATACATTTGCAGTGAAAGGTGATATTGATGGGGATGGGAAAATTGATATTTTGTTACCTATTCAAGGAGTAGGACTCTTTGCTTATATAAATAATGGTAATGGAACATTTACTGAAATTTTGGTGACTCCGTTTGCTGTAGCCGATCGTGAGGATGGCATTAATATAAGGAAAGAAGAGGATGGAACTCAAGCAGATTTAATGGATGTGGACAATGATGGCAAGCCGGAAATTGTAATGGCGGGAACAGTTGATAATACAGGTGGTGATTGGAAATATATTGTGAAAATCTATAAATACAGCGATGGCGCTTTTACGGAAATTCCTGCAAAGAATAAAAATGGTGAAGCTATTGAATGGTTAGGTGGACAGCGTGGCGATTTTGCAATTGCTGACTTTGATGGTGACGGTAATCAAGATTTTATTTTAGGAGTTGAGAATCAAAATTCTGATAAGGCATGGGGTTGCCGTACTTATTATTTTAGTGGTAATGGCGATGGAGGCTTTAATGAAATAGAGTGTACTATGTCTGAAGATAATACGAGTGAAGGGATTGCACCGATGTGCAGAAGAGCTCAATTTGGGCAATTCTTGGTTGGTGATTTTAATGGTGATGGAAAACCTGATTTAATTCAGGCCGGAACAACTTATTATGCAAAATTAGGGGATGTTAGATTCTATGCAAATGTTTCGAAAGGTGGAGGAAGCTCAATTAAAAAAGAAAGTTTATCTTCTGTTTCTATCAGTGTACAAAACAAAAACCTTTATGTTAATGGTGCTTCTGGCACTATGATAACTGTATTTGATTTATCAGGTATAGTTTATAAAACCTTGAAGGTTGTTGACGATAGTACAATTATTCCATTGGGGTTGAGTACAGGAATTTATTTTGTAAAAGTAGTTGTGGAGAATAATACTGTAACTGAGAAAATAGCTATTAAATAGTTTGTGACAAAAAAGGTGGGTATCTCGATTGCAAAAAAGGTACCTGCCTTTTTTTAATCCATTCGTTGTACTTTAAAGTTTGTTGGACAGACCTAATTTGAGAATAAAATGAAAAGAATTAGCGGCATACTTATATTTGTGGTCGTTTGTGTTATGCAGATGGATGCACAAAACCCGGGTGATGGTCTTTTGTTTAGCCAGTTCCAACGAGGAACGATCAAGTATCGAAATAACACTCAGCAGGAGGCTATCCTGAATTATAATACAATAGAACAAGAATTTTTATTCCTGTCTAATGATAATACTATAATGGCGATAGGTGAACCGCAAAATGTAGATATGATTATTATTGGCCATCGTTCATTTGTGCCTGCTCAAAAAGATATGTTTTATGAGATGTTGAAAGCAGGAGATACAAATTTTTTTGTTCAATGGAAATCTAAGTTTATTTCTCAAGGTAAACGCAGTGCTTATGGTGGGTATTCGGGGGCTTCTGCTATCTCCAATGTCACTTTATCACAAGGGGGAAGCGTAGGGACAGGAAGTGTAGGGTTGCATGGACGCTTAATTTCCGATGAAAAATTTAAGGCTAATACCGATTGTATTTATTATGTGATAGTAGGAGATAGGTATCGCAGTTTTAATTCACTCAAAGGATTAGTGAAGATATTTAAGCAATATAAATATCAGATAAAAGAATTTTCGGGACAACATTCGATCGATTTCGATAATCCGGATGATGTAAGTAAGCTTTTAGGTTATATTTATAGTTTGTAATAAGTTAGTTATGCTTTTAATTGAATAATATGAGAAAAATTATATACATTTTTACATTGCTGTTTTGTAACATATCTTTTGCTCAGGATAAATACGATGCTATTTTTTATCAATTTCCTAATTCGGGAGTTTCTTTTGAAGGATTATATTCAAATCCGACCAATGGAACTGCGTGTATTGGTGATTTTAATGAAGACGGTTATCCTGATATGATTGTAATGGGACCCAACTATGATGATTTTGAGACTTCTTATGTCAACTTATTGCAAAACAATGGCGACGGGACTTTTAAAAGAATCGATTTGGGTATTAGTGCTATGAATAATGGGAGTATTGCCTATACCAAGGTAGCTCCTAAACAATTTATATTGGCTTTGCAAGGTGGAACTGCCAGTCCGGCTGCAACCAATAATGCAAAAGGTTATATAGCAGAATTGAAATATGTAGGAGATGCTGTCAGTTGCCGGAAAAAACAAGATTTAGATTACGGGTTGATTGATGGAGACCTGTTTTTTATTGATGTAGATGGAAATGGACATGTTGATCTGGTGCAACTTGGAGGGGTGAAAAAGGCTTACGTTTATCTGAATGATGGAGCAAACTTATATTCTTTGACAGCAGATGTTACAGGATTGGTTGGTACTTATAGAGGAAAGTCCCTTGTCAGTGATGTAAATAATGATGGGCATTTGGATATTGTTTCAATTTCTCAAAGTGGAGGACTGCAAGTAAGTCTTTATCAGAGTAACAACACATTTATTACTGATGCTATTTCTTCTACTTATAATTTTAAGATTTATCCTCGATTGGGGTTGGGTGATTTTAATGAGGATGGCAATATCGATATTGTGGCATTTGATTATGCTTCTTCAAAGAAAGAGCACTCTGTTGTGTTTTTCTATGGTAATGGAAAGGGACAATTTACACAGGCGGCAGAAAACTCTTTTATGGGAGTTGATGCAGCAGCTGTGGCTGTGGCAGATTTTGATGGCGATGGGCATTTGGATATTTTATATTCCGGAACCAATTATAAAACACTGAAAACGGATGAAGAAGAAGGTGCTTTTACGAAAAAGGCATACATGTTATTAGGAGATGGAAGAGGAAATTTTACGCAGCATGTAAAAGCGACACCTGCCGGTCAGAGTCCGGATATTTTTTGTTTGGCTCCTGTCGGAAATGGGAAATATTATGTTGCGGACTTTGATAAAGACAGTAAACCGGATATTTTTGCTTTAGGTGAGTTGGCGGAATTAAAAGGAGGTAAATTGATGCGTTACGCCGATTTGTTTTTATCTTCTTTGAAGTATGGTTTTGGAGAACCTGTAGGAAAAACTGCTATTAAGCAAGTCTGGGAAGGCTTTCCTTACAGGCAAGTAAGGTTGGGTGAAGGACGTTTAAAGCAGGCAATGGATAAGAATATTACATATTTGAAATCATTTGATGTCAATCGTCTGTTGGCTCAGACATTTAAGTATAATTTAGGTATTGATGACTATAAACTTTATGGTGGAGCTAATGATGCTACCTTTGCTCATTACCTGTCGGCCATTTCAATGGGGTATGCTGCTACCGGAGATGAAGATTTGTTACAACGGGTAAATCATATGGTCGATGTGATGATCCAAGCACAAGATGTAATGGGAGACGGTTTGTATTCAAATAATGATGCTCCTACATGGGGATTCTATAAGATGGCCAAAGAGAAGGTAATTACCCCTTATGGATGGGATGAAAACGGGCATCCTTGGGGGAATAATAATATCGGTTTTCCTTTTTATGCACATCATAAGGCGTTTGCCGCATTCCGGGACGCTTATATTTATGCAGGCAATGAAAATGCCAGAGTGGCTTTTGTGAAATTTTGTGAGTGGTTAGTTATGTGGATGCAAAATTTTACAGATGATAATCTTCAAAAGATGTTGGAGTCCGAGCACGGTGGAATGGTCGAAGTATTGTCTGATGCATATGCGTTAAGTGGTAAAATTAAGTTTCTGGATGCTGCCAGAAGGTTTACACGCGATAATTTTGCAGCAGCTATGAGTGGAAATAGAGATGATTTATCTGGCAGGCATTCTAATTTTCATGTGCCGATGGCGGTAGGTGCAGCCATTCACTATTTGTATAGCGGAGATGAACGAAGCGGGAAAACGGCTCATAACTTTTTTCATATTGTACATGATCATCATACGTTGTGTAATGGCGGTAATGGTAATAATGAACGTTTCGGAACGCCGGATTTGCTTACGTACCGCTTAGGACAGCGAGGTCCGGAGACTTGCAGTAGCTATAATATGTTGAAGTTGGCTAAAGATTTATTTTGTCAGGAAGGTGATACGGAGTATTTAGATTACTATGAGAATACGATGTGGAATCATATTTTGGCTATCCTTTCTCCACGGAGTGATGCAGGTGTTTGCTATCATGTCAATTTGAAACCGGGAACATTTAAGATGTATAGTGACCTGTATAGCAATCTTTGGTGTTGTGTGGGTACTGGTATGGAAAGCCATGCGAAATATGTAGATGCTATTTATTTTAAGGGTGATACAGGGATCTTGGTAAATTTATTTACGCCTTCGACTTTGAATTGGGAAGAAACCGGTTTAAAGTTAACAATGGAAACGGATTTTCCGGTTACGAATAATGTGAAACTGATTATTAATGAAAGCGGTTCATTTAATAAAGATATCTGTATCCGTTATCCGTCTTGGGTGGAAGAAGGTGGTATTGCAATTACTATTAACGGTGCGAAGCAGAAGATATCTGCAAAGCCGGGAGAAATCATAAAACTTTCTTCGTCTTGGGCTGCTGGAGATGAAATATTAATAACAATTCCCTGTAAACTTCGTTTGGTAGATTTGCCCGATGATATAAATGTTTCTGCCATTTTTTATGGACCGGTATTATTGGCAGCGAATATGGGAGAAGTCGGACAATCGGATATTGGTTTTTCCTGGCCTCAGGAAGAAATTAAAGATCCGGCTCCGGATGCATATTTCCCTTCATTAATGGGAAGCCGTAAAGCGTTGGAATCTTGGATTATAAAAAAAGAGGGTACATTGAATTTTACAACCACCGGATTAGGCAAGAACTATGAAATGCAACCATTTTACGATACCCATCATTGCCGTTATAATGTATATTGGAAAATTGGAGATGGCATAGATTTGCAAAAAGAACGTGAGCTGATTCCCGACAGAGTTTTGACCGGGGTACAGGAAAGTGAGAAAGCTCATAACGTTCTTTCCTCTGGCTCTAATACCGGTGCTGCTTCATTTAATTTTTGGGGACCGACTTACAATCGCTTTAGAGATGCATCTATGGTAGGATATGTTCAATATACATTAGAACTTTTACCGGAGGAATTGCCTGCCGATAAACAGTATTATCTACAGTTAACGTATTTTGGTGACGAACCTAACGGTTATGGCGATTTTTGGATCTCTATCGATGGTCAGAATTTGGCTTATCAAAGTAGTATTAGTCGTTTGGCACGTTTGGACTTTGCACAACGTTACTATGCAATACCTCGTATTATGACGGATGGCAAGCAGAAAATTAATGTAAGATTTAGTAAAGGCAGAGTCTCTTTATATGGAGTGAAGCTGACAACAACAGATAATTTAGTTGAAGCTAAAAAAAAGTTGGATGGAGAGATTACCTCCATTCATCAAAACATTCTGCCAGGTAATGCAAATACAAATATATTTGTTGTTGATAATTGTCTACATGTCATTAATCGTAGTGGTGCAAGGATTCAAATCTTTGGCGTGAATGGGGAGCTATTAATGAATAAGGTAGTTGAAAGTGACAATGAATCGATAAAGTTGTCATTATTGAGCGGAATATATATTGTAGAGTGTACTTCATCTGCAAAAATGGAGAATCGGAAAATCTTTCTTTACTAAGAATAGCTTTTGAT
>ERZ772937.2066-NODE-2066-length-13179-cov-38.116580_pt1 | contig 13179 bp, 12 predicted proteins | sample MGYA00512113_ERZ772937 | MGnify/ENA primary metagenome ERZ772937 (study PRJEB29015, sample SAMEA2737649) | human gut metagenome | biome: human gut; feature: human-associated habitat; material: faeces | place: China | collected 2012 ... | reverse complement strand
TATGAAAAAGAAATTTTTTACTAATTTATGGTTGACTTTTCATAGCTGGTCTCCATCTCTATCAAAACAATAATAAATAATATAAAAATGATAACTAAAATTATTATAATTTCTGTTCTATTTATTTTTTGAGGAAAAAATTGTTTTTGTTTTATTTCTGCATTTTTTTTTTCAGCAATATCATCTTCATAGCATTGCTGTATTTTATCAATATATTTTGAAGTCACCGTATGAAACAAAGATGTTTTTAATGTATCAATCCCATAATAATTGGAACAGAAACGAATATTTTTCTCACAGCATTTCGACATAATCTTTGTAAATATTTTTTTATCACTCTCTGGCGTAGACAAGAATATATCTCTTCCATAACACTTAATTCTTGTATAACCATCTTTTCCTCCCACAAATTTTTGAGTTTTAATTTTCTTTGAGTCTACAACATAATGATTAATTTTTTTTTCAAACCATTTTTTTTCATCCGCAATATAATCTTTGAATAGTTCAAATACAACCTGATCAAAATCGCTAATAATATCATTCTTTTGACAATTTGTATTTTTTACTAATACGCCTATAAAAGCTAATATATTTCTGCCTTTTTCATCTTTAGTGTATTTTAAATAATTTTCTTCATCTTCTTTTTCCTTTATAAACTCACATAAGTCACAAACCAATCCAAACAAGGTATATTCATCTTCTGATATAACTATTCTCCGCACCCCATTTAACATATTCGGATATTTAACAGCCTCTAAAATATAATCTCTGTATTTTTCAATTTTCTCATTATCTTCAAGTATATAAGGACACACATAAAAATTTTGAGCATAATCCATATAAAATGTTCTTGAATATATCAATGGAAAAACTTCCATTTATCCTCAACCTCCTCCCAAGTAGTACGTTCTGTTCCCCAATAAATATCTTCCGATGCACATATAGTTTCTAATAATTTCTTCTGTTCACATTCTAATGTATCAATTCTTTCTTCCTCTTTTTTTAAAAGACTGTTGCATTTTGATATGTCTTGTTTTTTTTCCTCAATTTTTTTTTGTTTATTAATAACCAAAGTCGCATTTTCTAATTTCTTTATTTCATCATTCAATTCATTAAGCAATGGAGTAAAAATTTTCTTCTTATTTTTTAGATTTTGTTTTAATCCAGCTACTCTATAATTATAGCCACACCATAATGCAAAAAACAATGGTCGATAAACGTCTGTGTCAGTTGGATCAAAAATAAATTTTTCATTTTTCTCTCTTCCAATACTTATTGGACAAATAAAAATTGGTGCATTACTGTCTTCAAAAAAAGCAAACGACTCCTTTATTGCTTCAAAATACTCAGTTTCATACCTCGAATCACACTTATCATATTTTGTAATAACAATACATATTGGAGGAAGAATCCCATTACTATCTCTGTACTTGTCTAAAAATTCATTTACCGCATACCCCTTATCCTGAATATTTTTAACACATTTATCCTTATCTGACGAAAGCCATGTTCCATCCACACAAATCAAAATACAAGTTGAATTTTTTACAATATCTGTTAACTCTTGATACTCAATATGGTTTTTTGTTCCATACTCAGCAAGCATACCTCCACGATAATCAAACCATTCGAACGAAAATCTTTCCTGATGTGCATACCTTAAAACAAATTGATAATCCGTAGATCCACTTGTACCAAACGGAAATATTCCCTCCTCAAGATTTTTACACATATCATCAAGTTCCACCCGTTGTTCATCATTAACACAGGATAAGCTAAAACCATTAAGTGCAGAACGAAATGCATAATATAATCCACCCAAAAAACATGTTTTTCCTACTTCTTGTGGTCCCAATAACAAATATATATCTTTATGATTGAAATCAAATTTTTTGCAACTCATCTTCATTGTCCTTTTTCTTTTTTTAATTCTTCATCAAAAATTTTTTTCATTTTTTTTGCTGTTGCTTTCGAAAACATATCTTTTTCTGACAACTTTCCTATTTTTACTTCATTGCATATTTCAATAAATGACATTCCCAATGCAAACGTTATTACTCCAGCTGTTGCAGCTGAAATTGCGCCACCTGCCACAGTTCCTCCCCCAGGAATAAGTTTTATCAAATTAGTTGCAACCGTTTTTCCTAGAATTGCTGCTCCACCACTTCCAATAACCTGTATAACAAGCACCTTTAATCCCTCTTTTTTTACTTTTATCCCATATACAGCTGAAATAGAAGTCATCATCGCAATTTGTTCTCCTATCAACAATGGCATATCAGCAAATGGAATCGGAACTGCCCCTGTTCCAGCAGCAGCTGTAACAAACCCTGCCACTACTTTTTTTGCGTCAGTTTCCAATTTTACCCTTTCTTCCGCATCCTTTTTTTCATTTTCAAAATAATCCTGTATATCCATTATTTTCTTTCCTCTCTTTAACGCATTATTGACAATATCTTTCTTCCTCTTTCAACTTCTTACTTTTTTAATCCGTATATCTCTTTTTATTTTACCCCACTAAAGTGTCCTTTTCAACCCCTTTCCCGCGTTGTATATATTTCCTCACAGCTGATAAAATAAAAGTATTACCTAGGAGATTTTAAATCATGAATCGATTAAAAGATTTAAGACGTGAGATGGGGTTAAGCCAGCAGGCTCTTGCTGATAAATTGAACGTCAGCCAGCAGACCATCTGTAAGTACGAAAATAATACCAATGAACCGAATATCGACATGTTAGAAGCCATGGCAGATATTTTTGACGTATCTGTTGATTATCTGATTGGCTATTCTTCGTATGCCCATAAAGTAGAGGAGGTATCGGAAACAGCTCTGAACGAGGATGAACTTGCCTTTTTAAAAAAATATCGTTCGATCAATCCTTCCTCTCGTGCTTTAGTACAACAGTTTATGGACGAATTTCTGCGTTTATCCGGTGAATGATTTTTCTTTTATTATAACGCACACCCTAGACACCATCTGTCCATCTCAAAAACTTTTTTAATTTTTTACAACTTCAACATAATCTCCCTGACTTCGCAGCCACATATCAATTCCCTTGCCAAATGTTTCAGCCGAAATTAAAAACTTTCCGTCTTCCTCTTTCAGAATCTTTGCCGTCGGCAGACGATCTAATATTGCTTCCACACTGGTTCCTTTATACCAGAACTTCGTACGCTGTAATTTTCCGCCATACATGAACTGTATTCGTTTGCGATACTCCCCTTCCTCGAACCGGTCTTTATACGGAATATTAAAATGCTCATCAAGTACCTGAAGTTCCTGGATCCGGTCGATCCGGTAAATGGTTGGAAATGCATCATTTGCCACATCAAATGCCTTTTCTTTATCGATTCCTTCAATATTTGCAGCCAGATAAAAATAAAATTCGGAAAAAAGGATTGCCTGTGGTTCTACTTTACGCTTCACAACTTTTTTATCTTTTGTACGCTCATAGCCGATCTCAATGCATTTTTTCTCATGAATTGCCTGTCCGATCTGCCACATCTTATCAATGAATACCCTGTGATGCTGCGGTTCAATGTAATGGTAACGCTCATTGGCAATCAGTTCACTGACAAGACTCTGGTTCTGCGGCGGCACACAGCACTCGATCAGCTTATCTAACATCTGCATCATTTCGTCTTTGGTAAATGCACGGCTGTCTAACAATATTTTGGTAATAGCAAGCACTTCCTCGTTGGAAAAACGCATTCCTTCTTCCTGCTCAAGCCGATAACCATTCTTCCTTCTGTCATAGATCAGCTCATTCTGGATACCAAAATCATTGACACGTTCGTTCAGATAACAGCGGATGTCATCTAAATCTCTTTGAATCGTTTTTTCATCCACACCGAACTTTTGTCCAGCGTCAGTTTTATTGATTACTTTACCGCGCATCAAAAGGTCGTACATCCGCAGAACACGATCTGCTTTTGATCTTTTATCTATCGGCTCCTTTTTCTCCATAATCGCATCTCCATTTGCAACATATTGCACATACTTTTAAGATTAATTTTATTTTTTTTATGCATTTTTAACATATTGTTATTGTAACACATCTGTATTTTAATTTCCACAAATTCAGTTATTTTCTTAGGAAAATTTTTGAAAAAACTTCTTCTGACTATCCGCAGACTGCCAGAAGAAGTTCTTCTAAAACCTTATACCAGCCAGTGATCTTTTACAATATTTGCATCTTCCCAGCCAGTCCTTTTTTAATTTTTTTCCACAAAATGGACAGATTTTTGGTTTTACCACACAATACATTTTCCCACTTCCTTTTATTCATCCAGCAGACTCAGATCACTACCCTGCGCATACTCTATAGGATTGTCATTCTCATAATATTCGCCATCCCCAATCTCTCTTGACCACAAAAGTTCTTCCTCTGCCTGATTTCCCTGCAGAGTAAGACGGCGTACTTCTTCCACACCCATATATCCATAAACTTCGTACAGACCATTTCCATCCTCCGCTACATAAAAACTATATACCCCATAGAACGGACTTGTGGATGAAATCGCACCATTTTCATCAATCGTATAAATAATGTTTTCATAATCTGCATTACAGGTTCCATAACTGAGCAGAAGATCTTTTCTTCCATCTCCATTAATATCATACAATGAATAGGTACAGTTTCCCGGATACTCATTTTCCATTTCAACAACAAAGGAAGAATACATTTCCCTGTAATCCAGATTATTAACATCTACATCATCAAATTCGTACTGATTTTCATCCTGTGCCAAGGAATCTTCCTGCATTGTCTGATCTGTAAAATCATCCGATACATTTTCATCTGAATGATCAGCATTCAATATGGTATCATCCACACCCAGATCTACCTTTTGTTCGGCATCATCAGATGATACCATTCCATGTGACTCTTCATAACTGCTGAAAATAGAATCTAACGCAATTCCCATAGTCAGCATATTCTGTGATTCTCCATCAATATCTAAATATTCTACAGAAAAAGTTTCATTATCGTCAGCAATAATAAATTGAAAACAAAGTTTTGCTTCCTTATCTCCATACATGCATTTTCCATGAAACTCGACTACTTTTCTATCGCTGGATGATTTAAAATACTGCCAGTCCGGATCTGAAAAATAGTCATCAAACGCTTCGCCATAAGTAATCTGCGGATAACTGCTCGGTGCCCCGCCTTTTACCATTTCAATGTATTCATTTCCTGACGGAATAAGGTACAGCACCACAAGTAAAAAGATTCCTCCAAATGTTCCAATCAGCGAAGCCGTATGTAATTTTGTCAGTCTCATTGCCTTTTTATATTTTGTAAAGGGATTCATCGGCAATGTATGATTCTCTTCTTTTGCAATATAATCAAGAATAGCATTTTCTTCTACAACATAATTATAATTTCTTCTTGAATCTTCCTTGCTGCGTATCACATGAATTATACCATCCTCAAGGTTCAGTCTGTGTTTTCCGTATTTTCCCTGCACCTCAACATTTCCCTGTTCATTGTAATAAACCTGTTTTACCAGAAAACAGTTCATGTTTCTGATAATCTGCATCAGTTCCTCTGAAGTTGGTATATCGGTTTTCAAACCATCCGCATACTCTTTGAATCTTTTATTGACAAAGATCCATCGGAAGAGTTCCCATCCACAACTATAAAAAAATGATACTCCAAAAATCCATAAAACAATTTCCCTTAAAGTTTCCATCTCATTTTCCTCCCTTGTTTTTTTATATCCTTATTCTAGCAGACCACACGGACACATAATGTCCATGTACATTTTTAAGTAAAAAAATAGACAGAAATGTTTTTCTTACATCTCTGCCTAAAAAGTATCTTTATTTTCTACTCTTTCCTTTTTTCTCTCAGCTCTAACACCAGCTCATACACCTCCGGTCTGCGCTCTTTTAAATGCTCATCCAGAAGATGCCTGCGCTCTTTAAAGCGCTCCGCTAACTCCGGATGCTCCTTTGCGATACGGTCATGCACTTCTTTCCGGTGTGCCTCCAGTTTGCCCGCTAACGTCATCTCGTCCTTGCCGGAGATATTGACGATTTCCTTTAAGTGCTCCTCTAAATGTTCCAGCCACTCATCCTCATCGAGTGCCTCCATGTGCGCCCAACGGCCATGAAACAGATTTTCAACGTCCCCTGTCTGTTTTAACTGCTCAATCTGCAGGACAATCTGTCTTTCGATTTCTTCTTCCGTTTCCGAACCAAATGCCCAGACAAATTCCTGCACACGGTTATCCGCACGTTTTCTCGATGCGCTGCGCTCCTCATTATCCACGCCGCCCTCAAGAGGATACGGTCTGTTGATTCCCATATCTTTTAACGCGATATGTATGGTTCTCCGCACACAGCCTTCCTCGATGAGATAGCCAAGACCTAATTTTCGAAGCTGCTCATTCACGTCTGCGATGTGCTCTGTCATATAGAAACGGATTCCTTTTTCCTTCAAAAATTTGTACAGGATCTCCAGACGGTCTGCCGCTGTGATATCCAGACTTCCGATTCCTCCGGCATCCAGAATGACTGCTTTCGTGTCATCTTTGATATGCTCCTCGATATCCTTTTGCAGCACCCCGATATTGGCAAAAAACAAATTGCTGCTGAAACGGTAAATCAAAACTCCCTCCACCGCATGGATCTGGCTGCCTTCCCGCAAATCCCTGAAATGCTGATGGCCGGGCTGGATTCCCAAGAAACATCTTGCCGGTTTTGAAGTACGGATGATCATTTCTGTAAAAGAAAGGATAATTCCGATCAAAACGCCGTTAATCGTGCCAAGCATCAATACACCAAAAAAGGCTCCTATAAAAATGAAACATTCCGTCCGGCTGACCTTCCACAATCTTACCGCAAGTTCAAACTCCGTTGCCCCAAGCAGTGCCGAGATCACGATCGCCGTCAGCACCGGGATCGGCAGATACCCGATAAAACCGGTTCCACAGAGGAGAAGAATGATCATTGATAACCCAGCCACAATACCGGTAAGCTGTGTCTTTGCCTGATACTGTTCGCCCATTGCACTGCGCGATACTGAACCGTTGATCGGACAGCAGCCGGTAAATGCCGCCACAAAGTTGCCCATGGAAAATGCAAAAATTTCCTGATTATCATCGATCTTGTAACCATTTTTCTGTGCAAAACTATTCTCAGCCAGCAAAGTTTCCGCCATAATGACAACAGCGACTGACAGACTGGTGATGATCGCATCCTTTGGTGCGATTGCAGAAAAATCCGGTATGCACCATTCTGGCATGCCAGGTTCTACTGCTGCAAGTGTCTGCACCCCCCACTCCCTGACCGGCAGAAAGCGTGTCATAAGTGCGCCTGCTGCCATCAGTGCAACTGCCATCGGAAACTTTGGCATCAATTTTTTTGATACCAGAAGAATCACAAGTGCAAAAAGTCCGATCACAAGCGACGGCAGATTGATCTGACCTGCCGTCCCTGCAATATGCTCTGCCAGTTCAAAAAGTTCTCCGACTCCTGCCGTTCCACCCATCAGCTTTGGCACCTGCATCAGTATGATCGTGGTACAGATTCCGGTGATAAATCCTCCCATGACCGGTGCAGAAATAAAATTTACCAGTTTTCCTGCCTTCATAAAATAAAACGCCAGCAGCCACAATGCTACAAAAAAAGTCAGCACCGGAACTGCCGCCATGGCTTCTTTTGTGCCACTTTCGATTCCAAGTCCGACGATGGCAGATCCGACCAGCGCAGCCGGAGCTGCATCCACACCAAAAATAAACTGTGGTGACGTGGAAAATAATCCGAATAGAATGATCGGGAACACCGAACCATACAGTCCGTAAACTGCCGGAAGCCCTGCGATCTGCGCATATCCCATGGAAATCGGAATGGAAACTGCCATGATAATGATTCCCGCAAGGATATCCTTCGGAAAATTTTTCTTATCATAATGTTTTAATGTCTGGAATGGCTGCAATTTCATAGTTCAATCACACTTCTCTCTTTTTATTCAAACCTGACATGTTCCAGTTTTTTTCTTCCTTACTGTATCACAAATTTTTTAAAATCAAAAGATATTCCCTTGTAAAATCTTCCTATGAATGATACGATATTTTTATGCGCTTTTTCTTACTAATGTGATGAATCGCGAAGGAATTTTTAATGCAGCTGTTTTTATAAAACAATGCAGAAACGGAGGATTAGATTACTATGAGTGAATACAGAATGGGGACAAAATGTGTGCAGGCAGGTTACACACCTGGCAATGGAGAACCGAGACAGGTGCCGATCATCCAGTCTACCACTTTTAAATACAGTACCAGCGAGGATATGGGAAAACTTTTTGATTTAGAGGCAGATGGTTATTTTTACAGCCGCCTTCAGAATCCTACCAACGATATCGTCGCTGCAAAGATTGCAGCTATGGAAGGCGGTTCGGCTGCGATGTTAACTTCTTCCGGACAGGCAGCCAATTTTCTTGCCATGTTCAACATCTGTGAATGCGGCGATCACATCGTTGCTTCCTCCTCTATCTATGGCGGAACTTTCAACCTGCTTGCCGTTACCATGGCAAAGATGGGGATCACGACCACATTTGTTTCCCCGGATGCTTCCGAAGAAGAGTTAAATGCCGCATTTAAGCCAAATACAAAGCTGATGTTCGGCGAAACAATTGCCAACCCTGCACTCACTGTTTTAGATATCGAACTGTTTGCAAAAGTGGCTCATGCACACGGCGTTCCGCTTGTGATGGACAATACGTTCCCTACCCCGGTCAACTGCCGTCCGTTTGAATGGGGTGCTGACATCGTAACCCACTCCACGACCAAATATATGGATGGTCACGGAGCTGCCTTAGGCGGAGCGATCGTGGACAGCGGTAAATTTGACTGGATGGCTCACGCTGATAAATATCCGGGACTGTGTACTCCGGATGAAAGCTATCATGGAATCACCTACGCAGAAAAATTCGGTAAAGAAGGTGCCTTCATTACAAAATGTACTGCACAGCTGATGCGTGACTTTGGCTGCATGCAGTCCCCACAGAGTGCCTTTATTTTAAATCTCGGTCTGGAGTCCCTGCATGTCCGTATGCCAAAACATGTAGAAAACGGTCAGGCTGTTGCTGAATTTTTAGAGCAGCACCCAAAGATTGCCTATGTCAACTATCCGGGACTTCCTTCCAATAAATATTATGAACGTGCAAAAAAATATCTGCCAAACGGCGGCTGTGGCGTTGTTTCCTTCGGTTTAAAAGGCGGACGTGCCGCTGCATCCACATTTATGCAGAATCTGAAACTTGGAGCGATCGAGACACATGTGGCTGACGCAAGAACCTGCTGTCTGAATCCGGCAACCTCCACACATCGCCAGATGACTGACGAGCAGTTGAAAGAAGCCGGCGTTCCGGCTGAACTTGTCCGTATCAGCCTTGGACTCGAGGATAAAGAGGATCTGATCGCAGATATTTCCCAGGCACTCGATGCAATTGCAGAATAAGTTAAAGTTTACTGCTTTTTATTGAAATACATAAGAATCGTATACTGACAAAAAGGATGCATCCTGTAAACTAGGAAGCATCCTTTTTGTTGTACATCTCTTCAAGTAATAGTTTCTTTAACTGTTCTTCACCAACCGGTTTGGAATAATAATATCCCTGAAACCAGGTTGCCCCGAAACTCCTCAGATAATCCTGCAGGGATTTATCTTCCACGCCCTCGATACAGCTTTTCATGTTTGTTGATCTCGCAAAATTGACTATATTCTTTACCAGCATCTGCTGTTTTTCATTATTCAGAATTCCTTTGATAAAGCTCATATCGATCTTGATCTCATTCATCGGCACACCTAAGACGATACTTGAAGACGCATTTCCCGTTCCGTAATCATCCATCGCAAAATGGATCCCATACTGCTGGAGAAAACATACTTCTTCATTGATCACATCAATCGGAAGCTGCCTGCAGCGTTCTGTGATTTCTAAACAAAGATGGTTTGGCGGATAATCATTTTCTTTTAACAGCGAAAGTACAACATCCCGAAATGATTTTTGTTCTAACTGTTTTGCAGACACATTTACATTGATAAAAAAATCCGGATTAATTTTTATAAACTCTGCACTGTTTTTCAATGCCTCTGCCAGCACATAATTTCCAAGATCATACATGCACGGATTATCCTCAATCCAGTCGATAAACAGCCCCGGAGGAACTGCCCCGTAAGGTTCCTTTTTCCATCTTACCAGTGCCTCCGCCCCTGCGATTTTTCCACCTTCCGATGTCACGATTGGCTGATATTCCACATAAAAGCCGTCACAACCGCCCAGCACCGACTGATGGATGATTTTCATAAAATCCAGATTTACACCACCATTTGTCTTTACGATATCATTAAAGAACACAAGTTTATGATTTCTGGCGGAACGCGCTTTCTCTAATGTGTATTCTAATTTACTCTGCACTGTCATGGTCTCTCCGCTATAATTTTCTAACATCAGACCTGCAGCATAGAGCTTCAACTCAAAATGACGTCCGTTTAACGTGATATTTTTCTCAAGATTTTTCCTTACTTCCTCCAGGAAAATTCCTGCGTCCACCCGATCCGCATCCCTTAAAATAAATGCACAATTGGAGTTATTCATATGATAAACCGCTTTATTTTCATCCATCATATAGATAAAATGGTGTGCGATCTCCCGCTGCAGACGGTCTGTATAATTCGCCCCATATAAAATATTGATGTCTGCCATGTGATCGATCTCAACCTCCAAAACAGCCACCTTTCTGCCGGTTCTGATATATCCTTCCACATCTTTCTCAAACTTCTTCTGTCCATACAGATCTGTCAGCGCATCAATCTCAGGGATCACATTCTGATTGACCAGAATATGCAACAGATATTCGTTTCCATCTTCTTTTACCACACTCATGAAAAATCCAAACATATCATAATGATCTTTATTTTTCAAACGGATATAAAGCTCATCCGAAAGTTTCTGTCCCAGAAGGCGTTTCTCCATTGCCTGTAAATATTCCGGCCTGTCATCCTGATGCACATGATCCAGTAATATCTGATAAAAATCTTTTACATATCCCGCCTGCATCTCAAAAAAAGCCGCCGTCTTTTCCGGAATCATAGTAACATGACTGTTCCTATTCGTAATTAACAGATATGCATCTGACAAAAGATCATTCACCCGATTTATGATGTCTGAAAAGAAACGTTCTTTTCCATTCCAAAACTCCTGTTCTCCCATAGTACTCCCCATTTCTGATCACATCTGCATCAGCTGATCTTTTGCTTCTTTCACATATAATAAGGCATTGTCACGGTTTGAGGCAATCTCCTCTTCCGTAAGTTTTCTTTTTATCTTCGCCGGATTTCCAAATGCAAGGCTGCCATCCGGGATCTCCATATTCTGTGTCACAAGCGCCCCGGCCCCAATGATACAGTTATTGCCGATCACCGCTCCATTTAAAATAATTGCTCCCATTCCAATCAATGTATTATTTCCAACCGTACATCCGTGCACGATTGCACTGTGCCCGATCGTCACATCATCCCCAATGGTAAGCGCATGCCCGGCTCCAACATGAAGAACTGCATTATCCTGTATATTAGTTCGGCTTCCGATCGTGATCTTTTCCGTATCGCCCCGGACCGTCGCATGATACCATATTCCTGAATCTTCGCCGATCGTGACATCACCTTTTACGATCGCACCTTCTGCTAAATAATATGCCATGATATACCAACACTTTCTGCCTGATTTTACATCAGGCCTGCATTCTTTTATCAGTCTTTCCCGTTTATCTGGCCAATATATGCGGAAACAACTGCTGCCACGCCGTCAATGCCAAGTTTACACTCATCTAAACACAGATCATAATTGTCCGCCAATCCCCATGTTTCTCCCGAGTAATAATTATGATACTGTTTTCTTCTACGGTCTGTGTCATCCACGATCATTTTTGCTTTTGACTCTGATACCTGGTGTTTCTTTGCAATTTTTTCAATTCTTGTTTTCTTGTCCCCACACAGGAAAATGCGTACAGCATCCGGATGCTCTTTGTATGCATAATCTGATGCCCGTCCGATCACGATGCATGGCTGATCACCAAACAGTGCCGATAATACCTTTTTCGGTGTCTCGCGTACTTTTAAATTCATATCATCCGCAACCATGCTCATCATATCATCCACCTGACGTTCTCCAAAATAAAACGGATACTTGTCATACACTTTTTTCTCTTTTGCGAGTTCGATCAGTTCTTTTTTGGAATAACACGGGATGCCATAAATCTCTGACAATTTTCTTCCTACTTCGTCCCCTTCACATCCACATTGTCTGGCAATTGTTATAATCATAATAATCCTCCATTCCTGCACGTCCCTTTATAAAAACAACATTCTTATTTTTATAAAAAGTGCTCTGACCATTCCTTTTCTTTAAAGCCGGTAATTACCGTACTTCCATCTACGATCAATGGACGTTTTACCAGCATTCCGTTTGTCGCAAGCAGCTTTAACTGCTCGTCCCCGCTCATTTCAGGAAGCCTGTCCTTAAGCTTCATTTCTTTATATAAAAGTCCGCTGGTGTTAAAAAATTTCTTTAATGGCAGACCGCTCTTTTCATGCCATTCTTTCAATTCCTCGTAGGACGGATTCTGCTCTACGATGTGACGATCCGTATATGTAATCTCATGTTCATCCAGCCATTTTTTCGCTTTCTGACAGGTGGAACATTTGGGATATTCTATAAAAAGCATTGGATGTCCTCCTTTTGGTATGGTACGTTGTTGTTAATTGATATTGTAGCACAAATTGGATGGGAGTGGGTACACAAATCCTTTTTCAGATGGTGGCATTTTTTATCGTAACGGGGAACCGTGACAGCTTGCTTTCTCTCGCCTCTATTGTGGTAAAATCAAAGTCGGATTTTTCAACAATGTGGCAATAACCAGGGTATATTTAGATACTCCATAGTCTTCAACAATACTGGTTATTCCAGCCCCTGCATCCTTTGATGAAGCCCCACATAAGAAAACCCTTTCATCAGCAGTTCCATAATCCAATACGATAAAACGATCATGGAATATACCACCTGTCTTTTTCATTGACAAATTTACTGTTGGGTACTCCTTGCAGAAATCTGTAAATTCTATATTATGAAGTTTATTATTCCCAACATTATCGCTGAATAAAGTAA